>Ga0256845_1001902_pt1 | contig 15993 bp, 10 predicted proteins | sample RiftiametaG_FD_189101 | JGI IMG/M metagenome (GOLD analysis project Ga0256845, IMG submission 189101) | Tube worm associated microbial communities from hydrothermal vent at the East Pacific Rise, Pacific Ocean - Riftia | ecosystem: Host-associated > Annelida > Integument > Unclassified ...
TTCCCATTAGACCACATAGAAATAATGAGCGAAAAGTTGGGAAATACAGAGTAAGAATAAAACCCTTGATAACTAAAAATCAAAAAGATACAATCTGAAAAAACCTTAACTTAATGACATTGCCCGCGCAGGCGGGGAACCAGTTTTTAAAAGATATAATAAGATTTAAAATAGAGATTATTTAACCATCTCAACTAATTGAATACACTCATTAGCTTCTTTTACATCGTGGACACGTAATATTTTAGCACCATGTGTTAGTGCTAAAGTGTTTAGAATAGAAGTCCCATTTAAAGCTTCTTCAGGAGTGGTATTTAGTACTTTGTTGATCATCGATTTTCTTGAAAATCCAACCAAAATAGGTAAATTAAAGGAGTTGAATTGTTTTAAGCTCTTTAATATTTCATAGTTATGTCCTACTGTTTTCCCAAAACCAAAACCAGGGTCTAGTATAATATTAGAAATTCCTTTGGCGTTTAGAATACTTATTTTTTCTTCAAAATATTGATAAACTTCTTGAGCGATGTTGGAGTAGGTCGGATTTTCTTGCATTGTTTCTGGAGTCCCTTTAATATGCATTAAAACATAAGGCACCTTTAGTTTTGAAATAGTGTCAAACATTTTAGAGTCTAAACTTCCACCCGAAATGTCATTAACAATATTTGCACCTGTATTTACACATTGCTCAGCCACGTTACTTCTAAAGGTGTCAATAGAAATTAACATATCACTAAAGTTGGAGCGTATTAATTTCACAATTGGTAAAACTCTTTTCAGTTCTTCTGCTTCAGAAATTTCTGTTGCTCCTGGTCGAGAAGAGTAGCCTCCAATGTCAATAATTTTGGCTCCGTCAAACTCCATGGCATTTACTTTTCTAACAATAGTTTCGTCACTGAGGTACTGACCTCCATCAAAAAAAGAATCTGGTGTAACATTTAATATCCCCATAACTATAGGTTCGTCTAAATTTATTCCATTCAAGCTAGAATTTATAGACTTATTTGTATCTTGCGGAGTTTCAATTTTTGATTGCATAAATTTGATATATGAGTAATACTTCTGAACAATACGATTCAATAATAAAGATTTGTAGCGACATTTTCACAAAAAAAATGAAAGATTATGGAAGTGCTTGGAGAATTTTAAGAACAAGCTCTCTTACGGATCAAATATTTATTAAAGCTAAGCGAATTAGAAGTATTGAAGAAAAAGGCTTTAGTAAGGTTGATGAGGGGATCAGATCGGAATATATTGCCATTGTAAATTATTGCGTAATGGCATTGGTTCAAATGGAGTTAGGAGAAAGTAGTGAAAATACAGCGTTAGCTTATGATGAAGGTGTAGCGTTGTATGAAAAGCATTTTTTGGCTTCCAAAGTATTAATGGAAAATAAAAATCATGATTACGATGAAGCTTGGAGAGATATGAGATTGAGTTCTTTAACGGATCTGATTTTAATGAAACTTTTAAGAACAAAGCAGATTGAAGATAATGATGGGAAAACGCTGATCTCTGAAGGAATAGATGCAAATTATGCGGATATGTTGAACTATGCTGTTTTTGCATTAATTAAAATTGAGGAGAGTAGCGTTAATTAATTGTTAATCATATAGAGTAAAAAGGACTTTAGGTTTAACTTTAAACAAAAAAATAAAAACGACATATGAAAATATTAGTTTACATATCAAGAATTTTTGTTGGGGCATTATTTATTGTCTCAGGCTTAATAAAAGCCAACGATACCTTAGGTTTTAGTTATAAGCTCGAAGAGTATTTTGAGAATGGTGCATTAGCCTTTAGAGTTAGGAATTGGTTTGGGTGGGACTCCTTTTCATTGGAGTTTTTAATGGAATATGCTTTAGTATTAGCCATTATAATGTGTGCTGCCGAAATAATTTTAGGTTTTTCAATATTATTCGGAACAAAAATAAAATTCACCGTATTTTCATTGTCTGGGTTAACGATTATGTTTTTCTTTTTAACCTTACATACCTGGCAATGTGATCCTTTGGCGACTTATAATGAAGTAATAACAGTTGAAGTTGGTTCTCCAGAACATACCCGTGTTCTTTCTAGGATGGAGACGAATGCTAAGATTACTGTAAAAGAAGAAAGTGGAAATGAAATTACTTTTCAAGAAGAAATGCCAGTACAATGTGTAACAGATTGTGGATGTTTTGGTGATGCAATGAAAGGATCATTGGGAAGGCCAATGAAGCCTTTTGAATCTTGGTTAAAAGATGTTGTTCTAATGCTCTTTTTAATTCCAATTTATTTGTTTAGAAATAAGATTAAGGTTAATATTCTTCGGGAAGACTTAATTATTGGAGGAGCTTCATTTGTATTTGTTGGTTTGCTGTCTTGGGTATTTGATTGGTATTTTCCGATACTATTTTTTACAGTAGGTTGCCTTGGTTATTATGCTACTAAACGGATGCTTTTTAATACTTATTTAAGATGGCTTCCTATATTGGTCGCAACGGTAATTACAGTAGTTTTCATTATTTATACGCTTAGCCATTTACCAATAAGAGATTATAGAGCTTATGCTGTAGGAAAAAGTATCCCAGAGCAAATGGTTTTACCAGAAGGAGCTGTTGAATCCATTTATGAAAACATGTTTTATTATAAAAATAAAACGACAGGAGAAGTAGAAGAATTTTCTGAGTTTGACTATCCTTGGGATGATGACAATTACGAGTTTTCTGATAGAGTTACAAAGTTGATTTTACAAGGAGACATTGCTGCAATTAGTGATTTTACAATGACAGCAGATGATGGTAATGATTATGCTGCGGATTACTTTAACGAAGAAGGATATATTTTTATGTTTGTAGCATATGACATAAATAAAACAAGCGAGCGTTCAATGAGAAAAATGAGCAAGTTTGTAGAGCAATGTAATGCCAATGGTAGTTATGTGGTTGGTTTAACAGCATCGTTATATAATGATGTCGAAAGTTTTAGGCATAAAAACCAGACTATGTTTGATTTTTATACGTGTGATGCGATTACATTAAAAACAATTGTTAGAGCAAATCCAGGAATTATTCTAATGAAAAAAGGGAATATTTTAGCGAAGTGGAATTTAAATGATTTACCTGATTACGAAAAGGTTAAAGAAGAATATTTAAAGTAACAACAAGATTTGATTCAGTTTATATTAAAACGAATATCGTACGGTTTTTTAGTCCTAGTAGGAGTAGTTGTTGTTGTATTCTTACTTTTTAATGTGTTGCCTGGAGATCCTGCCAGAATGCTAATGGGGCAGCGAGCAGATGAAGAATCACTAAAAATCATTCAAAAAGATTTGGGGATAGATCAGCCCTTATCTAAGCAGTTTGTAATGTATATTAATGATTTGTCACCTCTTTCATTTCATGATAGAGATACCGAACATTATTTATACTTAGATGATGAAAAATATGATTATACCGAGCTTTTTAACTACGGAGCTTCGAGTGTTGCTGTAATAAAAACACCATACCTTAGGCGTTCGTACACAACAAAAAGAAAGGTGTCAGAAACACTGATGGATTATATGCTAGAGACAGCAGTTCTAGCATTAGCATCAATTATAATAGCTTCTTTTTTAGGGGTTTTGTTTGGGATAATAGCTGCGTTAAGAAAGGACTCGTGGGTAGATAGATTGCTGTTATTTGTTTCAGTTTTAGGTATGTCAGTGCCTTCATTTTATTCTGCTATAATTTTATCGTGGTTGTTTGGTTATGTTTTATCTGATTATACGGGGCTAAACATGACGGGAAGTTTATTTGTTTATGATGATTTAGGGAATGGAGAAATGATTCGTTTACAAAATTTAATTCTTCCGGCATTAACATTAGGATTAAGACCAGTTTCTGCAATAATGCAATTAACGAGAAGTTCTATGTTAGATGTAATGTCGCAAGATTATATTAGAACAGCTAAAGCAAAAGGGTTGAAATTTAGTATGGTGGTCATAAAGCATGCATTAAAAAATGCGCTAAATCCAGTTACTACTGCAATTTCAGGAATGTTTGCAAGCTTGTTAGCTGGAGCATTATTTGTGGAATGGATTTACGGATGGAAAGGTATTGGCTGGGTATTGTTTGATGCATTACAACGATTTGATTTGCCAATAGTAATGGGAGGAGTTTTGTTAACAGCTACCATTTTTGTAGTGATAAATATATTAGTAGATATAACTTACGGATTACTTGATCCAAGAGTGAGAGTTAAATAACATTATGATGAGAAAAAAAATAGTTGCAGGGAATTGGAAAATGAATAAAAATCATTCAGATGCAATTGAATTGATTACTAGAATAGTAGATTCTTCTTGTAATGATTCAGTTCAATTAGTTGTCATTCCACCTTCAATTTATATTTCTGAAATAGAGGAGATTGCATCAGAAAGTGATGTTACTGTAGGTGCTCAAAATTCATCGCAATATGAGTCTGGAGCATATACAGGAGAGCTTTCTGCGGCTATGATTAAATCTATTGGGGCTAAATATGTCTTAGTTGGACATTCTGAGCGAAGAGAATATTTTAATGAGCAGAATGGTGTATTGGCAGAAAAGGTAAATCAACTGTTAAAAAATGATTTAACACCTATTTTTTGTTGTGGAGAGGTATTGGAGGAAAGAGAGAAGGAAAACCATTTTAATTTAATAGAAGAGCAATTAAATGAAGGTTTATTTCATTTAGATGAAACTCAAATTTTAAATTGTGTAATTGCTTATGAACCTGTATGGGCTATAGGTACGGGTGTTACAGCTAGCTCTGGTCAGGCTCAGGAAATGCATCAGTTTATTAGAAGTTTACTAATTAATAAATATGGAGAAAATATAGCGAATGCTATCTCAATACTTTATGGAGGGAGTTGTAAGCCAAGTAATGCAAAGGAGTTATTTGCAAACCCTGATGTAGATGGAGGCTTAATAGGTGGAGCATCTCTTAATGCTGTTGATTTTATTGCAATAGCAAACTCATTTTAGTTATATTTTGTCATTCTCAGTTTGACTGGGAATTTGAAAAAGCATTTTTTTTTATGAAATTTCATTCATAAAAACATCTTTACAATAACCTTCATTTTTGGATAAGAATTTGTTAGGTAATTCGTTTAGAATGAAAGAATTTGATGATTTCTTATAGATTTAAATATGGAATTCCGATATTTGTTAGTTAGGTTAAAAAGATAGTGAAAAAAACAACTACATATAAGTTATTAAGTGTTGTGATTGTATGCATATTTATGTTGCAATCACACGTTTCTATTGCTCAATGGACAGCTGATGTTGCCGGTATGGTGAAAAAGGAAGAAACAAACAAACGTATGGCAGGAGCAACCATTACGATAAAAAGAAATGGTGTAGTTTGGAAAACAGTTTTAGTTGATGCTAAAGGAAGGTTTGATGTTCCTTTGTTGCCTGGAGCAATTTATCTGATTGAGGTGTCAAAACCAATGCACGTTACCAAACGAGTAGAAATAAGTACTGAAAATGTGCCGCCAGAAGATGCTAAGTTAGGTTTTGATATTCCTTTTGATATTAGTCTTTTTGAGAAAATGGATGGATTAGATGTTTCTATCTTAGATAAGCCTATTGGTAAAATTCGTTTCGATCCAGATGCTGGATATATTATTTCTGATGCAGCCTATGCAAAATCTATTAAAGCAGAATTAGATCGATTAAAAAAAGAGCTAGCGGAACGATTAAAAGCTGAAGAAGAAAATAAAAAGCAGAATCAAAAATCATATGATGCAGCGATATTAGCTGCTGATAAAGCTTTTAATGCTGGAGAATTTGAAGGAGCGATACCTCTTTACGAAAAAGCTGCAAAAATTTTCCCAAAAGAAACATATCCTGAGTTTCAATTAGGAGATATTTCTGATAAACTAAGGGGGAGATTAGAAGCAGATAAAAGATATAAATCTACGATTGTAAAAGCTGATGTAGCTTTTAAAGCTAGAGAGTGGGAAAAGGCAGTTTCTGCTTATGAACATGCATCTTACCTAAAAGAAAGTGAGCAATATCCAAAAGATAAGGTTAAGGAAATTAAGTCAATTATAGCTAATGAGAAAAAGCTTGAAAAAGAATATAATGAGTTAATTGTAGCTGCAGATCAATCTCTATTGAGTAAAGATTATGAGAAGGCTAAGGTAGATTATGGAAAAGCATCTACATTAAAATCTTATGAGCAATATCCGAAAGATAAATTATCAGAGATAGAAAAAATATTAGCAGAAATTGCAAAGAAAGAGGCAGAAAGAAAAGCCAAGGAAGCAAAGTATAAAGGATTAATAGCTGCTGCAGATAATATGTTGGGCACTAAAAATTATGATGGTTCAAAAGGGAAGTATAATGAAGCTTTGGCCGTAATGCCTGATGAACAATATCCTAAAGATAAATTGGTAGAAATAGAAGGGATATTAGCCGAAATAGCAAGAAAAGAAGCAGAAAGAAAGGCAAAAGAAGCTCAATATAAAGGATTAATAGCTGAGGCAGATAAACTGATAGGAACTAAAGATTATAATGGGTCTAAGGCTAAATATAATGAAGCTTTAGGGGTGAAATCAGCAGAACAATATCCTAAAGATCAAATAAAAGAAATAGATAGAATATTAGCTGAGATTGCTAAAAAAGAAGCTGAGGAAAAAGCTAAGGAAGCAAAATACCAAAGCTTAATAGTTGCAGCAGATGGTTTTTTAGGGAGTAAAAATTATGATGGTGCAAAAGGGAAGTACAATGAAGCTTTGAATGTAAAATCTGCAGAGCAATATCCAAAAGATAAAATAGCTGAAATAGAAGGGATATTAGCTGAATTAGCAAAAAAGGAAGCAGAAAGAAAAGCACAAGAAGCCTTAGATGCAGATTATCAAGGTTTAATAACTACTGCAGATGGTTTTTTCAATAGTAAAAATTATGAAGGAGCGAAAGGAAAGTACAATGAAGCTTTAAAGGTAAAATCAGCAGAACAGTACCCAAAAGATAAAATAGTTGAAATAGAAGGGATATTAGTTGAATTAGCAAAAAAGGAAGCAGAAAGAAAAGCACAAGAAGCTTTAGACGCAAAATACCAAGGTTTAATAACTGCTGCTGATGGTTTTTTTTGGAGTGAAAACTATGAAGGAGCGAAAGGAAAGTACAATGAAGCTTTAAAGGTAAAATCAGCGGAGCAATATCCAAAAGATAAATTAGTTGAAATTGAGGGAATATTAGCTGAAATAGCAAAAAAGGAAGTAGAAAGAAAAGCAAGAGAAGCTGAAGAAGCTTTAAATGCAAAATACCAAGGTTTAATAACTGCTGCAGATGGTTTTTTCAATAGTAAAAATTATGAAGGAGCGAAAGGAAAGTACAATGAAGCTTTAAAGGTGAAATCAGCTGAACAGTACCCAAAAGATAAGTTAGTTGAAATAGAGACGGTATTAGCTGAAATAGCAAAGAAGGAAGCAGAAAGAAAAGCACAAGAAGCTTTAGATGCAAAATACCAAGGTTTAATAACTGCTGCTGATGGTTTCTTTGGGAGTAAAAATTATGAAGGAGCGAAAGGAAAATACAATGAAGCTTTAGCTGTGAAATCATCGGAGCAGTACCCAAAAGATAAGTTAGTTGAAATAGAGGGAATATTAGCTGAAATAGCAAGGAAGGAAGCAGAAAGAAAAGTACAAGAAGCTTTAGATGCAAAATACCAAGGTTTAATAACTGCTGCAGATGGTTTTTTCAATAGTAAAAATTATGAAGGAGCAAAAGGGAAATACAATGAGGCTTTGGTTGTGAAATCAGCAGAACAATATCCAAAAGATAAAATAGCTGAAATAGAAGGAATAATAGCAGCAATTGCTAAAAAAGAAGCAGAAGAAAAGGCAAGGGAAGCAAAATATCAAGGTTTAATAGTTGCTGCTGATGGATTGCTGGCAAGCAAAAATTATGAAGGAGCGAAAGGAAAGTATAATGAAGCTTTAGATGTGAAGTCTACAGAACAATACCCAAAGGATAAAGTAAAGGAAATTGAAAATATATTAGCTGAAATAGCTAGGAAAAAAGCAGCGGAAGAGGCAGCTAAAATGGCTGCTGGAGAACGAGATGCTAAATATGGGAAAACACTAGCATTGGCCGATGCTGCACTTTTAGCTAAAAATTATGAAGAGGCTAAAGGTAAATATAATGAGGCTTTAGGAATAAAATCTGCAGAACAATATCCAAAAGATAAATTGGCAGAAATAGAAATTGCTTTAGCAGAAATTGCTAAAAAGAAAGCGAGCGAAGATGCTGCAAATTTAGCAGCTTCGGAAAAAGATGCAAAATATAACCAAGCTATTAAATTGGCTGATAATGCGTTGAATGCAAAAAGCTACCAAACTGCTAAAAGTAAATATAATGAAGCTTTAGGAATAAAATCAGCAGAACAATATCCAAAAGATAAATTGGCAGAAATAGAAATTGCTTTAGCCAATTTAGTCAAAAAAAATGCTGAGGATGCTGCAAATTCAGTAGCTATGGAAATAGAAGCAAAATATAATGAGGCAATTAAGATGGCAGATAAAGCGTTGACTGCAAAAAGCTACCAAACTGCTAAAGGTAAATATAATGAGGCTTTAGGAATAAAATCTGCAGAGCAATATCCAAAAGATAAATTGGCAGAAATAGAAATTGCTTTAGCCAATTTAGTCAAAAAAAATGCTGAGGATGCTGCAAATTCAGCAGCCATGGAAAAAGAAGCAAAATATAATGAGGTGATTAAAATGGCAGATAAAGCGTTGACTGCAAAGAGCTATCAAACTGCTAAAGGTAAATATAATGAAGCTTTAGGAATAAAATCTGCAGAGCAATATCCAAAAGATAAATTGGCAGAAATAGAAATTGCTTTAGCAAATTTAGCCAAAAAAAATGCTGAGGATGCTGTAAATTCAGCAGCTATGGAAATAGAAGCAAAATATAATGAGGCGATTAAGATGGCAGATAAAGCATTAATTGCAAAGAGCTATCAAACTGCTAAAAGTAAGTATAATGAGGCTTTAAGAATAAAATCAGCAGAGCAATATCCAAAAGATAAGTTAGCAGAAATAGAAATTGCTTTAGCAAGTTTAGCTGAAAAAAATGCTGAGGATGCATTAGCTATAGAATCTGAAAGAAAGAAAAGGGCATATTTTGATGCATTAATAGCAGAAGCAGATGGAGAATTGGTAGGTAAAAATTATGATGCAGCTAAAGTAAAATATAACGAAGCTTTAGAAGTGATTCCTGCGGAGCAATACCCAAAAGATAAGCTAAAAGAAATAGCAAATATACTTGCTGGTATAAAATCAGGTGAAGAAAATGCTGTACTTGCAAAAAAACAATTAGAAGAAAATTATAAAAGATTAATTGCCCAAGGTGATGATGCTTTTTCGGGAAAGAATTACAAAGGAGCTAAACCTAAATATAAAGAAGCGCTTAGCTTAAAAAGTAGTGAAGCATACCCACGAAATCAATTAGCAGAAATAGAACGAATATTAGGAGAGATTGCTGCAAAAGAATCAGAAATAACATTAAGAAATAATGCTCAAAAACAGAGAGAACAAGCTTATGCTAATTTCATCAAAAAAGGAGATGAACAACTTTCTCAGAAGCAATATAGAAGTTCATTGTCAAATTTTCAGGAAGCGTTAAATATTAAATCGGCAGAAACTTATCCGCAAGAAAAAATTGTAGAGATTAATAAAATTTTGGCTGAATTGGCTTTAAAAGAAAGAGCAAATAGTGCGAATGTTTTGGCTGAAAAAGAAAGGAGAAAAGAGTACAATAAATTTATTTACGATGCTGATAGGTCTTTACGATTAAAAGATTATGAAAAGGCGAAAAGAAATTACAACTCTGCTTTATCTCTATATACTTCAGAGCAATATCCAAAAGATAAATTGGCAGAAATTGAAGGGCTGTTAAATAAGCCTAAAGAGGAAATTTTTGTAAAGAATACAAATAATAAAGAAAGAGCAAAGATTAATGATGATAATGAAAGAGAGATAGAAAGACGAATGGCGTTAATGATGGGTAAACCGTATATAGAGAAAAAGAAGAAATTAGAAAAAGAAAAGGCAGATTATAATCACCAAGAAATTATACGAGTTTCTGGAGGAATAGAAAGAACAATAGCGGCTAATAAGGAGTTCGAAATTTATAAAGAACAAGAAAGTAAAATTGTAAAGGACCAAGAAGATTTAAGTGTTGAGAAATATAAAGCCCATCATATAGATGTAGATAAATTACAAGAAGGTAATCATATAATGAGAGAAAGAGGAGAGGAATTGAGAGAGAGTAATAGAAAGGAGATAGTGAAAATAGCAACAGATAATGAAAAGGGTAAGAGAAAGGGTAGGAAGCGAAGAAAAGAGAAAGAATTAGATGTTTTAGATATAAAATCAAAGGTAGCTGAACAAGAGGAAATAAGATTAAGGGCTTCAATTGGTAGAACTACTCAAAATGAGAACGATATTAAACGTTTGTCTGAAGATATGGCAAATATGAGAGCAGCGGGAATTGATTCTTATAAAGAGAATGTTATAGCGATAGTTGCGTATAAAAAAGAATTAAATAATTCAGAAGCAGATATGCTAGATAGGGTCGCTAAAAAACGCTATAAAAAGACCAAGTTGGTTAATGAATATAAAGAAGAAATTAGTAAACAAGAGAAGGTAAATAGAAAAGAAGCTAATGAGAGAAGAGTAGCTTCGAATGAAGAATTATTAACTGCTAAAGGTAAATTAGGAGAAACTACGACAGAACAAAAGAAACGATATGAAGATTTTCATGAAAAATTAAAAGAAGAACAAGATCTTAATAATAGATTTTTAGCAGATTTACAGCTAATGGAAAGAGATAAAATATTGCTAGCAAGTGCATCTTTACAAGAATTTTATATGGGAGAATCTCGGCCTAGTGTTGATGAGGAATTAGCAAGTAAATATTCAGAAGGAATTACAGAAGAAACTATTGAGTCAGGTAGTTCAGTAGTAATTAAACGAACTAAGGTTACAGGAAAACATGTAGATGTTTATGAACGTGTTTTTTATAGATGGGGAGGAAGTTACTTTATGAAAAATGGGGTAAACATTACTCAGTCTCTTTGGGATAAAGAATCTATAGATTAAGATTAGTCTTTGCTTATGAAAACTAAGTATATCGCTTTATTCTTATCTACAAGTATTGTAGCTTCTTGTCAGTCTGATAAATTAGAATCTGACCAATCAAATCCAGCTATTATTAAGAGTATACTTGTTTCATCTCAACAAATGGAATTAGATACATCATTTTATAATTACTTATGGAATGATAGTTTTAATTATAAAAATTCCTTAATAAATAATATACAACCACCGAAAGGTTATAGAAGAATAAGTTTAAATGAAAATTCGTTTGCAAGTTGGTTACAACATTTGCCATTGAGTACAGATAATACTGTGTATTTATATAATGGTGAAAAAAAGTACAATCAAACAGCACAATTTAAAGTGTTAGATATAGATGTTGGTACTAGAGATTTACAACAATGTGCTGATGCAGTTATGCGATTAAGATCGGAGTATTTATATGCTTCAAAACAATATGATAAAATTCATTTCAACTATACAAATGGGGTTAATATTCCTTTTTTGAAATGGAGTAGTGGTTTTTATCCAAGTTTAAAAGGAAATAAAGTTGTTTGGGTAGACTCTTCAAATGATAAATCATACAAAAGCTTTAAAAAATACTTGGTTAATATTTTTATGTACGCAGGAACAGCATCTTTAGAAAAAGAAATGGAAAGTATTCCGCTAACTGAAATTAAACCTGGAGATGTTCTAATAAGGGGAGGGTTTCCTGGTCATGCGGTTATAGTTTTGGATGTTGCAGAAAATAAAAGTACTAACGATAAGGTTTTTATGATTGCTCAAAGTTATATGCCTGCACAGAGTATTCATATTTTAAGAAATGATTTTTCAGATTCTTCTCCTTGGTACAGTTTAAAAGAAATAGAAAAGATGATGATGATACTTACACCAGAATGGACTTTTAAATCCAATCAATTAAAACGTTTTGTAGAATGAGAATAATTATAATATTAAGTTTCCTTTTATTTTTTGTGAGTTGTAACTCTGATAAAAAAGAATTAACGGTAAAAAAAAGTTCAATTGAATCATTTTCGAGAACTAGTGTTAAATATGCTAAAGGTTTTACCATTAAACAATTTAAAGAGTATAAAATAATTACAATAAATAATGCTTGGAAGGGTGATGCTAAAAGCTATCAGTATGTATTGTATGCAACTGAAAAACCTAAAAACATACTTGATGCAATGTTTATAAAAATACCCATAAAATCAATTGCTTGTATGAGTTTAACGCATGTAGCTTTTTTAGAGAAACTAGGGTTGGAGTCTTCTATTGTTGCACTTTCTGGTTGCGATTACGTGAGTAGTTTTAAAATTAAGAATCAGATTAAAAATAACACAATAAAGGAAATAGGTCAAGAACAAAATTTTAATTATGAAATGCTGGTAGAAAAATCACCTGATTTTGTCATGGCTTATGGAATTAATTCTGCATCTAATGGTTTTCTTAATAAGATGAAAGAATTAGGATTAAATGTAGTATTGAATTCTGAATACATGGAAACACATCCTTTGGGAAAGGCTGAGTGGATAAAATTTATGGCAGCATTTTATGATGAGGATGAAAAAGCAAATGAAATATTTAATCAAATAGAAAAAGAGTATTTGAGTTTATTAGCACTTACGGAGAAGATAGAAGCGAAACCAACAGTTTTTACAGGTATGCCTTGGAGTGGCTCGTGGTATATACCTGGAGCAAAATCGTTTCAAGCACAATTATTTAAAGATGCTGGAGCAAAATATCTATGGTTGGATAATAATGAGCAAGGAAGTTTAGTAAAATCAAAAGAGATAATAATTGATGAAGCCTATGAAGCTGATTTTTGGTTAAATCAGAATAGTTATAACAGCATTACTTCTGTTACTGATTTTGATGCAAAATTTAAGGGGTTTACCGCTGTAAAGGAAGGGCAGTTGTATAACAATGATAATAGATTGAATGATAAAAATGGTAATGATTACTGGGAATCAGGAGTTGTAAATCCACATATAGTTTTAAAGGATTTAATTGAAATTTTCCATCCAGGATTAATAGCGCATGAGTTTCATTATTATAGAAAATTAGAATAAAAAAAAGAGAGCCTTATTTCTAAGGCTCTCTTTTAAATCTTATTGTATTTTTTTGAATTTAGTTTACAACTTCAACATTAGCTGAAATATTTAACGTAGTTGTAATTGGGTTAGTGTTCGCAGTAATAGTAATTGTTTTTGCTTGAGCTCCTTGTTGTTTTCCAGGACTGTAAATAATTTCTATTTCTCCAGTTTCACCTGGTTTAATAGGTTCTTTAGGATAGTTAGGCACTGTACATCCACAAGACCCTTTAGCATCTTCAATTATTAATGGTTCAGATCCAGTATTCGTAAACTTAAAAATCTTTGTGTTTTTAGAGTCTTGTTGAATTGTACCAAAATCATAACTCATTTCTGCAAACTCAGCACTTGTTTTAGCTCTATTAGCAGATAGTTGTACTGTAGGTTGAGGTGTAGGAGGGGTAATAGTAGTCGAAGCGCTTGTTTGTAATGGATTTGGGGTTGTTGCAATGTTACTTACAGGAGGAGTATAAGTTTCAGGTGCACTAACTCTTCTAGGTGCATCGTCCATAAAAAAAGTATTGATAACAACTGTTAATGTAATTATGCCTAATAATCCTAATTTAATATTTTCTTTCATTCTTTTAATTTTAGTGTAGCGTAAAAATAACAATCTTATTTATATACTAGTTTTTCCTTTTTAAATGTATTACTGTTTATTTCTTCAATTGCTTTAAGGTAAGAATCGTTTAACTCATTAGCAATTTGGTAGTAAGCAGAAGTGTTCCATAAGTTTCTGGCAATTAATGCTTTTAATCTAATCACTAATAATTTTTTGGAAGTGCTGATTTGCTCTTCATTTTTCTTAATATCATTTTTGCTTGCATATTCAATAAAATCGTTTAAAACTTCTCCTTCAGCATTAAATATTTTTTTAAAACTAGGAACATCTTTATATTTTTCTTTTAATTCTTTTCTGTGAGAATCCATATAGGTTAGAACGTATTCGTTAAGTATCCCACTCCTAACTACTTTTCCAAAATAAACAGAAGATTGCGTTGTGTCTATCGGTACAAAAATATCGGGCATAATACCACCACCACCATAAACTGTTCTACCACTCTTTAACGTTTTAAATTTTAAAGAATCAGGGAATGAAATGCTATCTTCACTCATATATTCACCATTTTTAAATCTTCTAGAAAATTCTTTATAGTATGCTTCTTTACCTTTGTTGTATGGTCGTTGAATACATCTTCCAGAAGGAGTGTGGTATCTTGCAACGGTTAACCTTATTGCCGAACCATCAGGTAATGTAAAAGGTTTTTGTACGAGACCTTTACCAAAAGACCTTCTACCAATAATTAATCCTCTATCATAATCTTGTATAGCGCCACTTACAATTTCAGATGCAGAAGCAGATCCTTCATCAATAAGTAAAACTAATTTACCTTGTTCAAAACCACCTTTTGTAGTGGTGTAATATTCCTGTTTAGGGTTTTTGACTCCTTCCGTGTATACGATTAACTTTCTGTCTCCAATAAATTCATCTGCTAATTGAATTGCGGTTCTTAAATACCCGCCACCATTACCTCTTAAGTCAAGAATAAGATGTTTCATATTTTGCTCCTTTAACTTCTTTAACCCTTCTTTAAACTCTGTAGTTGTATTTTTTGCAAAGCGGCTTACCTTAATATATCCAATTTCAGGAGTCGCCATATAACTTGCATCAACACTAAAAATAGGGATCTTATCTCGAGTAATCGTGAAATTTAATAGCTCAGTAATTTTTCTTCGTTTAATTCCTAAATTTACTTTAGTCCCTTTTTTTCCTCTTAATTTTTTGGTGACATCGCTATTTTTCAAGCCAATTCCAGCAATATTTTCTCCATCAACCTCAATAATTTTATCTCCGGCTCTTAATCCAACTTTTTCTGATGGACCACCAGATATTGGAGATACAACCATTAATGTGTCATGTAAAATATTAAACTGAATACCAATTCCTTCAAAATTACCAACTAATGGTTCATTCATTTTTTTTAGCTCCTCTTTTGGAATGTAAACAGAGTGAGGGTCTAATTCTTTTAATACTGCAACGATAGCATCTTCAACTAATTCATTTGCATCAGTTGAATCTACATAAGTGTAATTTACAAGTTGAAGTAGTGCATCAAATTTTCTACTTGCGTCACTTTGTATATGTTGAGAAAATCCTAATTGAGATATTAAAATTAATATAATCGTTGTTTTGAGCATGTTCATGTAATAGAAGTTTATAGTAACAAATCTAATTAAAATTAAAATTGTTTTTTATTAAATGTGATAAATGGTTTTAAACTATACGGGTTACAAGCATCGTTCCAAGTATTTGTTTTGACTTAATTGCTTGATATTCAGGTTGTTTTTATTTATTGGTGTTAATATGCTGTTAATTTTTCGAGAAAGTATTAACATCATCTATCTATAACATATTTTATTTTATATTTGTTATCTAACTAAAACTATATATAAGGTCGTTCATAACGAGCTATTTTTTATTTAATACTTAAAACAAGAAAGGAAAGATGTTAATAAATCAATTAATTAAAATAAAATCAATCTCTAAAGTAGCATTAGTTACTTTACTGTTTGTTGGAGTCCAAACAAGTAAAGTTTATGCTCAAGATGAAGTGAAAGAGGAAGTAAAAGAAAAGAAGGTTAAAAAAGAGAAAAAGGAGAAAAAAGACTCAGGTAAAATTGCTAAAGGAGATAAAGAAATGGATGTTGTAAAATACAGAAGAAGCTCTTTACATACTATGATAATTGAAGATGAGAAACTTCCTCAGGCGGATCTTATTTTAAAAACTT
>Ga0256845_1001903_pt1 | contig 15980 bp, 16 predicted proteins | sample RiftiametaG_FD_189101 | JGI IMG/M metagenome (GOLD analysis project Ga0256845, IMG submission 189101) | Tube worm associated microbial communities from hydrothermal vent at the East Pacific Rise, Pacific Ocean - Riftia | ecosystem: Host-associated > Annelida > Integument > Unclassified ...
TCGTTGTCTGTTTTAAACTCTTCAGTAAACTTTAGAAGGTCTTGCCCTTTAAATATATCCATAGATATACAATTTACAAAGATTATATTATGTAGCTAAGTGATTATCTCTATTAAAGGTATTCCCCATATCATTCATAGGTATGCCAACTGAAATAGAGTTGCCAGTGATTAATTTTTTATCTTGAGCATAAGTGTTATAGCTAGAAAGTAGAAGACCCAGTATGATGAGTTTAAGTAATTTGTTCATTATAGAATTTATATTAATAATTAATAGTACAAATATAAAAAAGATAAATTATTTCATGTGTTTGAAGGATGAAAACGCATACATAGTTGCTAACTGTTCGAAAAAGCTGTTTAAAAAAAATTATAAAACAGAAAGAACCAAACCACTAGCGCAATTACCACAAGTCCGCTACTCCTTATGTTGTGTTATTTTACCAACAAGACCTTTATAAACTAACAAAGTCCAAAGTCAGCAGGTGAGTTGTTTATTCAAATCTACTATACTTGAAAGTAGCACCTTCATTAACAGATGGCTCCTCAGCTGACTTAGCTCCAAAATGGCTCGCCACCCTTCGATTAAAAATGCTTTAACGTAATATCTGCAATGGTAGTACCAATAGCCAATGATGAGGTAGCAGCAGGTGAGGGTGCATTATACACATTTACAGTTCTATCACTTTCGTGAATGGCAAAATCATCTAATAAACCTCCGTCTTTATCACAGGCTTGAGCTCGCACCCCAGCACCTCCTGGAACTAAGTCTTTTTGTGTTATTTCGGGCAATAATCGTTGTAGAGCCTTGGTAAATGCTTTTTTTGAGTAGGAACGATAAAACTCACCCATACCTGTTTTCCAATATTTGGCAGCTACTTTTCTAAAACCAGGCCAAGCCAAGGTCTCTAAAAACTCTCCTATATTAATTTGAGATTTACTATATCCTTCTCTAGCATAGGCTAGAACAGCATTGGGGCCTGCTTCTACACCTCCTTTTTTCATTCGTGTAAAATGTACTCCTAAAAACGGAAAATTGGGATCCGGAACAGGATAGACTAGATTTTTTATTAGGTATTCCTTTTCCTTACTAAGCTTAAAGTATTCTCCTCTAAAAGGAACAATTTTAATAGGTTCATTATCCCCATTAATGCGAGCTACTTTATCTGAGTATAAACCTGCACAATTTACTAAATAACTAGCTTCGTATGTACTATTGCCTGCCTGCACCGTAACACTAGATTCGGTTTTGTCAACCTTAGTTACTTTAGAGTTAAGCATAATTTCTCCACCGAGGCCTTTAAACACCTCTGCCATTTTTTCGGCAACTAAGCTATAATTAACAATGCCTGTTTGGGGTACGTGAAACCCTTTAATGCCATTTATATGGGGTTCGTATTCTTTAATGCCATTAGCATCGAGCATTTTAAGGTTTTTGAGCCCGTGTTCAAGTCCTCGTTTATAGAGTTTTTCTAATTCGGGTAATTCAGTTTCGTCAATAGCTATCACAACCTTACCGCAAAGCTCATAATCAATTTTGTGGGTATCGCAAAAATCAACAAGCATTTTGTATCCTGTAATGCAGTTAATGGCCTTTTGGCTGCCAGGTTTATAGTATAATCCAGAATGAATTACACCACTGTTATTGCCCGTTTGGTGTTGGGCAATGGCATCTTCTTTATCCAGAACTACTACCGAAAGAGTGGGTTTCTTTTCTTTTATCTTTAGTGCTGTTGCCAGGCCAACTATTCCTGCGCCAACTATGAGTACATCGTATTTCACTTGCCTTTATTTATAATGCGAAAATAGAAGTTTTTCCTTTCCTTTCGATGCATCTGGGCTTATTTTTGCCTCATTAAATCCATCAAGTATGAAGTCTCATAAAGAGTTATCTCCAGTACAAGCAGTTGGCCTAATTAATTCAGGTGATCGCGTGTATATTCATTCAGCTGCAGCTACACCACAGGCGCTTGTAAAGGCAATGGTTGCTCGGGCTTCGGAATTACGAGGAGTAGAAATTTATCACTTACATACCGAGGGTGATGCCTCTTATACCAATATAGAATATAAGGATTCATTTCACTTAAATGCACTGTTTTTAGCGCCTAACGCGCGAGCTGCCGTAGCAGATGGAAGAGCAGATTTTATCCCTTCCTTTTTAAGTGAAGTACCTATTATGTTTCGCAGAGGCCGGATTCCTTTGGATGTTGTGCTTATTCAAGTTTCTCCACCTGATAAACATGGGTATTGCTCTTTAGGTGTTTCAATTGAGGCGACTCTAGCTGCAATGGAAGTAGCGCATACCATTATTGCCCAAATAAACCCTCAAATGCCTCGCACACATGGTGATGGTCAAATTCATATATCCCAACTAAGTGCTTATTGCGTTTGTGAAGAGCCCATAATGGAATATAATCCACATGTGCTCACAGATATTGAATTAGAAATTGGCAAGCACGTAGCAGGTATAATTGAGGATGGGGCAACCCTGCAAATGGGAATTGGTGCCATACCTGAAGCTGTATTAAATTATTTGGGTAATCATAAAGATCTTGGTGTACATACCGAAATGTTTTCGGACGGCATTCTGCCCTTAGTTGAAAGCGGAGTTATTAATGGAAGAAAGAAAGTAACTCACCCTGGCTTTATTGTTACAGGATTTTTACTTGGCACTCGTAAGCTGTACGATTTTGTAGATGATAATCCAATGGTGAGGGTAAAGGATATTGAGTATGTGAACGATTCAAGCGTGATTAAGAAAAACCCAAAGGTTACAAGTATTAACAGCGCTATTGAGATTGACATTACAGGACAAGTGTGTGCCGATTCGATAGGTACACGCATTTATTCTGGTGTTGGTGGTCAAATGGATTTTATTAGGGGGGCTTCCTTGAGTGAAGGAGGCAAGCCAATCATTGCTATGTCAACACGTACTAAAAAAGGAGTTTCTAAAATTGTTCCATTCTTAAAACAAGGAGCAGGGGTTGTTACCACACGTGCTCACGTACATTATATTGCTACTGAGTATGGTATTGTTGATTTATATGCTCAAACGCTGAGAGAAAGAGCTAAGCGATTGATAGAGATATCGCACCCCGATGACCAGGAAATGCTGGAAAGAGCTGCTTTTGAACGGTTTAAGTAAACTAGATGATAGAATGTTTATTAATACTGTAGAAGATTCCTCGTTCCTCGGAATGAAAAATTAAATTTGGATACTAAAGAACTTGAAGTGATAATACGATGAGAGATATTGAAAACGAACAGGATGTAAAGTTATTTTTGGACGCATTCTATGAAAAAGTTAAAGTAGATGATACCATTGCTTACTTATTTAATGACGTGGCAAATTTGGATTGGGATGCTCATATGCCTAAAATTTATGCCTTTTGGGAAGCCATTTTATTAGGCAAACCAGGTTTTAATGGAGATGTAATGGGTATGCATATTAAGCTTCATCAAAAAGAAAAGCTAACTACGGAACATTTTGACCAATGGATTGCGTTATTTACCGGAACAGTGAAGGAAATGTATAGTGGACCTAAAGTAGATGAAGCCATTAATCGTGCTAGTATAATACGTAGAACCATAGAATTTAATATTAGTCAACGCGGGTAATCAAATGAAAAAACTATCATATATAATAGGGGTGTTTTTATTTCTTACCACCATTTATTTAACTGGCTCTAAGCCTGATACGCCTATTTATAGCAAGGAATTTCCTTTGGTAAATTCTAATTTAGTTTTGCTAGAAGATTCAATTAATAAAGCAGAATCGTCTAATACAGCCGTTAAATTGAATAATGAAGCTAGAATTATTTGGGCAGATTCTTCCAATCAAAAAACGGAGTGGTCGATTGTATACCTACATGGTTTTACTGCTTCGCAGATGGAAGGAGACCCCGTGCATCGAGATATTGCTGCTAAATTTGGAATGAACCTCTACTTAGCACGCTTAAGTGAGCATGGCGTAGAAAGTGATAGCAACTTATTGCATATGACGCCAGAAAGCTTATGGGAAACTTCTAAATTGGCTTTGGCCATTGGCGAAAAACTTGGTAATAAAGTAATCCTAATGAGCACTTCTACAGGAGGTACTTTGGCACTTAAGTTAGCTGCAACTTATCCTGATAAAGTGACAGCCCTTATTAATTATTCGCCTAATGTAGCTATTAACAATCCATTGGCCTTTCTTTTAAATATGCATTGGGGGCTAGCCATGTTAAATGCAACAGCAACCAATGGTTATATCGTTAATAAAAGGCATGTAGATCCCGATATTGCTCAATATTGGACAGAAAAATATAAAACAGAAGCCTTGCCACAATTACAAGAACTGGTTACCAGTACAATGCAAGAGGACGTGTTTGAAAAAGTAATATGCCCTTCACTTACGTTGGCTTATTATAAAGATGAAGAACACCAAGATCCAACGGTTAAAGTTTCTGCTATGCGATGGATGAATGAAACATTAGGTACAGATATGAATAAGAAACGTTTGGTTGAACTGCCTACTGTAGGCGTGCATCCTATGGCTTCGAGTTTAAGGTCTAAAGATGTTGAGGCTGTTGAATTGGAAACCATTAAATTTTTAAAAGAAGTGCTTCACCTTTAATCCATTAAAAGGCTAATTTTGCACTTTAATACTATTTTTTAAACATCGATTATATGTTACGTTTTATTGCAATTTTAATAACCTTGTTAGGGTTGTTTACTAGTTCTACACTAATGGCGCAAGAGGCAGCTCAAGTTGATTATAATGCCCACGATAATAAAGGGAAGTGGTTTATATATTGGGGCTGGAATAGAGCCGCTTACAGCAATTCGGATATTTCATTTAGAGGAGATAGTTACGATTTTGAATTAAAAGATGTAGTAGCTACAGATAGGCAATCTCCTTGGGATCCAGCTGTTTACCTTAACCCTGGGTTAATTACAATTCCACAAACAAATTTTAAAATAGGGTATTTTATTAATGACCATTATAATGTTTCTGTAGGCGTTGACCATATGAAATATGTGATGGTGCAAGACCAAACCGTTAAAATTAATGGCACTATATCTGCGCCAAATCCACAAGAATTTGTTAACACATATTCTAATGATGACATCGTTTTAACTGAAGATTTTTTAACCTTTGAACATACGGATGGACTAAACTATATTAATGTAGAGTTGAGTCGAGTTGATGACCTTTTAAAAGTTTTTAATAAAGGAATGAAAAATCTTGAAATCAACATTACGGAAGGAGTAGGTGCAGGCATTCTTTTACCTAAAACTAATGTTAAGTTAATGGGCAACGATCGGCATGATGATTTTAACCTCGCAGGCTACGGGTTAGATGTTAAAATAGGATTAAACGTGACCTTCTTTAAGTACTTTTTTGTACAAGGTGAGCTTAAAGGGGGCTTTATCCACATGCCTAATATTCGTACTACAGCTTCTAAATCTGATAAAGCAAGTCAAGCTTTCGTTTTTGGGGAAGCAGATATTTTATTCGGAGCAGTGTTTAGGATTGCTAAATAGTGAATCGGACATCGTATGAATTCTAATTTTAGTAACTCAGAATTTAGTCCTCAATAAAATCGATTGAGATACTCGTTTCGCTTTTGGTCGTTGATTCCAGACTAAAAGGCAAGCAAACTATTTTTAGCACTTCCTCTAGGGTCATTGAATGGTTCCAGGCTCCCGTAAAGCTAAGTTTATCAATTTTGTGGGATCTCTCAATTTTTATGTCAAAATGTGCCGAAATGTCGTTAAGAACAGTTGCTAATAACTCATTCTTATACGAGTAATCGCTTGAAAGCCAAATAGGAGAAGTGTTTATTTGTGTATTAATTTCCTTTACCAATACATTATCTTTTGATTGGCTCACTAATTCTCCTTTTGTAATAATGGTGCTATTACCCCCATTGTTTACGCTAACTCTGCCAGTGAAGCATTCAACACGGAACTTATTTTTACGAGTAATTACATTAAAAGAAGTTCCTAAAACACTAATTGTTCCATTTGCAGTGATTACATTAAACTTTTCTCCTTTAGTAACTTTAAAGAAACCTTCGCCATTTAATGTTACTGATCTTTTAAATAACCAACTGAAAGAATTATAAGCAGCGCTACTGTTTGCATTTAAACTAACCTTAGAGCCATCTGGTAAGGTGAAATTTGTTGCTTGCTGTGCATTAATTTCTACCTGTGAGGTTTTGTATAGCCCAAATGTAATTGCTAATGCAAACACACTTGCAGCAGCAAGCCATCTCCATGTATGGGTAGAAATAATAAGGGTACTTTCGTTAGTTAACTGCCCTTCAATATTTTTCCAAATTACTTTTTTAGAATTAATTGAGGGAGTATTCCATCCTGATAATACTTGGTTAATTTTATTATCAAGTTCTTTGTTCATCATAATATCGTTCTTCTTACTATTATACAATTTAGCTTATCAAAACCCTACTTCAATTTTATACTTAATTATCTTTAATATAAATAGTTAATGTATCGCTGCTAAACGCAGAAAATACGCCAAAGCCATTTGATAAATTTCCTGCATTTGTAGATCCTATCGAGGAACTTGATATGCGATATAATTTTTGATATTCTTCGGTAATTCCATAAAGAATAAAATGAGCAGGCCCTTCAATATTAACATTATTTGAAGAAATTTCTAATTGGTTTTTTCGAGTTGGAATGCTAAAGAAATTATTAAAAGGAAAATCTTGAGATTCAGGATTTAGGTTACTTATTACTCCTAAATGCCAAAGTGAATCAGGGTTGTTCCAAGTTGTTCTTATTAGATCAGATGAGTTGTTCCGAAACAATGTGTCTTTATTAGCAATTAGGCCTTGAGGGGAAGGAGGAGCCGTAGTTTGAGCAGTTATTTCTAGGTCGTTGTATAATATTAGTAGCTCGTATTGTTCTCCTTCCTTTACCCTTAATTTATCATCTGCCTTAAACGTTCCGTCTGCATCTATGTTAAGTTTGTACTTAATGTTTCTATTCATAATATAGATCTCTATATCAGAAACAGTCTCTGTAATTATCTGATTGTCTATAGGGTTAACCAAGCTTACTTTAATGTTATCTATAGGGTTGTTTTCATAGATATAGGCTTCTACTACCAAGGAGGCATCGGGGGTTTCTAGTGAGGCACAAGAAGCAGCCATTATGCAAAAGGCCGTTTGTAATATTTTATTCATGTTTAAAAGCTCCAGTTAAAAAATAAACTTGGGGTTACTCCTAAGAGCAAAACATCGGTGACAACATATTTGTCGGTGTTTAGTAAATTGCCATTCTCATCAAAGGTTATTTTACTAAATCTTCTATACTTTATATTTTTTCTATTGTAAAGATTAAAGATTGATAAGCCAACTTTGGCCTTTGTATTCCCTAATTTAAAGTTATAAGTTGTTGATAGATCGAGCCGATGATAATCGGGTAATCGCTTATTATTTATGAGTGAATAAGCAATGTTATTAATGTTTGAGCCATCTAATGTGGTTAGTGAGTAATTGCCTTCGGGTGCTGAGTAAGGTTTACCTGATCCATAAATCCAAATAAGCGAGAAATTCCAATCTTTATAATTATACATATTAACCACCTTAAATTCGTGTCGCTGATCGAACCTAGATGGAAAGGCCTTGCCGCCATTTAAATTGTCAAAAAAGTTTAAAGAGTTGCTTAAAGTATAGCTAATCCAGCCAGAGTAATTGCCAACTCCTTTTTCTATCATAACCTCTAAGCCTCTAGTTGTTGTGTTACCAATGGCATATAAATCTTCTAAATTACTATCATCAACATCAAAATTTCTAAGTGATGGTAAATACTCAATTTCATCATAAGTATTGGTCACAAAACCTTCAATATCTAGGCTAGCAATATCGAAGTTTAAATGAACCCCTGCGGCCCATTGGTTTGAATTTATAACTGGAATATCTTGGTTCGAAAGTATCCAAAAATCGGGGTTGCTGGTAAATAAATCGAGCCTTAAAACACGAGAGATCATTTGGTTGTTTACTCCCCAAGAGGCTTTTAGCATCATCCAAGGCAAAACTGTGTATTTAAAATTAATTTTGGGTTCCCAATAGAGCTTATTACTTAAATTAAAATAGTTGCCTCTTAGGCCAACCCTCGTTTCTAATTTCGGTGTAATAAATAGGCTGTACTCAGCATAAAATTGAAGTTGATTACCTTCTTGATTAAATACCGGAAAAACCTCACCATCTACAATAGAAGATAGGTTTATTGTATTTAATGTATTAGCAATTCCGAAATTAAAGAGTGAGTTTTTAGAGGTTTGAAATTGGTTATCAATTTTTATAGTAAAGTCATTCACATTATTATTCTGTGCTTGAATATACTCTTCATCGGCTAGGCCTAGTGTATCATTAAAGATATAAATGTCTTCGAGTTGCGTATTGTTGTAATAGGATGAGTATGCCATTTGCGCTTGGGTACTCATCTTTTTATTCCATTGCTTTGACCACGAGCCACTAAGACCAACATTGCCCCACCTGCTTCTTTCGGAGGTGGTGTATTCTACAAAATCCTCAATGTTTTGTACATACTCGTAGCTTAAATTATCGTTGCTAGAGTAAAAGCTTAGTGCGAAATTGTCCTTATCACTTTTTCGATAGCTTACTTTCAAATTTAAATCACCAAAACTAAAATTGGGGTTTAACTCTTTATAATCTAGACTAGATACATTATTGGCATCACCAGAATTAACTACTGCCTTATCAAACAGTTCTTTAAAGAGGTAGTTTTCAACTACATCAGTTATAGATCTACGTGCCGCTGCAACTACCGTGATTTTTGGTGAAAGTGAAAATTCGAATACTCCATTAATATCTACAAAATTAATCCCTATATCGCCCGAAAATTTACTACGGTTACCATCCTTGGCGGTTAGTACCATAACACTGGCTGATCGGCCACCATATTTTGCAGAAAAACCCCCTTTATATAATTGTATATTCTTTATGGCTTTAGAATTAAACGCACTGTAAATGCCATAAAAATGATCAACATGGTAAAGAGAGTAGCCATCAAGTAAAACTAGATTTTTGTCTGGAGAACTACCTCTAACTACTAAGCCAGAAGACGTTTCGTTGGTGCCGCTAACACCTGGTAGAAGCTGTAAAGCCCTAAAAACATCGTTACCGCCCAATACAGGCAAGCGGTCTAATGCAGAAGGATTAAAGGTGATTTTGCTCGTTTCTTCGCCATATATTATAGTATTTGATCCTTGATCTTTTACAATTACTTCTTTTAACAAGCTAGGGTCTGGTGTTAGTTTAATTACAGTTTTTATATTGCTAGCTGCAATTAATGTGTCTTTATAACCCAAATAATTAAAAAGGAGGATCGAGTTGGTCGGGATATCTATAAGACTAAAAATGCCTCTTGCATTCGTTGTTGAAAACACTTGTTCTTCAGAAACACTTACTAAAGTATAGGGGAGAGGTTCACCCGAATTGACATCCTCAACTTTAGCTGAAATACTAAAAATATCAACTTCAGCATTGCTGTTTAATGGTTTAATTACATAGACTTCGTTAACCCTAGCAACTTCCATTTTTGCATTAGCGGCCAATTGATTTAACACTTGATCTACTGGAATGTTTTTATAATCGGCACTTACGTAAAATTTGCTAGCTTCATTGGCATTATAAGCAATTGCAATATTATACTTTTCAGTAATGCTTGAGAGTGCATTTGCCAAAGTTATATGCTCAAAATTCACACTTATGGAGGTTGTTCCGTGTTTATTTTGAGCATAGGTATTTATGCTTAGAATAAGTGTAAATAATAAAATTGAGACATTAATGCGCATTAGCTACTAAGATAATTGAGCAGAAATTAAATACGCACTTTACTTTCAAAAGATTTTAAAGTGTCTATTGGGTTATAGTTTGTGCCCTAATTCTTTGAATAAATGTTTGGTTGCAACACTAATTCGTTTTTCTACTGTTTTTATACTTATATTAAGTCTTAAAGCAATATCAGAATAGGTTATTTGTTCTATTCTATTCATTAAAAAAGTTGTTCTATGTGCTTCGGACAGGCTTCCTATTGCACTTTCTAATTTATCCTTAAATTCCTGTTCTTCAAGTACTTGCTGTGGGCTTTCTGCATAAGGTTGAATGGTCTGTTTATTAACAAAACTGAATACTACTTGTTGGTGCTTAATATGATTAATAGCAAGGTTAGAAGCGATGGTGTAGAGTAAGCTAGAAACTGTTTCTTGTTTAATTTTATCCTTAAGTTCCCATAATTTAATAAAAGATTCTTGTGCAATATCTTCGGCAACCGATGTATTGCCTGTTTTATAATAAACAAAGTTTTTAATCGACTCAAAATATTGGTCGAATAAGTGTTCAAATTCTTTGAGATTAAGACTCATCCAAAGGTAAGGTCAATAAAACTAGGATAAAGTTGCAATAAAATAATTTTATTTTTCTTCTCTTATTGCTTTAAACTCCGATCCTTTTTTCCACTTTGGCCAAGAGGAGATATCATTGGCTAATTGATTGCCTATTTGATAAAAAAGCGTGCCATCTAATACCATACCTCCCATATCCCAATTTGCATCATATTCATCTGATGGTTGGTGGTAATCATTGGCCACATAATGCTCCGATTTTTCTTTGGCATAGGCAACACCTTTGGTCATGTGCTCATAAGTGCCTGCCGCATATAATGCAGGTATGCCTACTTTGGCAAAGCTAAAATGGTCTGAACGGAAGAAGTGGCCACTACCTGGCTCAGGATCTGGCATGATGTATCTACCTTGCTGCGTGGCAAAATGTTCAGCAATATCATCCAACTCTGATTGGCCATGACCAACCACTGTTAAATCTTTCATTTCGCCAATGGCCATTAAGGCATCCATGTTAATTACTGCCACGGTTTCTTTAGTAGGGTAGATGGGCTTTTCAGCATAATAGGCTGAGCCTAATAAGCCTTGTTCTTCTGCCGTTACTACCAAAAATAAAATAGATCGCTTTGGTTGGGCTCCCGATGCAAATGCTCGTGCAATTTCTAATAAAACAGCTGTGCCAGAGGCATTATCTATAGCGCCATTATAAATAGAGTCTCCATCAATGGCTGTGCCTGTACCCAAATGATCCCAATGTGCTGAATACATAATTAGTTCGTTTGGTTTTTCACTTCCTTTTATTATGCCTGCTACATTATTAGATTCTGAAAATTTTGTTGTGTTTGTAAATGAAAGGGATACGGATAAATTCATTTGAAATCCTTCGAAACCGGGTTGCTTAGCTTCTTTAGTAAAATTATAATCTTCTTTACCACTGGCTATAAATAACTCATTAGCGGTATTTAAACTTATCCATCCTTCAAATGCACAGCGACTTTCATTATTGTCTTCTGCTTTTAAATATAGGTTAGCGCCTGTCCAACCATTTTCAACAACCCCCCAAGGGTAACTGGCAGGCTTAGTATCATGTACAATAATAATTCCTGTAGCACCTTGGCGTGCTGCTTCTTCATATTTATACGTCCAACGCCCATAATAGGTCATCGCATTTCCTTTGAAAAAGGATGCATCATCTGACCCTGGGTCGTTTACTAACACTAATACTGTTTTCCCTTTTACATCTAAATTGGCATAATCATCCCAATTATACTCAGGTGCAATAATGCCAAAACCTGCAAACACGAGCTCTGAATTATCAACTTCGATGTGATCTGTCACTCTTCTAGTAAGAGCAACAAATTCAGTTTTATATTGGTATTCTTTAGCAAAATTTTCGCCTGTAATTTTTAATGCTGACATATTAGTTGATTCTATCTCAACCATAGGCACTTTTTGAAAATAGGAATCGCCATTACCTGGCTGCACACCCATCTCTTTAAATTGATTCTCTAAATAGGTAATGGTTTTAGTCTCAAACTCAGTAAATGGTTTTCTGCCTCCGTATTCATCTGAAGAAAGAATTTTAATATGCTCGGCAATTTTACTGCCATCTAATATAGGAATGGTAGTATCGGTAGTTGCAGCTTGGTTGCAGCCAATAAGGGTAATTATGGCTATTAAATGAGGGAGAAATCTATTCATTATAAAATCATTTTAGTAATACCCACTAATATACTTTAGTTTACATTTAATAAAATAAAAAATAGAACTAATCGATAGGGGGTAATGATCAATGAAAGAACATATAGGAGATAAGAATAGCCGCGATAATGCCAACTACATCAGCAAAAAGACCAGCAGTAATTGCATACCTAGTTCTTTTTATACTTACTGCTCCAAAATATACGGCAATAACGTATAGGGTTGTTTCTGTGGAGCCTTGCATTGCACTTGAAAGTCTTCCTACAAAGGAATCTACTCCAAAGGTTTCAATGGTTGAAACCATCATGCCTCTAGCTCCACTTCCGCTTAATGGGCGCATAAATGCAGTGGGTAGAGCATCTACAAAATCAGCATTTATACCCGTGGCTAATACTACCCATTTTACGCCATCTACTATATAAGTTAATGCACCTGAAGCCTTAAAAACGCCAACAGCAACCAACATCGCTACTAAATAGGGTATAATTTTAACTGCTATGGAAAACCCTTCTTTTGCGCCATCTATAAATGATTCGTACACATTTATTTTTTTATAAACTGCTAAAAGAATAAAGCTGATGATAACAGAAAATAGAATAAGGTTACTAGCTACTGCTGAAATAGTTGATACTTGTTCACGCGGTAAGCCACTTAAATACCAAATGAAGCCAGCGATTAGCACAGTTAAGGTTCCTAAATATCCTAAAATTACTTTATCAAATAAGTTTATTTTTTGATAAATAGAAACAATGATTATACCTGCTAATGTGGCAAAATAGGTGGCTAATAGGGTAGGGATAAATATATCTGAAGGGTCCGCTGCACCCATTTGTGCACGAACCACCATTACGCTTATGGGTAAAATAGTTAAGCCTGAAGTGTTAAGCACTAAAAACATTATTTGGGCATCAGAAGCTGTGTCTTTTGTGGGGTTATGTACTTGCATTTCCTCCATGGCTTTAAGGCCCAGGGGAGTGGCGGCATTATCGAGCCCCATCATATTTGCCGATACATTCATAATCATAGGGCCAAAGGCTTTGCTATCTGCAGGTAGGCTAGGGAAAAGCTTACGAAGGAGAGGGCCAGTTAATTTGTAAAATATGCTGACGATACCTCCATTTTCGCCTATTTTCATAATGCCAAGCCATAAGGTCATAGCGCCAGTTAAGCCTAATGAAATATTAAACCCTGTTTTGGCAGAATCCATAATGGAATTAAACATCAAAGGAAAAATATCAACGTCTCCTAAAAAAATAAGTCGTGCTAATCCAATAATAAAAGCGATGAGAAAAAAGCCAATCCAAATGTAGTTTAATACCATATGTAGAAATTATCAATTAGTAATGTGCAATTATCAGCAATATGTTTTTCATTTACATAATTGTACATTGACAATTGGTAATTGTTAAACTTAATTATTCATTAAATTCAAAGTATGGCAAGCGACTAATCCGGCAGTTTCTGTACGTAACCTACTAGGGCCTAAACTTACTTTTTTAAACCCTTTTTCTAACGCTAACTCGAGTTCAGTTTTGTTGAAATCGCCCTCTGGGCCTATTAAAACAATGGAGTTCTCTTTTATCGCAGCAGCATCCTTTAATTGGCAAGGGTTATCAAAATCTACATATGCGATGTATTTTGATTGCTTTTCTGGAACATGACTTATTAAACTTGGTAAATCTTGGTAAAGCTTAATAATTGGCAATTGGTACTTTAGCGATTGCTTCATGGCTGAAATAGCCTTTTTATGCATTCGCTCTAAATTAATGTTTTTACGTTCAGAATGACGACCAAAAAAGAAGCTAATCTCATCAACTCCAATTTCAATGGCTTTTTCTAAAAACCACTCAGTACGTTCAATTTGCTTAGTGGGTGCAATGGCAATATGAATGTAGTAGGGGAGATCTTCTTTACGCTGATGCGTAATCACATCAAAACAAGTTTTTTTAGGGTTAGCTTCTGTAATTCTAACTTTAAATTTTGTACCAGTTCCATCAACCACATCTAAGCGATCTCCAACAGTGTGCCGAAGTACTTTAATGCAATGTTTAGACTCTTCTTCGGTTAAGAAGTTAGCCCCCTGCATTATATCTGGTTGATAGAATAATTTCATTACTCGTTAGCGTGTAATTGATTTACTAAAGCTACATATTGTTGTTTGGCGTCTTCGTTTGATGTGCCCTTAATGGCTGTCCAAGCATCAAACTTTGCGGCTCCTTTAAAGTCGAACCCTCCTGGGCGCTCTCCAGTAACATCGCCTTCTGTGCCTTGTTTAAATAGGCTGTATAACTTTAGTAAATCTTCGTTACTTGGTCGTTTAGTTAGCTCTTTTGATCTAACTACTGCTTTATCAAATTCTTCTTGGGTTGCCATAATTGTGTTGTATAAAAAAAAGTTGTTGGGTTGCCAAAGCTAAATGACCACCCAACAACTTATATTCTTAATTTAAATCTATCGTTTGTTCATAGGTACGTAACCTCTTTCGTTACTACCTACGTAGACCTGACGTGGACGACCAATTGGCTCTCCATTTTCTCTCATTTCTTTCCATTGAGCAATCCAACCTGGTAAACGACCTAATGCAAACATAACTGTAAACATTTCGGTAGGTATTCCCAAAGCTCGATAAATAATACCTGAGTAGAAATCAACATTAGGATAAAGCTTTCTTTCTACAAAGTAAGGATCTTTTAAAGCCTCTTCTTCTAAGCCTTTAGCTATATCAAGAATTGGGTCATTAACTCCTAATTTAGCTAGCACATCATCGGCAGCTTTCTTAATAATTTTAGCTCTTGGGTCAAAGTTTTTATAAACCCTGTGTCCAAAGCCCATTAAGCGGAAAGGATCGTCTTTATCTTTTGCTTTCGCCATCCATTTACTTGTATCTCCGCCATCTTCTTGTATTTGTTCAAGCATTTCGATTACTGCTTGGTTAGCACCACCATGTAATGGACCCCAAAGAGCACATACACCTGCAGAGATAGAAGCATATAAACTTGCGTGAGAAGAACCTACCACTCTTACAGTAGCAGTAGAGCAATTTTGCTCGTGATCTGCGTGTAAAATTAATAATTGATCTAATGCTTTTGCTACTACTGGATCTACCTCATAATCTTCTACTGGCAACCCAAACATCATTTTTAAGAAATTAGAAGTATAATCTAATTTATTATCTGGGTACATAGCTGGGTGCCCTTTTTCATTTTTGAAAGCCCAAGCTGCAAATGTTGGTAGCTTAGCTAACAATCTTATAATGCTTAAATCTACTTCATCTGCTGATCTGTTTGGATCTAACGACTCTGGATAGAACGCTGTAAGCGAAGTAACCAAAGAAGATAAAACACCCATAGGGTGAGCTGCAGATGGAAATCCATCTAATATTTTCTTGATATCCTCGTGAACTAGTGTATGTTGGCTAATTTCTTGTTTAAATTTTGCAAATACATCATCAGTAGGCAGTTCACCGTAAATTAAAAGATATGCTACTTCTAAAAATGAAGATTTGTCAGCTAACTCTTCAATAGTATATCCTCTATATCTTAAAATACCCTTTTCGCCATCTAAAAATGTGATAGCACTTTTTGTAGAACCCGTGTTTTTAAATCCCGGATCTATTGTTATAACACCGCTCTGACCTCTGAATTTACCAATATCAATGGCAACTTCATTTTCAGTTCCTTCAATTACTGGCAATTCATAACTTTTGCCATTTATTTTAATTTCTGCTGAATTTGACATAATAAAAAATTGATTTATTTCGCTTATTAACTAGGTTGCAAATTACAATATTTTGTGCTGATATAAAAGGGTATGGAGCACTCTAAAACATAAACTTGTTTAGAGATAATCACTTAGCTACATAATATAATCTTTGTAAATTGCATATCTATGGATATATTTAA
>Ga0256845_1001904_pt1 | contig 15961 bp, 10 predicted proteins | sample RiftiametaG_FD_189101 | JGI IMG/M metagenome (GOLD analysis project Ga0256845, IMG submission 189101) | Tube worm associated microbial communities from hydrothermal vent at the East Pacific Rise, Pacific Ocean - Riftia | ecosystem: Host-associated > Annelida > Integument > Unclassified ...
CAAATAGGGAGGCTATTGCGGGTTTCATCAGGCCCCCACTTCAGTTGGGTCTGGTGAAACCCGGCACGGACTTCCGGCACGAGGTACTAGTTCAATGTTTCGTCTCGGATACGCAGGGGAAAGCCCGCGACCTCCGCCTTGAACTTTTCGTCTGTCTCGGGGTGATGCATTTCAAATTCGCCCTTCATGAAACCAAATTGTGTGGGCAATGGGCAACCCGATGTGTATTCAAAACTTTCACCGGGTGAAAGTAGTGGCTGTTGTCCCACCACGCCTGGCCCTCGCACATGATCAACTTGACCGTTGCCATCAGTGATTTCCCAATGACGATTGAGCAATTGTACTGGCACTGCGCCGGTGTTTTCTATGGTGATTGTGTAGAGAAAAAACCAAAGAGGTCTATCAGGATCGGAGTGTTCAGCAGAAAAACGAGCTTCAACGCGGACGCTGACGCCTCTTGTTTCGGCGCTGGATTGAGTAACGGTCATGGCAGCTGTATTCATACAGGTGGAGGGACTTGCTCGCAAAAGGAACTCAGAGGCTCTAGGAGAAAATCCTTTCGCCAACCCACGAGAGATTCTATCAAACCCGGTACGCCCTGGGCCTGTAGTCCCGCTTTCATTCGCTTGAGGAGGCGTCCTGGCAAGACCAATTCGGGGGCAAACTGAAGAGAGGTTGCTAGTTCTGCTTTGAGCTTTGCTAGCCACGCGTCCACGCGAATTTCATCGAAGGTGCAATAGGGAGGTGGATCGATGGGCTCAAAATCGTCTCCCCGAGCGCTCGCGACTGCCTTTTTTAAGCCTTCTACTATCTCGGAGCCATGGTGGTTGAGTGTCGAGCGAGGCACGCCTTTGATGCGGCCGAGTGCATCGACGTTTTCTGGCAAACGACTAGCGATAGAGAGCAACGCCTTATTCTCGGGGGCGTAGCGCCTTTGGTCGAGAGGGAGAGCGTTGTACCAATCTATTAGAAAAAGCATGCCAGCTTGATTGCGGGCATTGAGCTGCCAAGCGTTGCGAAACGACGAGAGCTGAAGGGGCGGCGGGGGCTCTTTGATTGGGTTGAGGGTGTCGCGACTGGCAGCAAAGATCACTTCAGTGCGGTCGAGTCCTTTTGCCGTAGCCAGCAACTGACGAGTCATCTCGGGCAAGTAGTCCACGTCCGAAGCCCCATAGCGTAGTTGGCTTTCTTGCAAGGGGCGCCTCACCCAATCGTCAGCTTGATGAGCTTTTTCTGAGCGAATATTTAGAAGTTTAAATTGTAGGTAGGCCAGGCCGACGGAGGATTCAGCCGTCAACAATCCCCAAGCAATTTGCGTATCAAAAAGTCGAGCAGGAGCTTCAATTCTAAGACACTGAGTGATCAATCCAACGTCTTGGAGCCCGGCGTGGAGAATCCATTCGATAGCAGCGTTGTCGAGGAGCTCTGCTAAGGGCTCAAGAGTGCGTAGACGCAGCGGATCGATTAAAAAGTTGGTCTCGCCAGCTGAGATCTGCAAAAGGCACATTGTTGTACCCGAGCGATTTGACTCAAATTCTGTATCAAGGAAGACACGCTGAGGGCTCATGTCTTGAAGAGTTTTACGCAGTTCGCCGACGGCTTCGAGCAAGCTGGCTGCAGTATCAATGAGGCGGTAGGCGTTTTTTTGCCCCTGGGGTGCATCTAGACGCCCCTCTACAGTATTTTTGCTCAAAGGATGTCCCCCGGTACATAGGCTGCAGCCTGGGGGTGTTTGGTCTTCAATTTCTCTACGCTTTGAACAAAGCGAGCTACTTGCGCCTGCGCTGCTCCCACAAATTGAATGGGGCGATCGATGAGTTCTTTGAGGGTCTTGAGATCCATCGGTAGGCGAGAATCAGCTGCCAGCAGTTGCAGTAAATCGTTCTCAGCTTTGCCCTTTTCGCGCATCGCCAGGGCGACAGCTACTGCGTGTTCTTTGATTGCCTCGTGAGCTGTTTCTCTACCCACTCCGGCTTGTACCGCCGACATAAGTACTTTTGTTGTAGCCAAGAACGGTAGGTAGCGTTCCAGTTCACGTTCAATGACTCGCGGATAATACCCCAAGTCTGTTAGTACACTAAGGTAGGTTTCAAACATGCCGTCAATCGCAAAAAACGCGTCAGGCATCATCACGCGTCGCACAACAGAGCAGCTCACATCTCCTTCGTTCCACTGATCTCCTGCCAGCCCCGTGGCCATCGTGAGGTAGCCACTTAGCAAGACAGAAAAACCGCAGACTCTCTCACAGGAGCGCGAGTTCATCTTATGAGGCATTGCGCTTGAGCCCACTTGGCCAGGGCGAAAACCTTCGGTGCCTAGCTCGGCCCCTGCCATCAAACGTAGGGTGGTTGCAAAGCTCTTAGGACCCGAGGCGACTTGCAAGAGAGCACTTACAACGTCTAAATCAAGAGAGCGTGGGTAGACTTGTCCTACATTGTCGAGAACTTGCTCAAAACCTAGGTGGCTCGCAACTTTTTGCTCAAGCTGAGCCAATTTATCAGCGTCACCTTGAAAAAGGTCCAGCATATCTTGCTGGGTGCCGACGGGGCCCTTGATGCCGCGCAGGGGGTAGCGCTCTATTAAATCGCTTACTCGATGGTAAGCCTGCAGAAGCTCTTCGCCACTGTTTGCAATTCTCTTGCCCACGGTGGTGGCTTGAGCCGGCACATTGTGGCTACGCCCCGCAATGACCAATGTATCGTGATCGGCCGCAACCTGAGCCATTTTGCTCAAGGTGCTCACGATGCGATTTTGCACCAATTTTAAAGAGGTGAGAATTTGCATTTGCTCGACGTTTTCTGTCAAGTCGCGGCTGGTCATGCCTTTGTGAATATGTTCATGCCCCGCAAGAGCGCAAAATTCTTCAATGCGAGCCTTTACATCATGACGAGTGACTTTTTCTCTTTCGTTGATGCTCTGTAAATGAACGACCGAAATTTTTGATTCGTATGCTTCAATTACTTCAGGGGCGATCTCAAGCCCCAGATCGCGCTGGGCTTTCAGGACGGCAATCCACAATTGTCGTTCAAGAATGATTTTATGCTCAGCCGACCAAATTTGATTCATGGCAGAGCTGGCGTAGCGACTAGAAAGGACGTTCGATATTGCTGGTGAAGTCACGCGCAAGCCTTAGCAGGCTCTACCATCAAGTGCAGTCTCGATCAGAAGGCAGCCTTGGGTAGCTGCTATTTGACTCTTTCTGCGCTCGAGAGCGCTTTTCAGTTGGAGACAATACGCCGCGTTTCCACCCTTACTCAACTGTGAATGTGACCCCCAACGCCTCAATTACTGCACTTTTTCCCACGAATTGGCGCTTTTGACATGCCTCTGGTCCGATGACCGTCCAACTGGTTACCGCTCGAGCGGGCTCTTTGGGGCCGGTGTTGAACGAAAATTTTAGGAGTTGGCGGCTGAATCCAAGGCCCTGGCCATGATGCGGCTCAACTGCTCTAGGTTGAAGGGTTTGGGCAGAAAGTTCGCCAGGTCGTTGTCATTCTCTATGACGGTCTGATTGGAATAGCCCGAGGTGATGATGGCTCGTAGTTGTGGGCGCAAGCGGCGCATCTCTTTGAGGGACTCTCTACCCGAAAGACGAGGCATCATGTGATCGACCAGTACCAACTCGAAATCATCAGGTGTTTTACGAAAGAGGTCCACCGCCTCTTGTCCGTCTGCACAACGCACTACCTCGCAGCCTAGCTCGCGTAGCAAGAGAAGTGTGGAGGTTGCCACGTCTTCTTCGTCTTCTGCAACCAGAACGCGAGTGCCTTCAAACGTTGAGAGAGGTGCAATGGTCTTGAGGGAGACGGAGTCCAAGGAGTGATCGCAAGCTGGGAGTAGAATGGTAAATACAGATCCGTGACCAGGGCGACTTTCTAATGAGATATCTCCTTTATGGGATTCGACCGCACCATACACAGCCGCTAGTCCCATGCCATTGCCCGTCTTTTTTGTGGTAAAAAACGGTTCAAATACTCGTCGTTGGGTGGCCTCGTCCATGCCCTCTCCGGTATCTCGCACGATGATGCGGGCGTAATCGCCATGAAACATATCAGTGGCCAAACCCGTACGGGTAACTTCCAAGATATTTCTATCAATCTGAAACGTAAGAGTGCCTCCTTGGGGCATCGCGTCGCAGGCGTTTAGACCAAGATTGAGAAAGGCGTTTTGTAAAAGCGTGGGATCTCCCTGTACTTTGAGATCGTGATCGCAGAGCTGTGTTTTTAAGGTGATTCGTTTGTCAATGGTGTGTTTGAGTAGCTCAACGACTTCCCCTATCAACTCGTGCAAATCGACCACAACATTTTGATGTTTTCCTCGGCGAGCAAATGCCAAAAGCTGAGAAGTGAGATCGGAGGAGCGTTGACTACAGCGAACAATGACTTCTGCACATTTTTTCCAGCGCTCGTCCGTGAGTCTATCGTGCAATAGACTAGCGTTTGCCAAGATACCTGTAAGTTGATTGTTAAAATCGTGGGCAATACCGCCTGCCAGTTGTCCAACCGCCTGTAGTTTTTCGCTTTCGCGCAATTTGTCTTGAAGCCTGCGCATTTCGGTCGCATCGCGAATGACCGCAAGCAAGACTTCTCTTTCGCCCACGGTTGCCGGGCGTAAACTGACTTCTACCGGGAGAGAGTTTCCAAATTTGGTGGTGGCCGTCCATTCAAAAAGAGTTGGTTGACCACGCATGCCGGCAGTCATAATTTCTTCAATTTGGGACTCGGTTTGGTGTTTGCCGGTGAGTTGTTGCAACGAAAAACGCAAAAGCTCTTTACGGCTGTAACCAAACATCGTCAGGGCGCTTTGGTTTACGTCCAAAACTAGTTTTTTATCGGGATCGATAAGAAAAATCGCTTCGCCAGTGGCATTGAAAATATGCCTGTAGCTCAACTCTTGAATGCGGGCGCGATTGAGTCCTTCATGAAATGCGTTGGTGAGTCGTTGCACCGCTAGGGCTATTGCCAAATAGAGGGCGGCAATAATACCAACGCTGGTGGGAGAGGTCTTGAAGCTGAGTTCGTTGTGGTACAAACCAAGGACTTCGGCCGCCGCTAGTCCTACGGGAGTAGACCATGCCAAAAAAGTAGCCACCCGTGCCTTGGGTCTATCGAGAACCAAGTTGGCCACGAGCATGGCAAAGGGGCATGCCGCAAAGGAGAGATCGCGAGCCCCATGGCCCGTTACGGAGGCGACAATGACAATAGCGAGGAGAAGCGCCGTTCCTAAAATGCCGGCCAGAGAAACTCGCTTGGTGCGTACAAGTAAAAGTAAAAGGCCAAAGAAAATGGCTGGAACTGCACCGAGTACTCCAATGCGTGGGCTATGAGTGAGAATGCCCAAAAGGGCGATGAGCAAACTACTGCCAGCCGCTACAGAATAGATTGCCAATAGGAGGCGCTGCGCCTCGATCGAATCGAGAATGGCGCCTTTTTGATCCCCCCCGGCTGACGCGCGATTTTTGCTAGCACTGCTCCCCATATTTCAATCTGGAGAATAACAGAGGGCTAGGGAGAGAGCACGAGGGCGTGCTAGAACGGCCTCTAGAGGCACAATTTGCGCTGGTTTTTAAAGAGTGGGGGCGTCTCTCTCTGCAAGCGTCTATCAAGAAGTAGAGATGGACCACATGAGAACCGTTGCCGACGCTGGTTCGGTCGGCTCAAGCCGTCAGACTGAGCCCGATGAGATTGCTTGTGATAGTGTTCTCAGGCGATAGATTTATTCGTGAATTGGCGAACTCAACTATCGCCACCTAGAGCGGCTCTCCGTTTGAAGGAAATACTCTGCATTTTCGCCCACCTACAGATTGTAGAGGTGGTCCCCAATGCCGCACTAGCTTCAATTGTGCCCACCTATCGGCGCTCTTGATGTCCTGCTGGTCGCGACAACCGGTCGCCGCTCTAGTACCTTGTGCCGGAAATTCGTGCGGGGTTCATCAGACCCAACTGAAGTGGGGACCTGATGAACCCCGCAATAGCCTCCCTAATTGCCCTCGGACCTGCTTTTTGTCTCATTGGTACAAAATTCGGAACGATTTGAAGGTGTCTGGTACTAGTGTCCGATCGGTGGTGCGGGGCTCTTGCTGAGGGTCCTTTGGTGCTATTGCCTGCTTCGCAAGCATCGTGCAAACCTCCAATTAGTCTTTAATGAGCGTGCCCGTGGGCGCCAGGTGCGTGGGCATGACGATGTTTGATCTCGTCTTTCTTTGCCTTGCGCACTTTATCGATTTTTACAGAAAAGTGTAGATTCTTTCCAGCAAGGGGATGGTTGCCGTCTAGAATGACTGTTTTCATTTTTACTTTGAGAATACTCACCTGGGTGGACGAGCCATCGGGAGCGCGCATGGTAAGGGCCTGTCCTTTTTGAACTACGACATTGGGCCCCAACTCACTCTTGGGTATTTCAAAGGTGCGGTTTTCGTCGTAGTCGCCGTAACCCTGCTCGGGAGAAACAGTTGCCTCGACAGCGTCGCCCTCTGACTTGCCTGCGAGCGCGTTTTCTAGCCCCGGTACGATATTTTGGGCCCCCTGTAGATAGTACATAGGCGCCTGTCCCTCATTGCTATCGATGATTTTACCATCGTCGTCTTTGAGGGTGTAATGAATGGCGACTACGCTATTGGCGGCAATTTGCATGTCCCGAACATAGCATGGCTGGGTCCTAGGCGTCTTCTCCGAACCAGGCATTGTCGGTCTCTCGCCAGAGGGCCCCTGCTATGGCATAGCAAGGCGCGCAATTTGCGCTCTTGGAGTATTAGGGATTGGCAGCGAGTTATTTTGACGTGGACGGGACCTTGGTAAAGACCAATTTGGTGCATCCGACCCTCTATTATTTGCGTAATCAGGCAACACCCCTCAAGACCGCAAGGTATTTGGGACGTGCCTTGCTGAAAGCTCCCCAGATGGCTCTGGCCGAACTGCGCGACAGGCGTCTGTTTAACGAATTGCTCTACAGCTCCTACGCTGGGGTGAGCGAAGATCGCATGGAGGTCCTGAGCGAAGAGGTTTTTGAGGAGGTTCTCAAACCCAACCTCTTTCCTTTTGCCCAAGACTTGATCGATCAATCGCGGCGCGCTGGGCAGCGCATTGTTTTTATCTCGGGGGCTCTTTCTCCGGTGTTGCGGCACCTCGGCAATTATTTGGGCGCTGACGACATCATTGGCAACAAGTTGGAGATGAAAGGGCGTATTGCCACAGGCAAAATATTGCGGCCCGTGGTGGCGGGTCCCACCAAGGCGCTTCTGATTCGTGAGCATGCTCGTGCCCATCAATTCGATTTGGACGATTGCTTCGGCTTCAGCGACAGTTATTCGGACGTACCCATGTTGAGCGTTGTGGGGCATCCCGCAGCGGTGAACCCCGACAAACGCTTGGGGCTCTTGGCGCGGGCCTACGATTGGCCCGTATTGCACCTCAGTTGAGGCGCAGGGACTCAACTGAGGTGCAAGTTGAATCGCAGAGGGGTAAATGAAGGGGAATTTCATGTGCTTTCGCTTGCCGATACCTCTGTCTAGACTCTCGCTCAGATGGATCATCCTTGCGTAATCACTCTCGACCGAGACAGTGCCCCCCGAACAGTTTTTTCAGGCGACCAATTAATAGATATTGATTTGCCCGCTGGGACTCGGGTGATTTATCCAAAGCCTGCACTGGAGCCTTTACACGATGTGGACGCGGCCATTCGTTTCGCCCTCAATCACCCAGAAGGCAGTGACCCCCTTTACGCCAAATTACGTCCGGGAATGAAGGTGACCATCGCCATTGACGATATTTCCCTGCCGCTGCCTCCTATGAAGCGGCCCGATATTCGTGAGCGAGTTCTTACAATTGTTTTGGCCTTGCTTGCCGATCACGGCGTCAGTGACGTTCACCTGATCATTGCGACAGGCATTCATCGGCGCATGAAACCCCACGAGATCCGTCATATTGTGGGTGAAAAAATTTACGACGCCTACGCCCCCGACAAACTTTACAATCACGACGCCGAAGATCACGACAATATGGTTGTGGTGGGTGAGACCGAACAAGGCGAAGTTATCGATTTAAATCGGCGCGCAGCCGAAAGCGATTTGATAATCTACGCAAACCTCAATTTTGTGCCCATGAACGGCGGTTACAAATCAGTGGCGGTTGGTCTTACAAGCTATCGTAGTTTACGTCATCATCACAATCCAGAAACTATTCGAAAGTCGGATAGTTATATGGACCCAGAAAAAAGTGCCCTTGCGAATGATATTGCTCGCTTAGGAAAAATCGTGCACGAGGCTCTCAATATTTTTAATATTGAGACCACTGTAAATAATCAAATGTTCGATCCTGCGCTCAGTTTTTTGATGAAAAACGAGGACGAACTCACTTCTAAAGAGAAGTTTTTACAGAGAGCTGCTGTTGCCGCTACCAAACGACTCCCACAAGAATTGCGCCATTCTGTCTTTGACAAATTTCCGGCCCCTTACGGTGTAACCGGCGTTTGGGCAGGCAATGTCGAAGAAGTTCACAAAAAAGTGGTAGAGCGCTCATTTGAGCAATATTTGGTCCCCATTGAGGGACAAGCCGATGTGTTGGTCTGCCCCATTCCCTTCATTAGTCCTTACAATGTACATTCGTTTCTGAATCCACTGCTCGTACAGGTCATGGCTCAGGGGTACTTATTCAACATGTATCGAGGTAAACCTCTCTTAAAAAGGGGAGGCACATTGATCATCACCCACCCAATGACCGACAAATTCGATCATGAGCAGCATGCTCCTTATATTGATTTTGTGCACAAGGTCTTACCAGAAACTCGTGATGCTAAAAAAATGCAGCATCACTACGAAGAGAAAATGGCGAGCGACCCTGCCTTCATTCAAATGTTTCGAACGGGGCACGCTTATCATCCCAGTCACCCGTTTTTTATGTGGTATTGGGGAGAAAATGGCCGTCAGCACATTGGTAAGGTAATCGTAGTGGGCGCAGACAACGAGTACATTCCCTCGCTCTTTGGTTACGAAACCGCGCCCAATATGAGTGAAGCGCTTTACCAAGCTCGCGGCGGAATGTCGAAATCACTTGATATTACCTGCTTACATGTGCCACCCATTATGATGGCGGACGTGCGCTAAAAATCCTTTTGCCCAATTCACCATGGTATCCTTTCCTCCACCCAGCTCCAGAGGCCGTAACTGGCTCAATTTTTTGGTGCCTGTGGGGGTGAGTTGTGTGGTGATGATTTTGGGCACCTTGGTGGTCCTCAATCAACAACCCGAAGAAATCGAACGTCCTGGCATTCGCACAATTCAAAGAGCGCGCGGCTTTTCTGGAAATACTGACCAACCCGCGCAATTTGTACAAGAAGAAGGGGCAAAGCACGGCAAAGAGGTGAAGCGCAGTACCGCCAGGCCCTCCCCTGTGCCCAGCCGACCCAAACGCCGTCGAGGTTTCTCGCCTGTAGCTGGCTCTGCAGACGCTAGTGATTCTCTCGTTTCCGCTACAGAGTTGTCCCCACCTTCTGGACGACTCCCTGGCAAGCAAGCGCAAACAATCGTCTCAAAATTGAAGACAATTACGCCATTTATACCTGGAATGCGCCGTAGAGAGCGCGGCGAAGAGGTCTTAGGCTCTGCGGGCGCCCCGCCGCTCTAGAGCGCTCACACGATTTTACGGCATTTCCTTGCGTGGGGCGAGTTGAAATCAGGCTTTGCACGGCATCTATTGGTAGTTTTCGGGCCCTTGGCCAGTACAATGCGGGTCTTCTGAGCTCATGACGTTGCCCCCTGATTTCGACTTAAACTCCACCTCCCTAGGCTCTACGCCAATTTTGAAGCCTATTGAAGCTCCCCTGTTGTTGGGGGAAATCCTGGCCGGGAAGAATTTGGTCGTGGTGGGCGGAACCGGCTTTTTAGGAAAGGTCTGGCTCTCTCTTTTACTGGATCGCTTTCCGGACATCGGTCATATCTATTTAGTAGTTCGTCCTAAAGGCAAGCTGGGCGTCGAAAAAAGATTTGAAGAGAAGATCCTCACCAGTGAGGTCTTTCATCCTTTGCGTAAAAAGTACGCTGATGATTTTGCAAGCTTCATCTCCGAAAAAGTGACACCCATTGCTGGAGACGTCACTCAACCTTATTGCGGCACTACCGTAGCGCTTCGTGATGAAATTCGCGGGCAGGTGGCTGCGGTCATCAACGTGGCGGGGGTGGTGGACTTTGCTCCTCCTTTGGATGAAGCCCTTGAGGTAAACGCCTTTGGCTGTCAAAACCTAGTTGCCCTCGCTCGCGATTTGGGGGACGCAGCCGTACTTCATACGAGCACTTGCTTTACCGCTGGCTCACGTACCGGTCCTATCGAAGAGCTAGATCCGCGCGAAATACCGTTTCCTCGTGTAAACGAATTAGACATTGCCGATTGGGATCCTGATAGGGAAATTAGCGAGTGTCTGGACGTGATCACCCAAGCTCGCCATCGCGCTGGTGACGCCTTTCGGCAAAGCCGTTTTTTGGACGAAGCCAAAGAAAATCTGCGTAGAAACGATGAACCTGGGGTCGGAAAAATCCTCGAAGAGGAACTCTTCAAGGTAAAACGTCGATTTGTCGAGAAGCAATTGGCCGAACTAGGGGTTGAGCGCGCCAAACATTGGGGTTGGCCCAACACCTATACCTATACAAAGAGTATTGGTGAGCAAATTGTTGCGTCAAGCGGTCTGCCTTTTACAATTGTTCGTCCCGCTATTGTCGAATCGACCAACGAATTTCCATTTCCAGGATGGAATGAGGGCATCAACACAAGCGCTCCCTTTATTTTCTTGATTCGCGAGGGAGGGCTACAATTGCCCGGGGGCGAAAATAACTTGGACATGATTCCTTGTGATATGGTCTGTGGTGGTATTTTATTAGCGTTGGGTGAGCTTATCGAGGGTAACGCGCGCCCCGTGTATCAATTGGGTGCAAGCGATAGAAACCCTTGCACCATGGCGCGCTTCTTTGAACTCTCGGGCTTGCATAAAAGACGTCTTTATAGAACCACTGGAAAGGGTGGCCCAATTGTGAGTGCTCTACAACAGCGCTTTGAGACTGGGCTTCTTTCCAAAGAAGAATATGAGTCCTACGGGCCGCGTAAATTGGCTCAGGGAGCAAAAATGCTCAGTGGGCTCTTCAAAAAAGCTGGTGCAGGTCCCCTTCAAGGACTTTTAAAGCCGGCTGCAACAAGCTTGGAGAGCTTTGCCAGCCAGCAAGAAAAAATTGCTCGGGTAATGGATACATTTTTGCCATTTACAGCGGAGCTACACTACATTTTTAAAACAGACGCTGTTTACGCTGCCTACGAACGCCTAGGAGAAAGTGAGCGACTACTGGTGCCTTGGGGACCAGAAAACCTCGACTGGAGAGAGTGGTTTTTGGAAGTGCACGCCCCAGCCCTAGAGAGACATGTCTTTCCAGAGATGGAAAAGCGCTTCAAAAAGAAAGAACTCAAGGCACCGCGTTCTCATGGATCTCTCACTTTACTTTTAGACGGTATGGCTGAACGCTATGGGCTGAAAGTTGCATTGAGTAGAACAGAAAAAGATGGGCTTAGTCGTCTTTCTTACGAGCAATTGCAAAGACTTTCGCTGGCCGCAGCACGGCGATTGCGAGACTTAGGCGTCGAGCAAGGTTCTCGCGTCCTGCTGATGGCCAAGAACCATCCAGCATGGCCCATTGCCTTCTTTGCTATTCAATATGCAGGCGCAACGGCAGTGCCCGTGGACGAGACCATGAGTCTTGAAGGTGTCCTGGCTATCAAGCTCGCTTCTCGTGCTCAGATATTAATTACCGACGAAGAGGGCGAGAGCCGTATTGGTTCTTCGTTAGGGCTTCCCATTTTTTCTTTGGCTAAGTGTCTGGAGGCGGGAGAGCTATTGGCTCAAGCAGGTGCTCGCACGGAGGATGTAGCTGCCCTGATTTATACCAGTGGCACAACTGGCGAGCCCAAAGGGGTGATGCTCACTCATGGTAATTTGACTGCATTAATAGCCTCGTTAGCGCCAGTTTTTCCCTTGACCGCCGGTGATAGTGTACTGAGCGTTTTACCCTTGCATCATACATTTGAACTCACTTGTGGTTTGCTTTTGCCCCTATCGCGTGGAGCGCGCATTACCTATTTGGACGAACTTTCAGGTGAGCGTCTTTCTCATGGCCTGAAGGCCGCGCGTGCGACTGCTCTAGTGGGGGTGCCAGCCCTTTGGGAAATGCTGGAACGTCGCATCTCTACCCAGGTAGCAGAAAAGGGACCGGCCGCAGAAAAAGCTTTCGAAATTGCCGTCGAAATGAGTCGTGCAATAGGCAATAGTACCGGGATCGATTTAGGGAGGTCGCTCTTTGGAGCTGTTCACCAGGGCTTGGGGGGACACCTCAAGTATTTGGTAAGTGGAGGGGCTTCGCTCAATGCCGATACCCATGCTCTTTTTCAAGGTCTTGGCCTGCATCTTTCGGAGGGCTATGGCTTGACCGAAGCGGCCCCGGTATTGAGCGTCGCAAAAGGCGGTCCTCGCTCTAAACCAGGACACGTAGGGCGTCCCGTACCAGGTGTGGAGTTACGCATAGAAAATGCGAACGAAGCGGGTGTGGGCCAAGTATTAGCTCGCGGGGCAAATGTCATGAAAGGTTATAGTGACAATCCTCAAGAGACCGCCCGTGTAATCGACAGCGAGGGCTGGCTTGCCACAGGGGACTTAGGGCGCATTGATGGTCGCGGACATTTAACTTTGGTGGGCCGTCAAAAAGACGTAGTCGTGGCTTCTAATGGAGAAAACATTTACCCCGACGATCTGGAGACCCATTTAGGTAAGCTAGAATTCATCGAAGAGTATTGTTTCTTGGGCGTGCCCGGTGCACGAGGGGGCGAGCGTCTAGCGTGTGTTCTTGTGCCCGAACAAGGACGCGATATAGGCGTCGAAGGCGCGCGCCGTGCTCAGGATGCTCTCCAGGAAGCTTGCGCCCGTTTGCCCATGTACCAGCGCCCCAGTGTTGTCTTTGTGCGCAACGAAAAATTCGAGCGCACGTCCACCAAGAAGGTCAAGCGCAACGAGTTAAGAAAGTATGTTGAACAAATCTCTGGTGAGAAAAAAGAGGCTGAATCTTCTCTGCAAGTGAGCGAAGGAATTTCAAGGAGTGTTTTTAACCTTTTAGGAAGCATCGCCAAGCGCACGCCCGATTCAATTTCCTCTGCCATGACCTTACGGGGCGATCTTGGTTTTGACTCTTTGATGTCCTTGGAACTACTGCATGGTCTTGAACTGAAGTTGGGTCGTGCCCTCGATAGTGAGAAATTGGCCAAGGCCGTGTCCGTGCAAGAACTCCTGAACTTGCTTAAAGAAGGAGAAACCCAGGCTCCTAGTCGCACTAGTACAATCGAAGGAGAGACTAGTGATGAATTGCCTGAGTTGCCTCCGGCAATTCGCAATGCTTTTAAGCAAGTAATAGGAGGCGGGCAAGCGAACTTTTACGAAAAGATCATGCGCACAAAGGTTGTGGGGCGCACTTTTATTCCTCACAATCAGCGTACATTGGTTGTCGCCAACCACGCGAGTCACTTGGACATGGGGCTTGTCAAATACGCTTTGGGTACTTACGGCGAGGGCCTGATGACCCTAGCCGCGCAAGATTATTTCTTTGAGGGAAATCGCTATCGCAAGGCGTTTTTTAATCAGTTGACGAACCTTGTTCCTATGTCTCGTTCTGGGTCTTTGCGGGGCGCTTTAAGAGACGCCGGCGCCCTCCTCGATAAGGGCAAAACCCTCCTAATATTCCCCGAAGGCACTCGGGGCGAGGGAGGGGGACTGCGTCCGTTCAAGGCATCTATGGGGCATTTAGCCTTGCATCATTCAGTCGATATTTTGCCCGTTTGGCTCGAAGGTACGAGTCAAGCTTTACCCAAGGGAGCCTCATTTCTTAAATCTAGAGAACTAGAAGCTCGCATTGGCCCCCCTCTCTCCATCAAAGAATTGCGCAAGGTAACTCAGGGGCTTTCTGCGTCCGAGTCTTCGCGAGTTGTCTCTCGTATTGCTCACTTGGCGATGCAGGCTCTAGAAAAATCTCAGTTTTTGAATCTCTCGGACATCGATGTTGAAGAGATTCGACGCGCGGAGGTTCCGGTAACGTCGGGGCTTCAGGAGGTTTTTGACGAGATCAAGGTGCGCTTTGTGCCCGGAGTTCTCAATGAGCCTCTTTGTTATTATTTTTCTCTAGGTGACGAGCGATGGACTGTGCGTGCGACAGCTAGTGAAATTGAGGTAACGAAAGGCAAGACAGGGCAAAAGGCCGACTGCGTTTTAAAGACCTCCCCCAAGACATTTGAACGCATTGTACGCGAGGCGTGGGTCCCCGGTCCAAAAGATTTCATGAGTGGCGAGATCAAAACGAATCACGTGGCTCATCTTTTGGCCATGCAAAAGCTCTTTAGGCTCTCCGTTGTAAGTGCAGAACTCCCCGGTGTGCTCAAATTGCCAGAAAATTCTCGTGAAGGAGAAAACTGATGAAGACGTTACAGACCGCTGGCTCTGAAGACACGCTTCAAAAAATGGGATCTGTTTGGGTAGGAGGCGCAACCGGATTTCTGGGTCGGCATCTTTCTCTCATGCTTCTACAAAAGGGAGTATCGTGTAAACTTTCGTCTCGTTCGGGGGGAACGCTCGAAGCTGCACTTGCTCTGGGGCTCGACTCGTCTTTGGCAAGGATCGAGTCTGTTGATATCATGCAAGAGGACGAGGTTGATCGCAGTGCTCAGGGGTGTAAAAACGCTATTCTGTGCACGGGGCGTGTTTCTCGTAGCCCGGAAGACGCGGGGGCGCTGCACCAATTGCATGTTGAGGGCACGCGTTTGGCTTTGCACGGGCTCAAAAAAGCAGGAGTTCGCCGTGTGGTTGTTGTGAGCACTAGTGGAACCCTCGCTGTCAGTCGTGACCAAAAGATGATAGCCGACGAGACCACGCCTGCTCCTATGGAGTACATTGCTCGCTGGCCCTATTATCGTACTAAGTACTATGGAGAGCAGGTTGCGCTTCAGGCCAATGAGAAAGAATTCGAGGTAATTGTTGTGAATCCCTCGCTGCTCTTGGGTCCGGGCGATCTCAACGAATCTTCTACGGGGGATATTCGAAAGTTTCTTGAAAAAGCCTACCTGGCAACACCCGCGGGTGGCCTGGCGTTTGTGGACGTTCGGGACGCAGCCGCGGGGCTGCTCCTTGCCCTGCAAAATGGCAAAGGGGGGGAGCGCTACCTATTGAACGGGGCCAACATGACCCTCAAGGCATTCTTTGCCCGCCTTGCCCGTATCAGTGGTGTGCCGGCTCCCGTGCTTTCGATGCCCAAAAGTTTGCAGTTGGCTCAAGGAATTTTTGGGCTCTACGACAAAGGCCTGCGCGCTATTGGAGGCGTTCCGCCGGTCGATGCGGTGTCCACCGAGATGGCACAATACTATTGGTATTGTAGCGCAAAGAAGGCCGAGCAAGAGTTTGGCTTCTCCCCACGCGATCCGGGAGAAACCCTGTACGATACGGTGTGTGATTTAGTGGAGAGGCAGGTCGTCGCTCCCTTGGAGATGCGTTCGTCGCGTCGGGTTTAATTTGCCGTGTTTACAGCGGGCGATTATCGGAGAACTTTTCTGAATTGAGGCACGTTTTCCTTGCAATCTATCGAGTGATACAATGCAGCGGTTAGCTTCGCAGATGACGCGGGCTCATTTGTGAGAGCTAATGATACGATCAAATAGTAAGCGTCTTTGGGGGGCGCGAGTTTCTGGTAGGCTGAGCGGCCCCTTTTTATTGGGTAGCCCTACGGCGGCTCTTGTCGGGAAAAAAGCTCGTATCGCTCCCCATTACTCTTTAGGGCTCCCCAACAGAATCAGTGGGTGATTTGCTGCCAAATCCTATGAGTTGGTGAGAAACTTGAAAAGTTTTCTCGCGGTCGAGTCAACGGAGCATTGGTCGGTTTCAGATAAACCAGAAACGAGAG
>Ga0256845_1001905_pt1 | contig 15961 bp, 11 predicted proteins | sample RiftiametaG_FD_189101 | JGI IMG/M metagenome (GOLD analysis project Ga0256845, IMG submission 189101) | Tube worm associated microbial communities from hydrothermal vent at the East Pacific Rise, Pacific Ocean - Riftia | ecosystem: Host-associated > Annelida > Integument > Unclassified ...
TGGAGGCAAAGGGACTCGAACCCTTGACCTTCGCACTGCCAGTGCGATGCTCTCCCAACTGAGCTATGCCCCCGGGATTCCCGACCGACGCTGGCGTCGGCTGGGAGCGGGTGTGTATCGCGGGCTCCCCCCGAGGTCAAGCCCTCGTCCTCCGCTCGATCCCGAGTGTCCACACGAATACCCCAACACCCCGTGGTGAAACCCATCGCGTCGCCTCGCGCAGGATTTTCCGTCGAGGCCATCGAAGGATTCGCGGCGACCGGTTCGAACGCTGCTCCGACGACCCCGGGGTACGCGCAGGCTGAACCAGCCCAAACCACAGACCCCAACCCCCAGGCACCCGAGGGAGCTTGATAAACTCGCTCCGTGCCCCTCGCGTCCCTGGCCCTCGTGGCGAGCTTGTTGGGCGGCGCACCCGACACGGAGGCCCGCTGGCACCCGCCCCCCATCATCCATGGATGGGACCTACGCGAGGACTGGGACGACACATGGCGGCGCTTTCAAGACCGCACGGGTCGGCCCGACCCACAGGGCACCCTGCTCCAGCCGGCGCCGGAGCTCCAGGGCCCGGAGTACGAACTGAGCCTGGGCGTGGCTCGCCAACCCTACGCGCTCGAGCGCGACTGGGCCAGCCAGGCCCGTGGCGCGCGGGTGTTCATCAACTCGGACGACGAGTTTCGCTTCTTCAATGAAGTTCGGCTCAAAGAACGGGTCCAGATCTCACCCGGGGCCCAGTTCGGGATCCGCTTGGACCGGCGCCAACTCGCGGAGATCGACAGCACGATCGTCCGCCTGGCGGTGGCCTGGCCCGACATCCGCGGGACCGGGGCCTTTGTCGAAATCCGACCGGTCGCGCGGCTCGAGAAGCCCGATCTCGACGCCGAGGCGCTGGCCGGTTGGACCCGCCCGAACCTGGTGACCGTGGCCGCCCGCGTGTTTTTCTTCGACCCGGCGAACAACGCCAGCGACGCTCTGGCCCAGCACCGCGACAAGCCTCAAGAGATCCGGGTCCGCCAGCAGGGACCCGTGATGGGCGCGTCGGCGGAGCTGGAGGTCGATCGGGTACCCAACCTGCGGGTCCAGCTGTCGGTGGGCGGGATCTTTCCTTCGCGCCAAAGCCTGTCGTTCGCCGACGAGTCCCGCTTCCCCTATGAACGTCGCCAGGCCGCGCTGCTCACGGGCGCAGCCTTGGAGTACGCGCTGCCGATGGCGCCGGTGCAGGTCGGGGCGAGCGCCCTGTGGGTGCAGACCAGCGACACCCACTCGAACAGCCAGGGCGCCCTGCTCTCGCGCACGCCCGAGCTCGAACTCAAAGCCCGCGTGTATGCGCTGGCCCAGTTGGGCCAAGGGACGCGAGCGCACACGCTGCTCGAGGCGGCCCTGAATTTCCGCCGCACCGAGCTGCCTACGCACAGCTCGGAGTTCGGCTCGGTGCCCAAAGACCGCAGCTGGCTGGCGCAGCTGCGCGCCACGTGGATGCCGACGCGGGTGTTCGGCCTGGAGCTGGCGTACCTGATGGTCGATCGTAAGGCCGAGGGAGAGGGCGAGCTGGCGCCGTATTTGACCGCGACCCACCACCGACTCAGCACCCGCTTCGCGTTTGCGTTCGAGCCCTACCTTCGATTCAGCTTTGGGGTCGGCTGGGACCTCGACGATGCCGGCAACCGCTACGACAAAGGCGGGATGACACTCTCGCTGCGATGGTGACCAATATCGACCGGTCCCTGCGAGCAGATCGATCTTCGGTCTTCGATCTTCGCGCTGCGCCCTGCTGGAGCGTGTCGATCTGGCGGGCCTCGACGCGCTCGTAGTCCAGCCCAACCGGTTCAGAGCGACCACAGACCAGCGCGCCACACAGGGCTGCCGTCCACACCAACACTGCGCCTCGTCCTCTCGCCCGCTTCATCTTCATGATCGACAGAGCGTCCCAGAACCCGAGCCGGTCGACATCCGGGCAACCCTGGGTTCGGGGCTCGCAATATGCGCGAGGAAACTCGCCCCTGCCCTGGGTGCTCCCCCTCCTCGTGCGAGGTGATCACCCCGCTGGGCCGAAGCGAGCGTGTTAACCTGGCTCCGATGGACCCACAATTCGATCTCGTGATTCGCAACGGCACGGTCATCGACGGCACGGGCGCGCCCCGACGTCGCGCCGATGTGGGCATCCGTGACGGCAAGATCGCAGCGGTCGGTGAAGGCCTGCCCAAGGGCGCGCGAGAGATCGACGCGACGGGCAAGCTGGTCACCCCGGGCTTCGTCGATGTGCACACCCACTACGACGCCCAGGTGACCTGGGATCCAGAGGTCACCCCCTCGAGCTGGCATGGCGTGACAACGGTCGTCATGGGCAACTGTGGGGTCGGCTTCGCCCCGGCTCACCCGGACAAACGCAAGTGGCTGATCAGCCTCATGGAGGGCGTGGAGGACATCCCCGGCTCAGCCATGACCGAGGGCATGGTCTGGGAGTGGGAGAGCTTCCCCGAGTATCTCGACGCGATCGACCGCAAGCCCCGGGCCATCGACATCTGCACACAGGTCCCCCACGGGGCGCTTCGTGCCTATGTGATGGGACGTCGAGGGGCGAAGCACGAGGTCGCCACCCAAGACGACCTCGATGCGATGGCGCGGATCGTCCGCGAGGGAGTCGAGGCGGGCGCGATGGGCTTCTCCACCTCGCGCACACCGATCCACAAGGGCATGGACGGAGAGTTTGTGCCCGGGACCTTCGCCGCCGAGCCCGAGCTGATGGCCCTGGGCCAGGCCGTGGTCGACGGTGGTGGGGTCATGTTTCAGATGACGGGCAACCACGTCGACATGGGCGACGAGTTCCCCTGGATGCGCCGGCTGGTCGAGAAGACGGGCTGCACGGTCAGCTTCAACCTGCTCCAGACCGACCAGAAACCCGATCTGTGGAAACACATGCTCGACCTCCTCGACGGGGCCGAGCGCGACGATCTACCCATGTACGCCCAGGTCGCGGGTCGCCCCAACGGAATCCTGATGACCTGGGCGGGCAGTGCCGTGCCCTTCCTCCCCTACCCGAGCTACATGCCGCTGCACCACTTGCCGGTGGATCAGCGCCTCCCCAAGCTGCGCGAGGCCGGGCTGCGCGAGAAGGTGATCGCAGAGAAACCGTTTTCGTTTGGGGAGTTCGAGGACTACATCATCCAGAGCTTCCACAAGATGTACCGCCTGGGGGCGCAGCCCAACTACGAGCCCGAGCCCGACCAAAATGCCGAGGCCATGGCCGCCCGGCTCGGGGGCACGGCGCCGGGTGTGGTCTGGGACTGGCTCATGGAGGACGAGGGCAAGGGCGTGGTCTACTTCCCGATCTTCAACTACGCGGAGTGCAACCTCGACGCGCTCCACACCCTGCTCCAGCACCCGCGCACGCGCCTGGGACTGGGCGATGGAGGGGCCCACTGCGGAGCGATCTGCGACGCGAGCATCCAGACCTTCATGCTCACCCACTGGTGTCGCGACCGTACCCGCGGACCCAAACTCCAGCTCGAGGAGGTGGTCAAGACCATCACCTGGGACTCGGCGAGCTTCTATGGCCTCGACGACCGTGGCCGCCTGGAGGTCGGCTACAAGGCCGACGTCAACGTGTTCGACTTCGACCGCCTCACCCTGCACGGGCCCGAGATGGTCTACGACCTCCCCGCCCAGGGTCGGCGCTTTGTCCAGCGCGCCGACGGTTTCACCCACACCATCGTCTCGGGTGAGGTCATTCGTGAAAACGGCGAGCCGACCCGCGCCCGGCCCGGCAAGCTGGTCCGCGGTCGCCAGTCGGCCCCGGCCTGAGCGACGCGGGGCCCCCTCGACGAACTCAGCTCTCAAAACCCAGGGGCAACAGACGCAGGGCGACCATCGTGGTCAACAGGCGCGCACGCGTGACCGGGTCGAGCTCGACCGCCAGCCAGGCCCGCTCGGGGGAGTCGAGGATCATCGCCGCGTCGGTGCTCCCCTGGCCGCGGATCTGGCCGCGGATCAGTGCCAGCGAGGTCGGCATGCGCCGCCGCGTAAAATTGAGGAGCTGATGCCACAAGATCAGCTCGACGACCCGGGCGACCTCACCCTCGCGGGCGCCCGCGAGCGGCTCGAGCCGACCGAGCAAGTTGTTGGCCAGATCGCCCTCCATATTCAGCCCCCATCGCGCGTCGCCGCTGACCAGGACACAGCGCAGGGCGATCTCTTCGCGGGCCTCGTCGGCCGCAGCGGCGAGGTCGTGGTCCGGGGGCTGACGGTGTTGACCCACACACTCGGCGGTCCAGACCCCGACGTCGGTCTCCGCCGGCGGATGAAGTTCGAAGGTCAACCGAAGCTGCTGGGTCGGACGGGTGTGGCCCCCGGCTCGGTCGGGGTTCGAGGCGAGCGGGCCGGTTCCATCAAAGACCTCGTCGTGGACCTCGACCTCACTGATCCGATAGCCACCAAGCTCGAGATCTCCCCGGCGAGGCCAGGATCCATTGTTCTCCAGGGCGATCCCCTGGGCCCGAAGCCGTGGATCGATGAGGTTCTCGGCCGGCCGCTGCTGGACCACACAGGCCAGCGCGACGAGGGCCGTGAACCCCAAAGTGGCGGACCTGGCGAGCTTGAAGGCAATTTTCACGGTGATCTGCGCTTCGCGGCCGCGCTTCGAGCCCGGGCGCCTGTCCGCGAGATACCCCGCGCCCACTGAGCTCGCAAGCGAGGCCCACGACAGGGGCGCTGCGAAGGGGGATCCGGGGCGCCGAGAAAACGCGTTGCCCAAGCGACGATCCAGCGTCCATGATGCGCGCAGCCCAACCCCCTGGCCGGGTGGACAGCTCAGGAACGCAGCCATGCCAACCAACACCAAGCGCAAGCCCTCCCGCGGTCGTGGTCGCGCCACGCTCACCCTCGCCGGCGCCCTCGGTCTCGCCATCGCGGTCGCCGCTGGGGCCTCGACCTGGCTCGGCACCAGCCGGGACAGCGCCGCCGCCGAGGCCCAGACCAAGATCATCCTCAACGGTGAGACGGTGCCCGTGTACTTCAACGACGGCGATTCGTTTCGCGTACTCGGGGGGGGCTTCAAAGACGCGAAGGCGCGGCTGGCTGGCTACAACACCCTCGAGTCCTACGGCGCGGTCCACCAGTGGGGAGACTGGACCGCCAAAGAGCTCTACGTGATCGCCAAGATGGGGACCTACAACGCCCGCGACGGGGTCTGGGAGTGCGAGAGCGACGGCAAACTCGACACCTACGGACGCTTGCTGGTGTGGTGCCCGGAGCTCGCGGAGGAGCAGGTCCGCGAGGGCTACGCCCACGCCATGTCCATCGACGACGACCCGGCCAAGCCGGCTCTGGTCGCCGCTCAGAAAGAGGCGGTCGCGGCCCGACGGGGGATCTGGGCCCACGGCGTCCCCGACTTCGTGTTGACCTCGCTGCACTCCAAAGAGGAGGACGTGGACGGCCATGGGACCTACAACCGGCTGGTCTCCTCGATCGACGGTCACTCGGTGAAATGGCGGCACAACACCCGCCACAACGAGTGCGACAAGGTCTGCCAGTACGTCTATGGAGTCGATGGGCCGACCATCGACGCCCTGGTCGCGCCCGCGAAGGCCGACCCGAAGATCGCCGAGTTCCTCGGGACCCTGTCCGACAGCGACGTCCGCAGCGTGCTCTACGACTTCGCCCGGTTCAGGCACATCAATCGCAAGGTCCCGCCCGAGCAGCGTGATTCGCTCCAGGCCCTGCTCGAGGCCTGGGCCGAGGCCGACCGCTTCGGCGCTCAGGCCCGGAGTGAGGCCTCGTGTATGATCCACGTGCCCTTCAAGCGGCGCTTCGGCGGCGGGCGGGCGGAGTGCCTCAAGTGAGCCCGGCGGGCTCCGGCGGTCGGTGGGCGCCGACCACTCTGACACTCGCACTCGGACTCGGCCTGTCGGCGGGCGCCTGTTACGAAGTTCCCGAGCACCCCACCTTCGGCTACGAAAAAGACGACGTCAGCTGCCGGGACTACGTCGACAACGACTTCGACGGCCTGGTCGACTGCGCCGATCCGGACTGTCTGTTGCTCTCGAACTTGTGCGGCGAAGACGTCCCCCTGAACCCGGTCGACGAGCCTGAGAACACGCTCGCGGCCTGCACCGACCGTATCGACAACGACAACGACGGCCAGTTCGACTGCGGCGATCCCGAGTGCCGGGACATCCCCGAGACCTGCTGCGTGCTCGAGAACACCAACGCCAAGTGTTCCGACGGGATCGACAACGACGGCAACGGCTTCGCCGACTGCTCGGACTTCGGCTGTCGGGGCGGCGTGTTCGTCGATGTCTGCGCCGAGGAGACCAACGCCACCTGCGACGACGACAAGGACAACGACGGCGACGGCGACATCGACTGTGACGACAGCGACTGCGCCGGCACCAACGCCTGTCAAAGCGGCGGGACCGGACCCGAGGACACGCTCGAGGCCTGCTCCAACGGCGTCGACGACGACGGCGACAGCTTCGTCGACTGCGCCGACTTCGACTGCTCGAGCAGCGACGACCCCGACATCGCCGAGTACTGCGCGAACATCCCCACAGAGGAGAGCCTCGAGGCCTGCTCCAACGGCGTCGACGACGACGACAACGGGTTCACCGACTGCGAGGACTTCTCCTGCAGCCAGTCCGACGACCAGGAGGTCCTCGACTACTGCGCGAGCCTGCCCAGCGAAGACACACTCGAGGCCTGCTCCAACGGCGTCGACGACGACGGCAATGGCTTTGTCGACTGCGCCGACTTCTCCTGCAGCCAGTCCGACGACCAAGAGATCCTCGACTACTGCGCCGACGCGCTCGAGAACACCCCCGAGAAGTGCAGCAACGGCATCGACGACGACGGCAACGGCTTTGTCGACTGCGCCGACTTCTCCTGCAGCCAGTCCGACGACTTCGCCACCCTCCAGGTTTGCCAAGAGAGCCTTGGGCTGACCATCGCCGAGGCCTACGCGCGCTGCACCGATGGGATCGACAACGACGAGGACGGCTTCACCGACTGTGAAGACTGGGACTGCAGCTACGCCCCCCTGCTCAACAACCCCGCGGCGCCCGAGTTCATCGCCTGCGACGGCCCCGGCATGTGTGAGCTTTGAAATGGCCACCGACCACGCAAACGAGCTTCGACCGATGACCCACGCAATGGGATCCTCCCCCTCTTCCGCCCTCGCCCGCCGTCTGCTCGCCGCACTGGCCTTGGGCGCGCTCTCCCTCATCTCTCTTCCGGTGCTCGCCGCCCCACCCGCGGACGCCCCCGAGCCGACCGCGGCTCCGAAGCTCGAGGGCATCACAGCCACCGAGCAAAACTGCGGGGACGGCAAGGACAACGATGGCGACATGGTCTACGACTGTGGCGACGACGACTGTCACGACGACCCCCTGTGCCGACCCGACGGCCAGGCCGAGTCGAGCGATGCTCGATGCAGCGATTGGGTCGACAACGACGAAGACGGGTTCACCGACTGCGGGGACCACGACTGCCGCGGCATGTCCGTGTGCATGGGCTCGTGGGACCGGGAGTTGGCCGGACAGACCGTCGACCACAAGGGTGACGACGGCGACAATTTGGTTCTCCCGGGACCGGGCGCCAGCTTGGAGTTGGGCGTGGGCGAGGTCGAGGAAGACCTCCAGGGCCGGGGCTCCGACAGCAACGGCGAGCGCACCAACTACAGCTGCTCCGACGGCTTCGACAACGACGACGACGGATTTACCGACTGTGACGACCTGGGCTGCAGGCTCGGCACAGAGGTAACAGTCTGTCAGGCCGCTGGCGACATCCGCTTCTCGGTGGTCGCGCGCATCGCTCAGACCTTCAACGTCGCCGGCCCCGAGTTCGGCAACAAGGCGCTGATCGACCAACCTCCCAACAGCGACGGCTCGGACACCATCGACCCGCGCTCGACCGAGAACCGCAGCCCCTTCAACACCGAGTTCGAGAGCCTCCAGATGCGGGTGTTGGGCCAGATCCCCTTCATCCAAAACAGCTTCTTTCTGCTCTCCATGCGGGCCGAAAAGACCCCCCGCCTGACCTTCGCCACCTTCCAGATCCCGATCAAGAACGGCCACTACGTCAACGTCAACAGCGGCGGCGGCGGCCTGAGCCTGGAGTTGATCCGCTCGGTGCACAAGCGCCTGATGGTCGACCCGGCCTACTACGTCTACAACGCCTTCGAGCAGGGCAACGGCGCCGCCCTCGAGTTCGGCGGACCGCTCGACAAACGCGGCCGTTTTCTCTACCGCACCTTCGTCGCCGGCGGCAGCGGTCGCTTCGCAGGCAACGTCGGCGGGACCTTCTTCCCCGACGACAACCGCAACTTCACCTACTCGGCGGGCGCCCAGGTGCGCATGAACCTGGTCGGCTATTACAACCGCTTCGACTCGCCGATGCTCTACGCGCCGGCGCCCACGACCTTCAGCTTGGCTATCGGCGCCAAGTACGACCAGCGCTCCCAAGAGCGCTACCCGGCCGTCAACCTCCAGGCTGTGTTTCGCTACAAGCGCGTCATCGCCATGGCCGAGGTCTACACAAAGCGCGAGCTCAACTTCAAGAACTGGCAAGTCGCCTACAACGTCCAAGTCGGCGTACTCGCCATCAAGCACCGGCTCCTGTTCTCGGCCGACTTCGGTCAGTACCAGGCGACCGCCTTCGAAGCCCCGCCCTCCGACCTCGGCTCGGACCTGCGCCGCCAGCTTCAGGAGCTCCAGTACCGGGTCGCCGCCCACATCTACCTGTGGCGCAACGTATTCCTGGCCCAGGTCGTGTGGCGGGACCGCTGGGTGGAGCGTGCCCCCAGCGCGCAGATCCCCGATGGCGTCGACCGGCGCTCCGACCTGCGCGTCCTGCTCCTCTACAGGTTCTGAGGTCATGCCCGTCCACGCCCGCAACCTGAAGCTGATCGGGGCCGCGCAGGCCCTCCCCGGGCGTGCCCTGGCCCTGCCCGTTCCCGAGCACCACTTCGTCAGCGGCAACCGCATGCTCGCTCCCTTCCCGGAGGGGACGGCCCTGGCGACCTTTGGGATGGGCTGTTTTTGGGGTGCAGAGCGCAAATTTTGGGAGCTCGCCGGGGTCTACTCGACCTCCGTCGGCTACGCGGGGGGCTTCACTCCAAATCCCACCTACCGCGAAGTGTGCGGTGGTCAGACCGGGCACACCGAGGCGGTGCAGGTCGTATTCGACCCCCGCGACGTCCCCTATGAGACGCTGCTGCGCCTGTTTTGGGAGAGCCACAACCCCACCCAAGGCATGCGCCAGGGCAACGACATCGGGACCCAATACCGCTCGGCCCTCTACACCCACGGACCTGAGCAGGCCGACCAGGCCGCCGCCTCCATGCTCCGGTATCGAGCGGCCCTCGAGGCCGAGGGCCACCCTTCGATCACCACCGAGATGTGTCCGGCCCCGATCTACTACTACGCCGAGGACTACCATCAGCAGTACCTCGCCAAGAACCCCGGCGGCTACTGTGGGCTCGGGGGAACGGGCGTGTCCTGCCCCTCGGGCCTCGATCTCTCGAGTTGAGGCTGGGGCCGGCCAGCCGAGCACCGGCCGACCCTCCACCCGCGAATATGGTCAGCTGCGGGAGGGGTACAGCCCCTCGAGCGCGATGATGTAGTTCAAGCACAGGTAGGGCTGCACCATCGAGACCGGCTGCCCTCCACCCGTTCGGGAGATCATCCCCGCGTTCATGGTCGCATCCGCCGTCGTGTTGTAGATGCGATCGGTCCCCGGGATAGCGAGGTAGGCGTCCTTGGGGCTGGTCATGAGCGCCGAGCTGTCGAGGACGTTGACTGCGTGGTTGTGGCTGGGGAGCTGATTGACGGTCAGGGTCTGGTTCTCCGAGCCGCTCTTTTCACCGAGTTTCCTCGGTTTCAGCCCCGGACCACTGCCCTCGTGCATCACCACGCGACCACGGAGTTCCGGCAGGCCGAAGGTGCTCACGCCGTCGCCTCCGTAGGTCGTGCCGAGGATCGAAAACAGGGCCGAGTTGGACGAAATTGCCAACAGCTGACCGTTGCATAAAGCCCAACCGCGGGGCGCGAAATTACCTGCAAAAGCCACGACTAAACCGATGAATGGTTCCATTCAAAATCTCCTGATCGAGTCCGTCGCCGTGGCTCCTCCATGAAGCCGCCGCAAACTCGCGTTCGAGATATAACACTCCGACTCGAAATCGGAAGATAATTATCAATACACTTCAAAATACTATGTACAGTTTCCAGTTGAGATTCAGATCCCTCTCCCGGCAGAACAATCGATTTCGCGCCCCCCGAAGTCGAGGGTTCCCCAACCGGGCGAGCGCGAGTTCCCCGGTGGCAAGGTCGCCCTGCCGGCGCCTCCCCTGCACCTCCCGGCGATGGGCATCACTCCCGATCCGGCGATGCCCATCGCGCCGGCCCGCTCGCGTCGACGCTGGCCTGCGTCCCGCTTCGGACCCCGCGGCACCCCGCGCCGTCGAAGATCGGAGGGCGCGACCCCGCCCCACTTGCTGCTGAGCCGTCGCTAGGGAGGGTTTGTCCAGGCGGAGCTTCCGCCGTCGACCCAGGGGGGGGCCGCGTGTTTCAATGCAGGCGCGGAGAATGATGCACCTACGACAGCTCGCCGGTCTCGCCCTGTGTTTGGTCCCTCTCTCGCTCGGCGCCTGCCAGCCCGATACCGAGGACCCCTTCCAAGTCGATCCCCCCGACGACTGCAGCATCGAGGCGCAGAATCAGTTTGTGGTCGACATCATGAGCGAGTTTTACCTTTGGCACGAGGACGTGCCCGAGGGTGTCGACATCGGTGAGTACGACGATCCCAGCGACCTGGTGAAGGTGCTGCGGGCCGAGAACGATCGCTGGACCCGAATCTCCGATCTGGCGACCTCCGACGCCCTGTTCATGCAGGGCAAGTTCGTCGGTCTCGGCTACAAGACCCAGCGCATGGAGGACGACAGCATCCGTATCTCCTTCGTGTCCGACAACTCCCCCGCCTCGATGGCCGGGATCCTGCGCGGCGACGAGATCGTCGGCGCGGGCGGCTACACGGTCGCCGAACTCGACGAGCAGGGGCTCTGGGGAGAGGTCTACGGCGACAACGATCCGGGTGTCACCGTCGACCTCGAGATCGAACACCTGCTCTCGGGCGAGACCGTGGTCCACACCGTCACCAAGGACTGGATCGACATCGTCAGCCTGCCGACCGTCGAGGTCTTCGAGGCCGACGGCGAGGTCGTGGGGTACTTCGTCATGGACAAGTTCGTCGCCACCACCAAGGCCGAGCTCGACACCGCCTTCGCCGAGTTCAAGGCCGCCGGCGCCACCCAGCTGATCATCGACCTGCGCTACAACGGCGGCGGGCTCATCAGCGTGGCCGAGCGGACCGTGGACTTGGCCCTGGGGGCCGGCCACGCCGGCGAGGAGGCCTACCGCTTCGAGTTCAACGACAACCTCGCGGACGAGAACCGCTCGGCGACGATCAGCGACCTCGAGTCCTCGATGGACTTCGACACGATCGTGGTCCTGGTCAGCGGCCGAACCCTGTCCGCCAGCGAGCTGGTGATCAACGCGCTGTTCCCCTACGCCGAGGTCACGCTCATCGGCAGCGACACGGGCGGCAAGCCGGTCGGCTCGCGGGGCTTCGAGTTTTGCGAGAAGAAGCTCTACCCCATCACCTTCCGCCTGGTGAACGCCGCGGGGGCGAGCGACTACTTCGATGGTCTGAGCGCCGACTGCCTGGCCCAAGACGACGTCCTGCACCAGCTGGGCGACCCCGAAGAAGACATGCTCGCCGCCGCGTTGGGCTACCTCGACGCCGGGGGCTGTATGTTGCCCGCGCCCGACAGCGGCCCCTCACCCGACAGCAGCCTCGCGCCCTTTGAAGCCGTGGGAGAGCGCCTGCTCCCCAACCCCGAGCTCCGCGATCAGATCGACAGCTGGTGAGTACCAGCCTGATACCAGCTCGATACCAGCTCGATCAGGTCCCGCTGCTGACGGCCTCGATCAGCTCTTCGACCTCGAGGGGTTTCTCGAGAAAGCGATCGACGAGCCCCGGATCGAGGTGATGGGTGAGCTCGGAGTAGGCGCTGCCCGAGAGCAAGATGCGCTCGATGTCCGGGTAGTGATCCCGGACTTGGCGGAGCAGCCAGGCCCCGTTGGGACCGTTCATGCTGAAGTCGACGACCACGATATCGAAGCTGTTCGCCGCCAGGGCCTCCACGGCAGCCTCGGCTCCGAGCGCGACTTTGACGTCGGCATAGTCCTCCAGGAGGCGCATGAAAGACCGCAGTACATCGAGGTCGTCATCGACGACCAACACTTCTTTTCTTCCGTCCTTCACGAAGCCCTCGGCCAACTCGCCGCAGTATACGCGAATGGTTGGGAGACACCCGGCGAACAAGCGTATTTTACGCCCGGGCTCTCTGACTGGTACGTGTATGTGGGAATAGGATGACCTGCTACACGCGTTGGGCAGCCGCGGGCGCCAGCGATGGATCGAAAGGCCACAACGAGCGCGAAGTCGAACCTCGCGCCCCCACCTCGACGCCCGCCCGGCCACCCGCTGTGGAAACGAATTTTGGCGTGGACCGTGGCCCTGGGTGGCGTGGCCTCGATCCTGAGTCTAAGCGCTGTCGTGGCGACGGTGTGGTGGTACGGGCGCAAGGCGGACACCGTCGATCCGGAGCGCCTGCTCGATTATCACCCTCCGCAGGTCACCCGCGTGCTGGCTCGCGACGGCACGGTGATCGGTGAGCTCGTATTCGAGGAGCGGCGCACCGTGGTCGGCTACGACGCGCTCCCCGAGCACCTCGTGTCCGCGTTCCTGGCCGCCGAAGACGCCGATTTTTTCGACCATGACGGTCTCGACTGGCCCGGAATCGCGCGGGCGGTCTTCGCTAATCTCACCCAGCGTCACGTTCACCAGGGCGCATCCACGATCACCCAGCAGGTGATCAAAAATACGCTCTTGAGCCACGCCCGGACCCTCGAGCGCAAGAGCCAGGAGCTGGTCCTCGCAGGTCGGGTGGAGGCGGTGCTCAGCAAGCGCCAAATCCTGGAGATCTATGTCAACCAAGTCTACTTCGGCGAGGGGCGCTACGGGGTCGAAGAGGCCGCGCGCTGGTACTTCGGCAAGTCCGTGGGCGAGGTCGACCTGGGCGAGGCGGCCGTGCTCGCGGCCCTCCCTCAGGCCCCGGGCGTGGTCACTCCCTACCGCCGCCCCGAAGCCCTCGAGCGCCGCCGCGATTACGTGCTCCGGCAGATGCGTGAACACGGCTTCGCCCGCGCCGAGGACATCGCCCCCTATCTCGAGATCCCGATCGTGGCCGTCGACCACAGCCCGGGCGCGGGCGGGCACACCCCGGGCGCAGGCGGGCACACCCCGGGCGCGGGCGGGCCCACGACGATGGCCATCGGTGACGCGGACGAGTTCGTGGCTCTCGCCCTCGCCGAGCTCACGCGTCGCTACGGTGAGGCTGCCCTCCCCACCCTGGGCGCGACCGTGCGCACGAGCGTCGACCTCGATCTCCAGCGGGAGGCCCGAGCCGCCGGCAGGCGCGAGCTCGCCGAACTCGAGGCCCGACACGGCTACGGCCGACACGGCCGCCCGATCTCCGACCGAGCCCGGCGTCGACTCGAGGCCCGCGCGCCCACCGAGGTCGCCGCGGGCGAGCGCCACACCGTGCTGCTCGAGGGCATGTTCGAGGCCAGGTCCGACGGCCGGGAAGAGCACCTCCTGCAGGCCCGACTCGGCGCCTTCCAGGTCCAGGTGAAGCTGCCGCCGGCGCTGTTCGAGTTGCCCCCTGTGGAGCTCGACCGCCGCTTCCCCCGAGGTGGCGCCCTCGAGGTCCGGATCACCGCGGTCCCTGGTGGAGCGCTGCCCCTCCTGGCGGAGCTCGGACCTGGACCTGAGCTGGCCCTCGTGCTCGCCGACGTCCGCAGTGGGGAGCTGCGGGCCGTCGTCGGCGGGGTCCACTTTCGCCGTGGGGATTTCGACCGTGCCCGGGAGGCCCGACGTCAGCCGGGCAGCGCCTTCAAACCCGTGGTCTATGGCGCGGCCCTCGACAGCCGCGAGTTCACCCCCGCCTCGACGGCGATCGGTGGGGGTCAAGGAGGGATCGCCGGGGAACCCATGCGCCTGCGAGACGCCCTCGCCCACTCGGACAACGCGGTCGCCCTCGCGCTCATGGCCGCGCTCGGACCCGAGGCCGTCCACGCCTTCGCCCGCGACCTGGGGATCACAGCACCGCTGGGCCCCCACCTCTCGCTGGCCCTGGGTACCAGCGAGCTGACGCCCATGGAGCTGCTCACGGCCTACCTGACCCTGGCCCGGGGCGGGGTCGGCATGGACCCGCGCGCCATCATCGAGATCGACGTCCCTCCAGACTTACGGGGCGAGCGGCCCACGGCCATCGCCCACCCTCGGGTCCACCGTACCTTCGGGGTCGACGCCGAGGTCGCGGCGGTGCTCACGAGCATGCTGGCGAGCGTGGTCGAAGTGGGCACCGCCAAGTCGGCCCGCTCCCTGGGCCGGCCCACGGTCGGCAAGACCGGGACAACGGACGACGCCCGCGACGCATGGTTCGCCGGCTACACCGCAGACCACGTCGCCGTGGCCTGGGTCGGCTTCGACAGTCCCCGCAGCCTCGGTGCCCGGGAGAGCGGCAGCCATGTCGCCCTCCCGATCTGGATCTCGGCCATGCGCCACGCCAGCGCCGGTCTCCCCATCCGCGACTTCGACCAACCCGCGTCTTTGGTCCACGCCACCGTCGACGGCCGCAGCGGCGGTCCAGCCTGCCGCCCGGCCCGGCACTGGTACACCCCCGAGCGCTGCACCACCGAGTGGATATTCGAGTCTTGCGCGCCGGCCCACTGGCGCGAGGTCGAGGGCTTCGAGCGCTGTGTCTCGCCGCAGCGCTGGGTCGACGAGCTGTTCATCGCGGGCACCGAACCCGGAACCCGCGACCTCCCCCCAAAACCCCTCGCTGCGGCGGGAGCCCAGCCGATCCCCGACACCCGTGGAGAGATCGATGCACCGCAGCTCGCCAGTGTCGGCATCGAGGGCGTGGGCCTGTTCCAAACCCGGAGACCCGGCGCGGCTCCGCAGCTCGACGGGGACGCGCTCCGTGCCCACCTCGGCCCACTCGAGGCCGCGCTCGAGCGACGCTGGCGACAGGCTCTGGGCAGCGCCCAGGCCCAGCGCAAGCGTGAACGTACCGCCTGGAGCCGATCCGAGGTCGCCCTCGGCACGAGCTTGGAGTTCGCGGTCCAACTGGACGCCAACGGCGACCTCGTGGACTCGCGCCTTCGTCACCCGAGCGGCGACCCCACCCTCGATGCCTGGGCCGAGGCCGCGGTCGCAACCGCGATCCGAGATGCCCGCACTCGCCCCTTGGCGGCCATGCTGGAGCCCGAGTCTCGGACCGCCGAGCTGGAGATCGCCCTGCAAGTCGGGCCCACGCGGCCCCCCGAGTGACCCGCCACCAGCCTACCTTCACTCTCGGAGCGCTCGAGCTTGCGGGCAGACGAGGCGAGGGCCGGGTGATCGACACGACGCCCTCAGGGCACATGATCGACATGCCCCGCAGGCGCGCCATCGCCATCTCGACCGTTCTCGCCGGTTCACTCTTGGCCCTGGCCACCTTTCAGAGCGAGGCGACAGCCGCGGGAACCGACTCCTCATTTGTATGGTTCGAGGCGCCCCTGCCCAACGCGACCTACCCCGAGGCACCGGCCTCTATCGACGTCGAGCTCTCGGTCTACCAGGGCATCGATGATGCGGGAGTGACCTCCGTCGAGCTCTACCTCGACCAGACCCTCATCGGCTCGATGCCCTGCACCGAGACCTGCAGCTTCCCAGGGGTCGAGGTCGAACAGGGCGCCCACACCCTCGAGGTGATCTCCGATCTCGGATCCCGGTACCAAGTCACGATCTACGTCGACGAGGACCCCACCTCGGACACGGACACGGGTTCAGAATCGGATTC
>Ga0256845_1001906_pt1 | contig 15957 bp, 18 predicted proteins | sample RiftiametaG_FD_189101 | JGI IMG/M metagenome (GOLD analysis project Ga0256845, IMG submission 189101) | Tube worm associated microbial communities from hydrothermal vent at the East Pacific Rise, Pacific Ocean - Riftia | ecosystem: Host-associated > Annelida > Integument > Unclassified ...
CGCAAATTTAAGTTTATTTTTTAAGGAATACTTTCAAACTTTATTTACTAAGCAATATTATTGTGTCTTAGTTATAGCAACTCTAGATTAATCACTTGTTTCTGTATTAAAACCAATTACTTTACTAGGATTACCCACTACAATAGCGTTATCTGCAACATCTTTTACAACTACAGCTCCTGCGCCTACTACAGCATTATTACCAATCTCTATTCCTCCTATTACGATGCATCCAGCATTCAATTGAACGTTATTACCAATTTTAGGTTTTTCGCCATTTTTCTCGCCTATTGTTACAAGATGGTTAACATATAAATTATCACCAATACTTTCGGCATTTAGTATTGTTGCATAAGGATGTGCAAGTTGCACACCTTTTCCCAAAACAGTATTAACGTCAATAGTAAAAAACTTCTCCTTTGGGTAAAACACCCTTAAAACTTTCGAAATAAAACCTCTTGTTCTAAAGTAAAATAAAGTTCTAAAATAGCGATCGCTAAAAAGGCGTACACTTAAATCGGAAATAATATTGAACTGTTTTGTTTTAGGGATTGTTCTTGAATAGAGATCACAAATAATTATTTCCTTCTTATTTGAAAAAAGAAATAATAAAATATGTGGCATAAATAATAGTAATGAAAATAATCTAATCATTATTTCTCAATAATTTTGGTTCTCCAAATATCCATAATTTTATCTAATTGATATTTTTTAGAATTTTCTATAGCTTTTACACTCATTGCTATGCGCTTCTCGTCATTTTCAGCCAATGCAGCTAACTGCTCCGCAAATGCAGCACTATCATTTAAGGGTACTAGTATGCCATCAATAGTATGACTTATTATATTTCGAGGGCCTGTGGGCGAATCAAACGAAATTACTGGAACACCGCAGGAGTTGGCTTCTAATATTACCATTGGGAAACATTCATTTGCAGAGGTCATTAGCAAAATGCGAACCTCCTCTAAGGCTTTATAAATATTATTCGTTTTTCCTTTAAAAATAATGGTATTCGCTAAGTTTTTTTCTTCAACGAGTTGTTTAATCTCCTCATAATACGCTTCTTGTGTATCACCATAAATATACAACTTCCAGTCTTTATTGTTTTGATGAAAGATTTCCCAAGCATCCACCATTTTATCTAATTGTTTTACAGGAGCAAAACGTAAAATCGCGGTAGCAATTTTAGCTTTATTTTTTATATCCTGTACTTTAACATCAGTGGAAACTTCAATAGGATTAGGAATAACTACTGCTTTTTTGGAATTGTAAAATTGCTTCTCCTCTTCGCTCAACACTATCAAAAAATCGTATTTATTTTCAATATTTTGAAAAAACTGATCCTTTTTAGTTTTTACTCTAGCATATTTTGAAAAATGAAACTCCTTAGCAATTTTAGCCTCTGTTTTAATATAAGGCAAAAGGTACGTCATTGGTATGTGCGAAGCAACGAGTATAAGGTCTGGCCTATATTTTTTTATAGTATTTTTAACTTTCTTAAAATTCAGTAATAGTTTCTTTAAATTTTTAGGGTGAAAAAAACTAATGCCTCTTTTGTAATCTATATCTAAGTCTTCAAAAATTATTTTATCAGATAATGGATATACTTTTTTATTATCTTGCTGCTCAGTGCTTACTATAATTACGTTGTAACCAAATGTATCCGCCCAATAATTTGCTTTAATAGCTACTAGTTTCTCTATCCCACCGTGCAAATAAAATTGGTCTACTAAAATTAGTATGGTTTTCATCTTTACTCTAGTTAAGTAGTTGTGTAAATAATTTATCCCATTGCATCACAACCATTTCGGGTGCAAATCTACTAACATTTATTTTTGCGTTTTTCCCCATGTTTTTTCTTAGTTCTTCATTTTCAATAAGGGTGATTATTTTGTTTGAGAGCGCTTCAATATTTTCTTTTTCAACTAAAAACCCATCTTCACCGTCTTTAATAATATCTCCAGGCCCATAATTACAATTGAAGGAAACACAAGGAACTCCGCACGCCATGGCTTCTATTAAAACCATTCCGAAACCTTCAAAACGAGAGGCCATTACGTAAATAGAACTGTCTAAATATTTTTTCATGATTTCTTTTTCAGGTGGAAAATAATGAATGTTTTTTGAAATCAATTTTTTCGTATTAAGAAAATCATCATTTGGGTTTCCATAAAGTTCTAATTTCCAATCTGGGTGTTTTTCCCAAACCCTTTCCCAAGCTTTAACCAACAAATCCTGTCCTTTTTGGTACGATACTTTACCTACACAAATAACGGTTTTAGCTTCTAAAGTTGAAACGTTTTCAGGAGAAAATGAAAGCGGATTAGCTATAACTTCTACATTATTTAAAGAATTCCATTCCTTTCTATTATCTTCAGTTAATAAAATAAATTTTGAAAACCCTTTTGCGAGTATTGACATTAACTGCCATTTACCCTTAATTAATGAAGATTTTATAAATCCTTGACTTGAATTTGCTTCTATTAGTTTAGAAACATGCCGTTCGTAAATTATTTTCGCGTTTGTTTTTAATATTCTAGGTATAAAAAATCCCTTTAACCCATCATCACAGACTGAAATAATATCTGGTTTTATCTGATTTACAGTTTTTTGTAATCCAATTTTATATGACTGAATATAATGTAAAGCATTTCCTTGAACAGGAATGCTCAACATTTTTATTTTATTTGAAAAATTATAGAAAGGGTTTACGTGACTATTATTTAATGATAAAATAGTAACCTCATAGTCGTAATGTTCTGCAAGATAGGACGCCTTTATAGATAACACACGTTCTAAACCGCCAGAACCATTAATACCATTTGTTATATAAAGTAATTTGATCATAATAAATAATAGACTTGCGTGCGAAAATAACTATTCTATCATAAATTATTAACTAAAGAAAGCTAACAAATTATAAATACCTTAAAAGCTGACTTTTATTGAAAAAATGAATTTTGAAATGTTTTAATCGGACAACATTGAAAAAAGTATTGAACTAACCCGTTATGCATTTTGAAGAAAATTTGTCAATTCGAGTGAATTTTACTCGTTTTTATGAGTAAAATTTGTATCGAGAATAAAGTTTCAATTTAGAAGCCTGTTCTCGATACAATTTTCTATCGAAAATCACTCGAATTGACATCTAGATTATCAAAATAAATCATAATGCACATTGGGTTGAACTAATTATTCAGCAATAACTCAACTTGCGATAAAGTTTGTTCTTTACTTTTATTCTCTTGTAAAGATAAATTCTGAACTAGTTTAGCGTTTAAATCTTTATTATTAATTAACCTTTCAATACCTGTAGCAATATCATTTGGGTTCATTGGAACTATTAATCCAGTTTTTTCATCTTCCAAAATACCTTGAACAGATGGAAAGTTTGTAGAAACTATTGGTTTACAAAGCAAAGCTGCCTCAATTACCGTAAGTCCCAAACCTTCAAATAAAGAGGTTTGAACATAAATAGCTGCTCGCGCCACATAACGATACGGATTGGTATCTGCACCGACTAAAATAAAATTTTCCTGAATACCCAAGTTCTCTATTTGTAATTCAAGTTTTTTCCTTTCAGAACCTTCGCCAATTAAATACCAGGTAATTAAATGACCTCTTTGTAGCAATAGCTTACACGCTTCAACAGCCATCGGAAAACCTTTATAACTTGCTAATCTTCCTACTGAAACTATATTAATACGGTTTTCATCAAAAGGTTTAGGTATAGGTTCCTTTGCTTGCTCTTTTATTACTTTAGGGTCTGATATATCTTTTATTACTGTTATTGGAAGTGTTTTAGCTATCCGTTGCAATTGGTTCTCCAAACCAATTTTGGCTTCGGGAGAAACCGCCACGACAGCCTCAAAGTTTTTATAAATTGGAAAATCGAACCCGATATTATAGCCTGCCTTTGTATAATCTGTATTTAGCCACGCTAATTTTTTAGCTGCCTTTATGTATTTATTTGTAAAGTATGTTGCAAATCCTTGATTGTATGCTATTGCAACATCATAAGTTACATCAAGCGTATTAAACTTGTCTTTCGCTATAGACCAATATAATTGAGCACTGTGATAGTTAGACTTCGTTTTCCGTTGAAATGCAAATTTAACGCGGTCTAACAAAGAAAATTCTGGATACCTAAGCTGTATCGTTTTTACATGTGCTGGTACAAGTTCGCGAAAATACCCATCTGGTATAAAGGTTACTAAGGTTACATTGTAATTATTATAATCCAAATTCTGAAGTAAGCTTATCAAGCTTTTTTCTGCCCCTCCAATGTGTAGCGACTCAATTACGAATATAAGATTTTTCATTTCTTTAGCGCATTGAGGATAAACTCCTTAGAGCTTTCAATAGTAGCTTCTTTTAAAGTTTGAATAGCAGTATAATCAATTGGTTGTAATGCTTCAAAATCTTCTTTGGTTGAAATCAATCTAGTATTCATATTAAAAAGATTTAAAAGATCTCGCATACGCGTATTAATAGCTACTGAACGATTTACAACAACTAATTGCTTCTCAAAAATTATAGAAAAAGCTACTGAATGAAAAGAATTTGTTACAACAAACTTTGCATAAAACATTAAAGACAAATAGTTTTCTGGACCTTCTAAATAAAAGTTTTTATCGGCATAATCTATATTTTGATTTACTGTATAAATCTTCCAACCGTGTTTCTTTTTAAGATCCAGCGCTATTTCTTTAATTAATGGGTTTGAATCAAAATCGTACACAAAAACATAATTACTGTCTATAGGCGTAACAAACTGTTTCCATGCTTCATGTTTCAACAAAAATACTGGATCGAGCACCTGAACGGCGTTATTAATACCTAAATCCTTTAAAATAGATACGCCAGATGTTTCTCTAACGCCTACTGTGTCTAATCTCGTAACATTTTCTTTAACAAAAGGTTTTAATGATTCTTCTATGGCATCAATTGCAAAGGAAGCTGCATACGCTATTTTTAGTTTACTATCAGGAACAAAATTAAGGTAGAAAGCTGGGTCTTTACCGTTTTCAAAATAGGAATTCCATATCTGGTCACTCCCACATATATAAGCATCTGCTACGGGAATATCTTTTTTTAAATCGTCATTAGTTTTATAGAGAGTTGTTCCTGTTGGAATATATTTTTCTGAAAAAGAATCAAAACTTTTTTTCCTTTTTAGGTTATTTAGCTTTTCAGGAAGCTTTGCTAAAAGGTATAAATACTTAATTATTGGTTTATTGAAGCGTGGATTGCCAACTGCCATTAAACTAAAATCCTTAGTAAGATAATGCGGCTTAAAATGAATAACTTCAGCTTCGTGGCCTTCCTCATTTAAATATTTCAATAATGCGTACTCTTGCAATGAAGCTCCGTGGTTATACACTTCATGGCATGTTATTGTTTTAATTTTCATATTTACTTACAAATTCAGCAATATTCAACGTATAAAAATCTTCGGTTCGCGCCGCTATAATTTCTGGCGACCAATACCACCAAGCTATTTTATTTAATTTTTGAATGGTGTCTGGATCATATTTAGTTTTAATAACTTTTGCGGGATTACCCGCTACAACATTATAATCTGCTATGTCTTTAGCAACAACTGTGTTGGCTGCAATGGTAACGCCATTCCCAATAGTTACACCCGGTAAAACTATAACGTTGAGTCCTATCCAAACATCATTACCTATTATTATTCCTTCTTTTTGAGTAATACTATTTTTTATTCCTATTAAATTCTTCTGAGTGGTAAGGTTATTTATAAATGGATAATTTGTGATTTCTGAAGCTTGGTGATACCCTTGATCCACTATAAAGTTTACGTTATGTGCAATGCTACAAAAATTTCCAATTTTCAAAGACGCTTCCGTCCATCGCCACACTTTTGCTCCATTATTGTAAGTTTTAACACCTATTTGAGCGAAAGTATCGTTTTGCAAAAGAACATAGTCTGTTTTTTTTAATAAGGTTTCATAATCAAAGCCCAGTAATCGCCAGAGTAATTTTCTTAGTTTAAGTTTCATTTTTTCCAGTGACTTAAATCTTTTTCTAGTATTTTTTCTAATATTTCCACTTGTGGATTAAAATTTTCTACCAAATCAGCTCTAAACTCTGCTCTCAATGGTTTTCTTTTTTCTTCTATAACGTTCCATCTATTAACATTCGCCATAAGTGCAACATTTTTAAATCCGAAACGATTTTTAATTGAGCGTACGTTTTTAGCAAAGTTTGTTCTGTTTAAGGATCCCAATTTCTTTATTTTATGAGTCTTATTCTGATTAACTATAGGAAAATCCATCTTTCCGTCGTCGGCTATATTTAAAAAATTTAAGACCTTTTGATATTCTTTTTGTGGATTTTCATTAAATGATTCTAAAAATATAAAATGTACTTGTTCTTTCGGATATATGCTTAATAAACGCTCTACTTGTGATCCCAATGAGGCTATTGCATTATATTGTAAAGTAATAGGCATTCGGGATAATTTAGATATATTTTTTCCATTTTTTCTTGACTCTTGCAAATTCCAAGCAGTTTCAAAATCTTCGATATTTTCATCACTATTATATACTGCTTGACTATGCCACGAATAAGCGAGATCAACAGGGTTACGAAGCATTACTACTAGTTTTGCATCAGAATTAAAATCATAAATACGCTGAATTGCATTTTCAAAAAATAAATATAGAACAGAAGATTCTCCAATTATAGTTTGTTGGGAGCTTGCATCTTTAAAAAGCGCTAAATATTCCATTTGCGAATTGGCAGGGTAAAAATGTCCACGAACTTCTTCTGCAAAATAATGAGGTTCTTTTGGTGAGGACATAAAAACTTTGGGATGAGAGCTCAAATATGTCATTAGAGCTGAAGTACCACATTTAGGGGCTCCTACTATAAAGAAATTTGGCTTAATCATAATTAATCTCGTTTAACACTATTAATTTATCTATTATATTACTATTTCTCAATTGATTATCTTATTTTTTCCAATGAGATAAATCTCTTTTCAGAATATTTTCTAGAATTTCCACTTCGGGTGTAAAAATTTCCACCAGCTCATTTCTAAATTCTAATTCTAAGGGTTCTCTCTTTTTTTCAACCGTGTTCCACTGGTGTAACTTTTCCATTAGTGCCAAATTTTCAAAACCTAAACTATTTTTAATTTGGCGAACAGTTTTAGCAAATTTTGTTTTTTTAATACTAACTATTTTTTTGCTTCTGTGTACCTTATTTGGGTTAATTACTGGAAACTCAGAGCGGTTATCATTTGGTAAATCCAAGAAATTTAAAACCTTCATATATTCTTTCCCAACATCTTTCTTAAAATCATCCATTAAGATAACATGAACTTGATTTAAAGGGAAAACTTTTAATAAGCGTTCTAATTGAGAACCGAGCCTGCCAACTTCTTTATAATATAGTAATTTTGGCATTTTATTTCCTTTTGTTAAGTTAAGCCCCTCTTTGCGTGAATCCTGCAAATTGTAGGCTGTTTTAAAATCAGAAATAGTTTCTGCTGAGTTAAACACTAGTTGATTATAATATGAATACAAATACTCAGAAGGGTTTCTGAGCATTACAATTAATTTCGCTTTAGGATTAAACTTGTAAATTTCTTCAATTGCACTTTCAGAATATAGATATAAGGGTGATGCTTCACCTATTGAAGTGTTTTCAATAGTTGCTCATCAAAAATTTTAAGATACTCTGGTAAGGTAGTACAATACCTATATGAAACCATGTCCTCAGCAAAATAATGAGGTTCCTTTGGGAAACTCATAAATACATTGGGATGAGACCTAAGGTATTCACTTAGCGCGGTTGTACCACATTTTGGAGCGCCAACAATAAAGAAATTAGGGGAATTCACTTTCATCTTCTACTTTTTATTAGATTGAATAAATATAAGATTTGTTTCATTTTTAATAAATATGCTGCTAGAATATAACTTGTAAAACCGATGAAAATACATAGTAACAAACGCCAAATGGAACCTACTACTTCAAGGTTAATATATACATAATGAAGTAATACTCCTATTAATGTTGCCAAAACTATACTTGGGATAATATCTTTTATTTGTTTCCAAGTGCTATAATCTATCAATTTACCAGAAAAATAAGAATAAATTACAAAAAACAACAAAGCTGTAATTAATTGCGTCCATAATAAAGCATAAATACCAAAAGAGAACGCTGCAAAAATAAGCAATATGGATAGTACCCTTGTAAAAAGAACAATCTTAAAAACTAAATCGGTACGCCCTTTAATTTTTAGAATATTAACATTATATGCTTGAATGGGATACAATATGGCAGCCACAGCCATTATTTGAAAAAATGGTGCTGCTGGCAACCATTTTTCGGTATATAGTACAATAAATAAGGAATCTGCCACTACAATAAGTATAGCCATTACTGGTGCAATAGCAAATATTGCCAATTGCATCATTAGTTTGTATGCGTTACGTAACTTATCTGGGTCATTCTGTATTTTAGAAAAAACAGGATAGGTTACCTGATCGAGTACCATGGAGAGATTTGTAACCGGCAAATCTTTTAGTGATTCCGCGCGTTGATAATACCCAACCTGCGTTAAAGTGAAAAACTTACCGATAATTACATAGTATGCATTGTTTAGTAAAATATTAACCAAGCCAGCAAGGGTAAGTTTATAACCAAACCTAAAATGTGTTTTAAATTTTTCTTTACTGAATGCCCAAAGTGGTTTCCATTTGGTATAAAACCAATATTGTGCCGCTACCATAATAGAATAAACTACTGCCGACCAAATAAGGCTCCAAACTCCATAACCATAATATGCCATCCAAATAGCCAACGCACTACTAACTATTAAGGCTGGTAGCGTAACAGTCATTTGGCGTTTAAAATTAAGCTCTATTGTTAAGATTGTTTTCTGAATACTACCAAAAGCATTAAAAATAAAAACAAGACTATATATCTGTATAATAAGCGTTAATCGTTCTTCTTCATAAAACTGAGCTATGTATGGAGCTAAAAAGAAAAGTATAATATATAAAATGACACTAATCCCTATGTTAAAATAAAAGACTGTAGAATAATCATTATTATCAAGATTCTCACTTCTAATTAACGAATTAGACAAACCCGAACTAACCAATACTGTGGCAATACCCGTAAAAATATAGGTAAGCCCCAAAAGACCAAACTCTTCTGGTAAAATTAAACGTGCTAAAATGATAGAAACAACGAAGCTTACAATTTTAGAAGAAAACTTTTCAAGAAAGGTCCAAAAGAATCCCTGTAGTGCTTGTTTTTTTAAGGACATTTAGCGTAAATAGGTTAATGTTTTTGAAAGAAATCTATTTGATCTTTCATTTTTTCAAGTGGCCAATCCCACCATTTAGAATCTTCAATTTCCTTTATTCTTGCTTCATCAAAACGATACTTTATAATTTTTGCTGGGCATCCACCAACTATTGCGTATGCAGGTACATCTTTTGTTATAACTGCGCCTGCTGCCAGTACAGCTCCATCACCAATAGTCTTTCCTGCTAAAATTAATACAGAATCGCCTATCCAAACGTTATTACCAATAGTTACCGCAGCAGATAAAGGCATTATTTTAGCACCTATTCTACTTTGAAGTGCATATTGTAGATTGACAAATTTATAATCATGGTTTGATGATATAATCTTTAAATCCTCACCAACAGCACAATACTTGCCAAAAGTAACTTTTCCACCACCTTTAATAGCGCATTTTCCATTTATTCTTGTGCCATCACCTATTACGGTTCCATGAGGTATCGCTGAATGTTTAGCAACAAAAACGCCTGTATCATCCGTTAAATTTCTGTGTCTTAAAAGAAATTGATAATATTTATTTTTTCGATTTTCAAAAGTTATCATAATACTTTTTTAATATATATACTTTTTTCAGAAAGCCATTCTTTTATATTCTGAAAATCCCGAATCCCGAATATAAGGTGTCTGAGTGTTTTGAAAGCAATTCCAATATTTAAAGTTTTAAAAAATATTTTAATAGCTTTCAAAATGTATCGAAGAGCCGAAGACTAAACAATCATCCCAGCAGCAACAGTTTCATGCGTAGCATCATCTATCAACACAAAACTTCCTGTAACACGGTTTTCTCGATACTCATCTATCATAAGCGGTCTTGTGGTGCGTATGCTTACACGTGCAATATCATTCATATTTAGCTGTTTATTTTCTTCTTCACGAGAATAGGTATTAATATCTATTTTATAAACAACTTCTTTTATCATAGCTTTTTGTTCATTAGCCGTATGAATGATAGTATATTTTGCTCTTTCGCGTGCCGAAGCGTTATTAAACCAGCATAACATAGCATCAAACTCCTGAACAGCTGTAGGCTGATTGTTTTCTTTAACAATCATATCGCCACGGCTTATATCTATATCGTCTTCTAATGAAATAGCAACGCTCATAGGTGCAAAAACCTCGTTTAGCGGTCCATCCAAAGTATCTATACTTTTTATTTTTGAAGTGAAACCAGATGGCATTACCACCACATCGTCTCCAGGTCTAAAAATACCGCTGGCCACACGTCCTGCATACCCTCTATAATCTATAAAACCCTCTCGTTGTGGGCGCAAGACTGTTTGCACAGGAAAACGAGCGTCAATCTTATTAAGATCGCTACTAATGTGCATGGTTTCTAATGTATGCAATAAAGGTGCTCCTTGAAACCAGTCCATTTTTTTAGAACGATTTACAACATTATCACCATCCAAAGCACTAATAGGAAGAAACTGAATATCTTTTACATATAATTTTGAAGAAAACTCTTCAAATTGATGCACAATGTTTTCATAAATTTCTTCAGAGTACTCCACCAAATCCATTTTATTAACACACACAATAACGTGAGGTATTTGTAATAGCGAAGCAATAAAAGCGTGACGTTTGGTCTGCTCTATAACGCCATGCCTTGCATCTACCAATATAAGCGCAGCGTTAGCGGTTGATGCTCCTGTAACCATATTTCGGGTATATTGAATATGCCCAGGTGTATCGGCAATAATAAATTTTCGCTTTGGGGTGGTAAAATAACGGTAAGCCACATCTATAGTAATACCTTGTTCCCGCTCGTCCCGAAGACCGTCAGTAAACAATGCTAAATCCACACCTTCGTGTCCTTTTTTGCGACTTGTTTTTTCCACAGCCTCAAGCTGATCTTCAAAAATGGCTTTACTATCGTACAGTAATCTACCTATAAGTGTGCTTTTCCCATCATCTACACTTCCTGCAGTCGTGAATCGCAATAATTGATTTTTATCTATTTCCATATTGTTAATTTGTTAATTCGGGATTCGTTAATTCGAGATTCGAGTTAGATATATTTATTATTTTTTATCATTTTGATTTTTTAAATATCTAATATAACCGTTAATTAGCTGAATACACCTTTCAGTTTGTATTCGAACTTCATTCAGTGTTTCCAACTCAATATATTTACAATCTTTTGCTTCAATTGAATGATCCAATATTTCAGCTACTGAACCTCTTGAAAATCGTAAAAAATTTATGTTCTCTTTATAATGAAATCATCCCCATCCTTCAGCAATATTAGCAGTTGAGGATCTTGCAGCTCGTATAATTTGTGAATACAGTTCAAACTTTTCAGTCTTAGGTAATTTGTTTTAAATATTTTCTTTCAAATATAACTTTAAACTATAGCAAGCTTGCCAACAATGCAACTCTTCAAAATTTCCTGCCATTTCTGTCCGTGTTAATTTGTTAATTCGGAATTCGTTATTTATTAAAATCAAATTTTTTTGACCTGCTAGCAGGTCAAAAATTCCCGATTCCCGATTCCCGATTCCCGATTCCCGATTCCCGATTCCCGATTCCCGATTCCCGATTCCCGATTCCCGATTCCCGATTCCCGATTCCCGATTCCCGATTCCCGAAATTAAAAATACCCCTGTCTCTTCCTATCCTCCATAGCCGTTTCACTACGTTTATCATCGCTTCGGTTACCGCGTTCGGTTTGTTTCATTGCAGCTACTTCGACTACTATTTTTTCTAATGTATCGGCTTCGCTTTCTATTCCGCCAGTAATGGTAATATCGCCCAGCGTTCTAAAACGGATTCTCTTTGTCTCTATTTTTTCGTTTTCTTCAAGTTTAAGATGTTCGGAAAAGGGAATCCAAGTATCACTTCGCCAAACAACCTCCCGTTGATGCGCTAAATAAAGTGATGGAATTGCAATATTTTCTCTTTTAATATAATTCCAAACATCCATTTCTGTCCAATTACTTATTGGGAAAGCTCTAAAATGTTCTCCTTCAAAATGTTTTCCATTTAATAAATTCCATAATTCTGGACGTTGGTTTTTTGGATCCCATTGACCAAAATCATCTCTATGCGAAAAGAAGCGCTCTTTGGCGCGGGCTTTTTCTTCATCACGTCTTCCGCCACCAATTGCGCAATCTATTTTGTTACTTTCTATAGCGTCCAGCAAGGTTGTAATCTGAAGTGCATTCCGTGTAGCATTCTTTCCTTTTTCTTCGGATACTCTACCTTTATCAATAGATTCCTGAACTGACCCAACGATAAGTTGTGACCCTAATTCTTCAATTAAATCATCACGAAATTGAATAGTTTCAGGAAAATTGTGCCCAGTATCAACGTGCATTAACGGAAATGGTATTCTGGAAGGGTAAAATGCTTTTTTTGCCAAATGGGTTACCAAAATTGAGTCTTTTCCTCCAGAAAATAATATAACCGGATTTTGAAACTGCGCCGCTACTTCACGAAGAATATAAATAGCTTCACTTTCTAATTCGTCTAAGTAATTTAAATAGTATTTACTCATTTGTTTTTAATTGTATTTTGTTAAATTGGGTCTTCGATACATTTTGAAAGCTCTTAGATTATTGATAGAACTTCGAATTTTGGAATTGCTTTCAAAACACTCAGACACCTTTTATTTGCGATTTGTGATATTTCTCTCTTTATTCTATTTTCTTTACTCTTTTATCAATTTCGTCCAAAATTAAAGAAACTGCCTCATTCACAGAAACCTTCGTTGTATCAATTTCAATATCTGACGCTTTTGGAGATTCATAAGGAGCATTAACGCCTGTGAAATTTTGGATCTCCCCTGCTCTTGCCTTAGCGTATAACCCTTTGGTATCTCTTCGCTCACACTCTGCAATCGGGGTATTCACAAAAATTTCAATAAAATTGCCATAGTCTACAATGCGCTTCACATTTTCACGGTCTTCGCTATAAGGCGAAACAAAGGAAGCGATTACTATTAAACCTGCATCAATCATTAAGTTAGCAACTTCGGCAATTCTTCTAATATTTTCTGTTCTATCTTCTGGCGAAAAAGAAAGATTGTTGTTTAAACCCTTACGCACATTATCTCCGTCCAACAAATAGGTGTGATATCCATTTGCAAAAAGAGTTTTTTCCAATGCATCGGCAATAGTACTTTTACCTGAACCAGAAAGACCTGTAAACCAAAGCAACATTGGTTTTTGCTTCTTTAACCCACTACGCTGTTCTTGTGTAATGCTGAAGTTATGTTTAATTACATTTTCTTCCATAAAAAGTTTATTTTCTTTTTGGCAGCCCATAATTAGTGCGGTACCAAACGCGTTCGTGAAGATAATATAAAATCATTTTTGTTAAAAGTTCTGCAACACCAATTTTTAGCCCCGTAAGTGGGTTTCCCGTAATTATCCATGATAAAAGCATGGTGTCTAGTGTTCCCACACCGCGCCAAGTAAGGGTTTTGGCTATGTGCCGCTTTCTGCTTTCAAGTACAATACCGTTTTTTGAAAGATTAATTTTAAACCATGCCCGTTCATGAAAATAGTACAAAAGCATCTTTGTTACTACTTCAGCCAAACCAATTTTAAGCCCCGTTAAAGGGTTTCCTGTAATAAGCCAAGAAAGCAAAATGGTATCCACCGTGCCTACCAAACGCCATGTAATGGTTTTTGCAACGTGTCTTTTTCGAGAATTATCTTTCATTATTTTTTTACCAAAAAGTGATTATTTAGTAAATTAGGCTTGTTATATTGCATCTCCTTTCCTGTGGTTTGATCTATCACTGAAACGCCAACGGCTTTACAAATTGCATGTCCTGCGGCGGTATCCCACTCCATTGTGGGTGCAAAACGTGGATATATGTGCGCTAAACCTTCTGCAACCAAACAGAATTTTAAAGAACTTCCTTTGGATACAATTGCTACTTTATTATTTTTTTCTACTTCTGAAATGAAATTTTTGGTGTCGTCATTTAAATGCGAACGGCTGCCTACTATTTTTACTTCGGAAGTAATTGGGGATGGTTTTATTATTTCAGCTTTTTCGAAAATTTCTTCAATTGAAATTTCTTCTGAAGAAACCACTATTTTTTTTGAAGTATTTCCGTCTTCTGAAGTAAAATATAGCTCTTTGGAAACAGGCACATAAATTACACCCATAACAGGTTCGCCATTTTCAACGAGTGCTATATTTACCGTGAATTCGCCATTTCGTTTTATAAATTCTTTAGTGCCGTCCAACGGATCTACAATCCAACACTGTGACCAATCTTTTCTTTCCGAAAAATCTAATTGTTTGTTTTCTTCACTTATAATAGGAATATCCGTAGTTTTTAAATATTTCATTATAACCGCATTAGCATTTTTATCTGCCTGGGTTAAAGGTGAATCATCACCTTTAATTTCTACATTAAAATTGGTTTCGTAAACTTTTAATATTTCAATTCCAGCATCTAATGAAGCCTGAATAGCTACGGACAAAAGAGTTTTCATGGGTGCGCAAATTTATGCCGCGAAGGTACAATAAAATAGAATAAAGGGGTGCTAAGTAATACATAGTTACTATGAAATTGAACAATTTAGTTCATTTAGTTAAACAGCTTATCCTGAGCGCAGTCGAAGTACAATCGAACCTCTTTTTAATGCCAAAACCAAATCCCTATGTCAGGGTGAGCGTGGTTGCTGAGCCTGCCGAAGTACAGTCAAACCCCTTATTACATCCAAAATCAAAATGATTTAACGGTAACATTTTAAAACAGTCGTATAATAGTATTTAGGATTAACAATTATAGTTGTATAACTATATCAGGATTTATTTAGTAATGTGTATAGTTATTTTAGGACGGGTCACCTCCATGTTTTCTCCGTAGATACTTAATATATAAGCCGTGTATAGTTCAACTAAAAGCAAATGCACTAAAATATATTCCAAATAGTTAAAAATGCGAATCAAGAGTTGAAAATAAACAAAAAAATAAGTTTAATTAGTTGAAAAAAAAAACAATTAAAATCCATTTAAACTACTGATATTCAGCATCTTAATAGTAAATTTCAACAATGTTATTTTGAATACAAACAGCAATAATAAGGATTACAAGTTAGTGAAAATACACGATTACGTATGTGAAAAATTTGAAGAACATTTACAATTTGAATTCGAACGTTTTAGTAATAATAATGAGCCAAAACTTACAGATCAAGAGATTATAACAATTTATCTCTTTGTAATGAATCATCAAGGAACTTTTAAAATGAATAAAGTACACCAATTCGCAAGTGAATATTTATTGAGTTGGTTTCCTGATTTAGGAAGTTATCAGGTTTTTAATCAAAGAATAAATAGACTGTCAAATGTTATGAACACTTTTGAGGGGATGCTTTTGACCGAATTTACACCAAAAGAATGTTCAACTAAATTCAGTGTAATTGATTCGATGCCTATTGTAACTTGTTCAGGAAAACGTTCAGGTAAAGTTGCACCAGATATTACAAACAGAGGTTACTGCGCTATAAAGAGCATGTATACTCACTACACATAGGAACCCGAAAAATCGGGTTTAATAATTTGAAAATTATCTGAGAGTATTTTCTCAAATTCTTTTTCTTTCCAGATTTGATTATCTAAAAAAAGAATTACTTGATTTCTA
>Ga0256845_1001907_pt1 | contig 15955 bp, 15 predicted proteins | sample RiftiametaG_FD_189101 | JGI IMG/M metagenome (GOLD analysis project Ga0256845, IMG submission 189101) | Tube worm associated microbial communities from hydrothermal vent at the East Pacific Rise, Pacific Ocean - Riftia | ecosystem: Host-associated > Annelida > Integument > Unclassified ...
AATTCAACAGACGATACTTTGACAACCTCTTCGATAGACTGTTAGTGGCTGCTGTATCACATAGATGGAATTATCTTCGGGAACCTTACGGATAAGCATATTAAAAATTCAATCTGATTATTGATTATCAGCAAGTTAAAAAACTTGGCACGGTCGTTGTTTATTGACAAGTGTACAAAGCTTACAATAAAATTATAGCAAGTACGAACCCTTAAATTTTAGAACTTATGAAAAACCTAGCACTTATCTTTAGCATCCTTTTAATGGGATTTTCAGCAAATGCAACTTCCCTCGAAAGTGAAAACAATTACAGAAATGGTTATGACGGAAACGCATACATCTTTGTAGAAGGCGATGTAGAATTTTCCGTTTTCCCTGATGGTCAATTCGATTTTGTTTATGTTGGTCCGCAAAACGGCACACAAGTAACCATTAGTACTCCAAACTCAAATATGAGTTTCAATTCAGGATATAACTATGAAACCTATGTTCAGTATGACGATTATGGTGCGGTAATTCAAATTGAAAATGTTCCTATATATTATGACTATTATGGTCGTATTGCACAAGCAGGAAATGTAGATATTCAATATAACAATAGACGTATTGTTCGTGTAGGTGGCTTACATTTATATTATAACAACTACGGTTATTTTTCTCACTATACAGGTTTTATAAATAGCTATAACCCTTATTATGTATATCGTCCTTGGCACTCATATTATGCAAGACCATTATTTAACCATTGTATAGTTTACGATATGCCTTATAGAAGATATTACAGCCCTGTAAGATATAGTTATTACGATCACGTAGTTTATTACAAAAATAGAAATAACGTAGCGTATCATAACGGTCGTAGAGATTTTTATAACCCAGGAACACGAGTTTACGATAAAAGAGGTAGGTCTTCTATAAACAAAGACTACAAACCAAACCGAGTGAATACTATGGTAGCATCAAACACTACTAGAAATTCTAGCACTGTAAGAACCAATAGTACTAGAAGTAACAACACAAGAAGTAAAGATGTAATAGGAACTACTACCAGAAGCAATTCTGTAACCCGTAGTGTTGGTACAAATAGTAAAGGTGCTTCAACTACTAGAAATACTCGTACTACAAGAAGTAATTCAGATAATGTTGCTGTAAAAAATACGAGAAGTAGTGAAAATACGGTTCGCTCAAATAACACACGATCAGTTTCAAACAAAAGATCTTCTGTTAAAAAGCAAACGCGTGCTACTACGTCAAATAATAGAAGTAGTTCTGTAACTAGAAACACAACAACGGCTCCGAAAAGAGTAACTACGAGCCGCAGTACAGTAAGTAAATCCAGCACACCTACCCGAAGCAGTTCTAGCGTGAACACTTCAAGAGGTAGTTCCTCAAAAAGCGTAAGCACAAGAGGACGCGGATAAAGATAGTTTTTTGGTTGGTTGAAAAACCTCCCTGAATCTGTATAATAACAGTCGATCGGAGGTTTTTTTATGTCAAGACTAAATTTAAATAATTACGAACCAACAAACTCCTTCAAAACTCCAACCACATAATCAACATCTTCTTTTTTATTGAAGCTAGAGAATGAAAAACGAATGGAAGGTTTGCTTAAATCTTCATCGGTAAGAATTTCATTTAAAACGTGGGAACCTCCTTCTGCCCCACTCTGGCAGGCACTTCCTTTAGAGCAAGCAATTCCTTTTAAGTCTAATTGAAATAAAAGAAGCATCGCTTTTTCTGCGGAAATAGGAAGACAAACATTTAAAAGTGTGTAGGTGCTATTTGTATTATCGCCACAACTACCATTAAATTTTACTCCTTTAATGTTTTCTGAAAGCTGTTCTTTAAAATAATCTTTCAGCTCGGTGATGTATTTTCGTTCTTTTTCAAGTTTATGATACGAAATTTTTAAAGCTTCGGTCATACCAGCTATTGCAAAAACAGCCTCAGTACCAGCTCGTAAACCACGTTCTTGCTCACCTCCATGGATTAATGACCGCAATCCTGAATTCTTGCGTATAAAAGCAAACCCAGCACCTTTCGGGCCGTGAAACTTGTGAGCGGCGGCGGCGGCAAAATCTATGGGTATTTCTTTAAAGTCAAGTTCAAAATGACCAACTGATTGCACGGTATCACTATGAAAAAGTGCATTATGCTCTTTACAAAGAAAGGCAACTTTTTTTAAATCAAGTAAATTTCCTATTTCATTATTAACGTGCATTAGGCTTACAAGCGTTTTTTCGGAAGAAGATTTCAAAATATTTTCCAAATTTTCATAATCAACGTGACCACAATCATCCAATTTCACAAAATCTAGTTTAATTTTATATTCTTCTTTTAGCCATTCCAACGTATGTAATACGGCATGATGTTCTATTTTACTAGAAATTATTCGTTTTACACCAAGATCGCGCACAGCACTTGTCAGTATTAAATTATCTGCCTCGGTACCACCAGACGTAAAGATAATTTCGCTTGCAGCTACATTTAAAAGCTTCGCTATTTCTTTTCGAGAATTTTCAAGCAATGACTTGGATGAACGCCCGTAAGAATGCGTAGACGAAGGGTTTCCGTATTCTGTTTGTAAAACTTCTGTTATACAACTAATTACTTCATCTCGCAATTGTGTTGTCGCTGCACAATCAAAATATACTTTTTTCATTCAGTAAACATTTTTATAAGTTCAGTTTAAAACCGAATTTTATTTAGGCAGAATCCGCCTCATTATTTCAGTTGGCAAAAATACATATTAAAACAGTTTTGCCCATCTTTCAGTTAAAAAGAAATTCGTTACTTTGTTGTATGAAATTTTCCGCCACCAATTCATGAATAAAAAGCATATTCATTCGTAAATTCGTGACAAAATACAACAATTATGAAACGACTTTTTGCCTTTCTTTTCTTCTGCTCCATCCTTTTTCAAAGTTGCGACGACGGCGATATTATTATCACTACTTTTAATTTTGATGATGCCGAACTTAACTATTGTGGCACTTTAGGTAACTATGTTTTTTATAATGTGAATCCAGACGCTTTGGAAAGCCTTTCATTAAAATTAGGTATTACCGATAGTTTATATAAAACTGAGGCAACAAATTCATATACACTTGACGGTACTACAAATTTTGTAAACTACAGAACTTATGATGGTACTTTAGGCAGTAGTTACTTTTGTAGTAGCATACCGCCCGCAGTTCCAAATGTTACGGTAGATTACTTTGCCGCTGCTGGTACTGCAGAATTTACAACTACTTTTATTTTTGATGATAATGATGGCGTTTCTATAGACGAAGAGTTTGATGGCGATACCGATGGAGATGGTCTTCCAAATGTATATGACTACGATGACGATGGCGACAATGTACCAACATCCTTAGAGTTAGATACAAAAAATGACGATGGCGATAACGATCCGCTAACAAACCCGCTAGACACTGATAGTGATGGCATACCAGATTACCTCGATCCTGATGATGATAGCGATGGCGTACTTACTCGTGATGAAGACAAAAATGGAAATTTAGATCCTAGAGATGATATTACAGTTTCAAACGCTGGTGCAGACTACTTAAACCCAGACATAGCTGATGATTATAACATTGACGAATACCGCAACCACACCTACAAAATAACCAAAAACGTAAAAATTGTATTGAAAAATTTGGTGCTAGTAAATGGCGATGAAGAAATAACCCAAGAAACACTGACTATGGGAACCATAAATAGCGTGGAAACGGTTAATAAAATTAAGAAGCCGGAGTTTAAATAAATTATTTAGAGATTAGGGATCGTTTATTTGAATCTTGAACATTCAATTTAAATTTTAAATTATTTAAAGCCAAAAATAATTATAAAACAATACAAATCACGAATTCACGTTCTGAAAAATATAAACCTCAGTAGCTCCACGACCATACTTTTGGTAATCGGCATCGTAGAATTTCACGTTTTCGTAGCGGTTAAAGAGATATTCCAGTTCCATACGTAGTACGCCCGCGCCTATTCCGTGTATAAAAACCACTTTTTGAATACGTTTCGAAATTGCAAAATCTAGTTGTCTTTTTGCAGTATCTATTTGTATAGTAAGCATTTCATAATTATCCATCCCGCGTGTTTTTGGGACTAACTGATTAATGTGAAGATCAACTTCCATAGCTGGTAGGGTGCGTTCTTTGGGCTTAATACGTTGTGTTTTGCCAGGTTTTTTAGTTGACTTTTCTGAAATTACTGAAGAAACATCCATCTGCGCCAGTTCACGTCGTGAAATAGAGCCATCCATAACGATAAGTTCTTTCTTCAAAAAATCTAACTCAAAGCCATCGTTGGTTTCAATAGTAATAGTATTGCCTTTAACGGCAGTAACCACGCCTGATATAGCATCATCTAACACAGAAACTTTATCATCTTTTTTCATAAATTAGATACTTTCACTTTTAATTAATAAACTTTTAAAAAACATCATTTACTCTTGTTAATAGGTTAAGAACGATATTTTTACGTATTTTGTAACAATCTATACAATTTATAGATTATTCTTTTTAAATTTAGACTTTTAAAAAATCGACTTTACTGCCCTACATAAAGGCTTTAAAAACCGTAAAAATATGAAAAACTTACTACTCTTTTCAATATTACTTAGTACAACCGTTGGTACTTTTGCGCAGTTGAGCGTAGAACCAACTGCTGGTGGCGTAGATTCTTATATTTATGTTAAAGATGAAGTTCTGTACGTTAAGGGTGCTATTGAATTAACAAAAAATAGTGTAGGAAGCACCGAAGCTAGTATTTATTTGCGTGATAACGGCCAATTAATTCAGGGTCGTACATCATCAAGCAATACGGGTGATGGTTTACTTTCTGTGCAGCAAAATACATTGAATACAAACGCATATTCATACTATTATTGGTGTTCACCTGTTGGTAATCCTGATCCTGGTGTTGCAGGAATAGCTAATAATAAAAATTTTGGTATTACTAGTATTTATGAAAAAATAAATCCCAATCCAGAAACTAATGCTAGGGTGAGCCTTAATTTAGCACAAAAAAGTGGTTTCACAGATCCAAGGTTAACCATTTCCAAACGTTGGATATACTCACACCCAGATCCAGGAACAGAAGCCGCGGCAGATTATTTTCACGTGAAAAATAATAGCGATGTTGAAGCTGGTTTTGGTTTTACAATGAAAGGTGTAAATTTAGGTGGAAATGGTGGGCCAGATCCTTCTCTAGGCATCGGACACGACCAAACCTATGATTTCCGTGGAAGACCTAATAATGGAGACTTTACGATTACTGTACAAGGACCTAAATATACAGGAGGGAATGCTGACGTAAATGCAAGGATGACGTTATCAGGAAATCCTTATCCTTCTGCGCTTGATTTAAATAGAGTTTTTTGGGAAACAGGAAACGAACCAATCTCAGCTTTTTATTTTTATGATGAAGACCGAAGCGTTATGTCTCACAATTATAGCGCTAAACCATTTGGCTATAGTGTTTATCTTCCCGGGCCAAATGAACCTAATTCTATTAATGAAATTGGAACTTTTGTAAACGCGCCTTTCTATATTTGGAATGCTGGAGGCGGGAGCACATCCACAGGAAACAGTGGAACCCAAGTTATAGATCACCGCTTCTCTCCTATTGGTCAGGGCATTATGTTTGTAGGAACAAACCCAGCTATACCTGAACCAGTTACTATAAAGAATACTCATAGAAGATATATTAAAGAAGGTGACGCTACTCATTCTACTCATTCAGTATTTCACAGACCTAACGGAAATAATAATGATATTTCAGAAAATAAAACTGAAATTAATTCAACAGATGCAGAAGTTATTTATGCAGACACTCGTATGCCACAAACCCGTCTATACGTTATTTTTGATGAAGCACTGACTCGTGAAATGCTATTAACATTCTCAGAACAATCTACAGATGGTTATGATCGTGGAATGGACGGTTTAAGTCCGATGGGTATGAAAACAGATGCTTATTTCCCTGTTGGTAATGACAACGATCGTTCGCCTTATGTTATAAACTCAGTAAATTACGAACTAGACAAACAAATACCTTTTGCTTTTAAGCTAGATAAAACAACTAAAATTAGGCTAAGCATTGCTGAAGAAGTAAAAAGGCCTTACGAGAAGATATATCTTTTCGACCGTCAAGAAAATACGTATAGGCGCCTTGGTAAACAAACTACTTATCCGTTCTCTTTAACTTTAGATGCTGGAACTTACGACAATAGATTCTTCATCGTTTTCCGTCATCCAGAAAAAAAGGGAGATACACCACAAGCTGAAATTGATGCAGAAAATGCTGTTTTGGCAAGTGTAGATTTCTTTCAAAATAATCCATCGCATCAATTAGAGGTTAGAAATCCAGAAGGATATACTATTAAATCTGCCGCTGTTTACGATATGACTGGAAAACTGGTTATACAAGAACAAAATCTTGGCGATACTACTAAATTCACCTTTTATACAGGCAACTTAAGCGACGGGGTTTATTTGGTAAAACTTATTACTTCTGATAATATTATCGTGGACTATAAAGCAATGATTCATAATAAGTAAGAAAAGATCTTTTATTGTAGGATTTTAATTTTCCCATAAAAAAACGGCTTCGATTAATATCGAAGCCGTTTTGATTTTTAAACTTTAAAGTTGCTTTCACAATATTCCTCCCCTGTCATTGCGAGGCACAAAACAATCTATGCGAGGTGCCGAAGACGGAAGGGTTCTACTCAAAGTCTTTCAAGGTTTCAATTATAATTGAAACACAATCCATCAATTGAGCCTCATTCATTACCAATGGTGGCGCAAAACGAATAATGTTTCCGTGTGTTGGTTTTGCAAGTAATCCGTTATCACGAAGTTTTAGGCAAATCTCCCAAGCAGTATCGCTGTCTTCAGAATCGTTAATTAATATAGCGTTTAGCAATCCTTTGCCACGGACTAACTTACATATTTTGCTTTTCTCAATATATTTATTTAATTCGCTTCGGAATAGATTTCCAAGTTTTTCTGCGTTTTCAGCCAGTTTTTCATCACGTACCACGCTTAATGCTGCAATTGCAACGGCAGCTGCAACAGGGTTTCCACCAAATGTAGAACCGTGATTTCCTGGTTTTATAACACTCATAATTGCATTATTTGCCAAAACTACTGAAACTGGATAAGCTCCGCCACTTAAGGCTTTACCTAAAATTAAAAGATCTGGTTTTACATTTTCGTGATCTACGGCTAAAAGTTTTCCAGTACGAGCGATGCCCGTTTGTACTTCATCTGCTATAAAAAGTACATTGTGTTTTTCGCACAACGCTTTTGCTTTGCTTAAATATCCTTCAGAAGGAACATAAACCCCAGCTTCCCCTTGAATAGGTTCTACTAAAAATCCTGCAATGTTTTTATTACTTTCTAAGTGCTTTTCAAGTACTTCAAGATTGTCATATTCAATTTTAATAAAACCTTTTGTATAAGGCCCAAAATTGTTTCGTGCCACAGGATCATTACTGAAAGATATAATTGTGGTTGTTCTTCCGTGAAAATTGTTTTCGCAAACTAGTATTTCAGCTTCGTTTTCTTCAATTCCTTTCTTTTCATAAGCCCATTTTCTACAAATCTTTAAAGCTGTTTCTACCGCTTCAGCACCTGTATTCATTGGTAATACTTTATCAAAATTGAAAAATTCGCAAACAAATTTTTCATACTTACCAAGTATATCATTATAAAATGCGCGTGAAGTTAATGCAAGTGTTTTTGCTTGCTGGGTCATTGCATCTACAATTTTTGGATGGCAATGCCCTTGATTTACTGCAGAATATGCTGAAAGAAAATCATAGTATTTCTTGCCTTCCACATCCCAAACATACACACCTTCTCCCCTGTTTAAAACCACAGGAAGTGGATGATAGTTGTGGGCTCCGTATTTGTTTTCTAAATCGATAGCTTGCTGTGAAGCTGTTTGCTCTAAAACTGACATAAATTTGTAATATTTTGAAGTAAAAAAAATATAATTCCTGATTCATGGAGCGAAATCCTCCGAAGGGCGCAAATTACTAAATATTTCCCACTTTTTTTGAACCATTAACAGGATTTAAACCTAACAATTGTGCTATTTTTGCGGCTATGGCAAGAAGAAATAATAGGGTAATTCTAGAAAACCTAGAAGTAATAGATGCTGGCGCAAAGGGCAAGGCCGTTGCAAAAGCTAAGGATGGCAGAGTAGTTTTTATAAACAACGCAGTACCTGGCGATGTTGTAAACGTGCAAACCACTAAAAAAAGAAAGGCTTATTATGAAGGTACGGCCATTTCTGTTTCAAAATATTCTGGCAAAAGAGTTGACCCAGTTTGTCCACACTTTGGTACTTGCGGTGGTTGCAAATGGCAAAATATGGGTTATGAGCATCAATTGTTTTATAAGCAGAAGGAAATTGAACAGAATCTACAGCGCATAGGCAAAGTTGAATTGCCAAAGTGCCAACCAATTCTAGGTTCTGAAAATCAATATTTTTATCGCAACAAAATGGAGTTTTCTTTTAGTGATAATAAATGGTTGACTTTAGAACAAATTCAGAGCGATAAAAAAATTGAAAATAAAAATGCTTTAGGTTTCCACATTCCAGGAATGTGGGATAAAATTTTGGGTCTTGACAAATGCTATCTTCAAGCCGATCCAAGCAATGCAATCCGCGATTTTGTTAAAGCGAAAGCAGAAGCATTGAATCTTGCCTTTTTTAACACAAGAAATCAGGAAGGTTTTTTGCGAACGCTTATGATTCGTACTTCTTCAACTGGCGAAGTAATGGTTTTGGTTCAATTTTTTCACGAAGATGAAGCAAATAGGGAGTTATTATTGAAGGCTATTTCTGAGGAATTTCCGCAGCTAACTTCACTTTTATATGTAATAAATTCCAAAGGAAACGATACTTTATACGATCAGGATATTGAACTTTTCTACGGAAGAGATCATATTTTTGAAGAAATGGAAGGTTTAAAATTTAAGATAAACGCTAAATCTTTTTACCAAACCAACAGCGAACAAGCGTATGAGCTTTACAAAATAACCCGAGATTTTGCAGGTTTAACAGGAAATGAACTAGTTTACGATCTCTATACAGGAACGGGAACCATCGCGCAATTCATTGCCAAAAATGCAAAAAAGGTAATAGGTGTTGAATCTGTGCCTGACGCCATTGAAGCTGCAAAACAAAACGCGCAATTAAACAATATTGAAAACGTTGAATTCTACGTAGGCGATATGAAAAAGGTTTTTAATGAGGAATTTATAAACACTCACGGAAAACCAGATGTTGTAATCACAGATCCGCCGCGAGACGGTATGCACAGTGATGTTGTTGCGCAATTACTAGCTCTTGAAGCCGAAAAAATTGTATATGTAAGTTGTAACAGCGCAACCCAAGCACGCGATTTGGCTATTTTAGATTCTAAATATAAAGTTCTTAAAGTGCAACCGGTAGATATGTTTCCGCAGACGCATCACGTAGAAAATGTTGTACTTTTGGAAAAACGATAATGTAAGTATGTTTAAAAAAATCATATTTTTAATCCTAATCATATTCGCCTTTAAAGGTTGTACACGAGATGACATCTGCCCTGATGGAACAGCCGTTACTCCAAATTTGGTTGTAGTTTTTAAAGACTTTGCAAATCCTATAAATGATAAAAAAGTAACTTTTTTGACAGTTTTAACGGATAATTCAGATTCTATAGCTATTGTAAATATAGAAAGTACTGACTCTATTCTTATTCCGCTTAATACAAATTCAGACACTTCAAGATATCTTTTTAAGAGAACTATTTTTAATGGAACAGATACAATTAGCAGGAATTTTGATAAGTTGACCTTTATATATACCAGAAAAAATGGATATGTAAACCGTGCCTGTGGTTTTAAAACCGAATTCTACGATCTAGATTTTGATTTGGAAAACCAAGGAACTGAAAACTGGATTAAACAAGTTACTATTAACCGAGATACCGTAAATGATGAAAATAGCGCTCACGTTACTATTTTGCATTAGTCTTTTTTGCGGCACACAAACAATGGTGGCGCAATCAGAGAGTGAAACTGCAAATGATACCGTTCCAAGAATTGAAAAATACGGAATCCGTATTGGTGTAGATCTGTCTAAACCGTTGCGAACCTTAATTGAAAACGGTTATTCCGGCTTTGAGGTAATGGGCGATTTTCGGGTTTCCAAAAAGTTTTATGCAGCTGTAGAAATAGGAAACGAGAAAAAAGAATATAACGAACCCTACATTTCTTCAAACACATCTGGAGGCTACGCCAAAATTGGTTTTGACTATAATGCCTATGAAAATTGGCTTGGTATGGAGAACGCAATTACATTGGGTTTGCGTTATGGTTTTTCAACCTTTAAGCAAGAACTTTTAAGCTATAGGATTTACACAGACAATCCTGCTTTTCCTACTCAAACAATTTTTGAACCTCAGGAATATAGTGGTTTAACAGCACAATGGGCAGAATTAATTATAGGCGTAAAAGCCGAAATACTTAACAATCTATATCTTTCAATAAACCTTCAGTTAAAAAGAAAAATTTCAGAAACACAACCAGAAAATTTCGCGAATCTTTATATTCCTGGTTTCAATAAAACCAATGATTACAGCGAGTTTGGTGTGGGTTATGGATATTCTATTTCGTATTTAATTCCTATTTTTAAGAAAACTACTGTTCAGCCTATAGCTGAGTAGTGGTGAGCCATGAGCTATGAATATTTTTTTTGACTTACTGTTCGAACTGAAAACTGACTACTGCTTACTGGCTTTCCTACTTCCTTCATACATTTCATAACGCACCAATTTAGATTCTAGCTTTCCGTTGAAAAGTTTTATCTTTTTTGAAGGGTGAAGTCCAACAAATTTTAGGGCTTCCATATTAGAGGTTATCATCCAAGCCTGTGTGCCTGAATAACCCCGTTTTAAGGTATTACCAATAGAACTATAAAATTCTTCAACATCATTAATTGAAATTCGTTCATCATACGGCGGATTAAAAACAATGTATAAAGGTTTGTCGTGTTCCTTTTCGCTTGTAAAAAAATCTTGTTCTTTCACTTCAATAAAGTCTTGAAGGTTTGCGCTTTTAATGTTCTCCTTTGTTTTTTTTATTGCAACAGGGTCATTGTCAAAACCATATATTTTATGTGGAAAATCGCGTACTTTTTTTAATGCAGCCTCTTCTATTTTTTCATATAAATCTACATCAAAATCTGGCCACGTTTCAAAGCCGAATTCTTCACGGTTTAAGTTTGGTGGTATGTTGTAGGCTATCATTGCGGCTTCGGTTAAAATGGTTCCTCCACCACACATTGGGTCTAGAAAATTACATTGGCCTTGCCAGCCCGAAAGCAGTAGCATTCCTGCCGCAAGCACTTCATTTATAGGTGCAAGGGTGCTTTCAACTTTATAGCCACGTTTGTGTAACGATTCCCCTGAGCTATCTAAAGAAATGGTGCAAATGTTTCTATCAATATGAACGTTTATACGAAGTGTGGGATGGTCCAAATCTACATCAGGACGTACTCCTTCCCTATCGCGAAAACGATCTACAATGGCATCTTTCGTTTTAAGTGAAATATATTGTGAATGTGTAAAAACTTCAGAAAAAATAGTAGCATTTACAGCCAATGAGCCTTTAACGTCCATATAATTTTCCCAAGGCATCTCATAAACCTTTTTATAAAGATCTTCTTCAGTAAAAATATTGAAAGCTGTAATAGGTTTTAAAATTTTTATAGCGGTACGGCAACATAGGTTTGCTTTGTACATAAACCCTGTATCACCTTCAAATGAAACGTTTCTTGTACCAATTTCTATTGATGATGCACCTAGTTGGCGAAGTTCGGTTGCCAACAATTCTTCCATCCCAAAAAGGGTTTTGGCTACCATTTTAAAATTCTTTACCATAATATATAAACAGATTTCCTGCAAAAATACAGTATTTTTGCAGCGCGAAACGATAAGTATGCAAAAAGAAAAAGACAAATGGTACGCCTCATGGTTTAATACGCCTTATTACCATATACTTTATAAAGATAGGAACCATAGAGAAGCTGCATTTTTCATGAATGCACTTATCAATCATTTAAGCCTTAAAAAAGAAGATTCTATTCTGGATCTTGCTTGCGGAAAAGGTAGACACTCAAAATATTTATCTAAATTGGGGTTTAATGTTACAGGTGTAGATCTTTCTCAAGAAAGTATTGATTATGCTAAACAGTATGAAAACGCCAAGCTACATTTTGAAGTACACGACATGTGCCTGCCCTATCCACAGCAGTTTGACGCTGTTTTCAATCTTTTTACAAGTTTTGGTTATTTTGAAAATGAAATGGATAACCTAAGAACCATAAAAGCTATAAAAGCTGAATTAAAACAAACTGGTCACGGTGTAATCGATTTTTTAAACGTTGAATTAACCATTAAAAACTTAGTTCCTTCTGAAACAAAAAAGATTGGTGGTATTACATTTCACATTGAAAAATATGTTGAAAAAGGACATATCATAAAAAACATCCGTTTTACAGACGAAGGTGAAGATTACGCATATTCAGAAAAAGTAAGAGCATTAACATTAGAAGATTTTAAAACATATCTTAAAGAAACTGATCTTAAACTTGTAAATACTTTTGGGGATTATCAACTTAACGATTTTGATAAAAATACTTCTGAAAGATTAATTCTAATTTTTAAGTAATGAACTATTTATTACTCTTTTTAGCTGTAGCCATAGGATATGCTGTCGCACTCTTTTTAAAGAAAAAGGAGTTACGAAATATGGAGGTTTTTCTTGCTTTTAGTGGGGCATTTCTATTGTCGGTTACCGTTTTTGAGCTATTACCCGAAGTTTTTGAAACACCTTCAAAAAGCATAGGTGTTTATATTATGATTGGTATTTTGCTTCAAATATTTCTTGAATTTTTCTCGAAAGGTGCAGAACATGGTCACGTACATATACATTCTGAAGCCAAACATTTCCCTTGGATATTGTTTATAAGTCTTAGTATTCACGCATTTATGGAGGGTTTTCCTATTTCAGAAGAAAACAATCTTTTGGTCGCCATTATAATTCATAAAATACCTATGGCAATAATTTTATCGTTCTTTTTTATTACGGCAGGATATCGTAGCACTACAACGCTACTCTTTCTATTTTTCTTTGCATTAATGACGCCATTAGGAAGTTTTATTTCAATAAATTATGATATTGTTCATCAATACGAAACTGAAATATCTGCAATCGTTATTGGTATCTTTCTACACGTTTCAACAACCATTCTCTTTGAAAGTTCTAAGAATCACAAATTCAATCTTTCAAAAATGACGGCAGTATTATTGGCGGTTGTTATCACCTATTTTTTATAATAAATTCACGAAAAAAATTTATAGAAAAACCTCGATCCAAATTTAGAATCGAGGTTTTTTTATGTAAAAAATTCTGATGTTACAAACAACTAAATCAAATTTTTAATTCAGCAAAAAACTAACATTTACAGTTGTTTTAATTTCCATTTCGCCGGGAGATATGCTTTGTTGACCACTTCCGCTACTATCGGCCATCATTGCGCTTTTATACATCATTGGTTGTGGACCACTATTATTACTAAATTCACTTATTAAAACTGCTTTTCCAACGGTTTGGTTTAAAACTCCTGCATATTCCTTAGCTTTCATTTGTGCATTTTCTACAGCTTTTTTACGTGCTTCACTTTCTAATGCAACTTTGTTTGAAGATGAAAAGCTAATGCCGTCAATACGATTAATACCCGTATCTAAAAGGCCGTTCATTACTTCTTCATACTTTTTTAAATCGCGTACTTTTACTGAAAGTGATTGGTTTGCAGCAAAGGTGTAGGTTTTGCTGTTGTAGTCATAATTCTTACTTAGATTCATATATTCTGTACGAACGTCTTTATCATCAATATTCATTTTTTTCAAAAATTTCAACACATCATTTACGGTTTCATCGTTTTGTTTTTTAAGCGTTTTGGTATTTTCACCTGTATTTTCAACACGAATATTGATGGTAACTTCATCAGGAACCACACGAACAATGCCTTCGCCTGTAACATCTATTGTATTTGGTGGTAAGGTGTTTTGTGCCATAATTGTTGTGGTTGTTACTATTAATATTAAAATTGTTTGAAGTGTTTTCATAGTTTTCTTTTTTCTATTTTTTCTTTATTCTACTTTAAAGCTTCCCCATTTTATACATAATAAATAAAATTACCAACGGAATAGCAAGTAATGCTACAATCCATAAACTTGTAGTAAACAAACTTGGTGCAAACAAAAGTGTTAAAACATAACCTCCCACTGCTCCACCAATGTGTGCATCGTGACCAATATTACCCAGTCTTTTTTTCATTCCGTAGATTGAATACAACAAATATGCCATCCCAAAAAGCCAGGCCGGAATTGCTATTGGAATAAAGAAAAGGTAAAGCCTCATGTTTGGTTCAAAAAGTATTGCAGAATACAAAACGCCCATAACGGCGCCACTCGCACCTATTGCACTGTAATGATATTCATTTTTATGAAAATAAAAGGATAGTAAGTTACCTGCAAGCAAGCTTAAAACATATATAATTACAAAAAATGTAACACCTACATAACTAATAACCACTGGCGCAAAAAAGTAAAGCGTAAGCATATTGAAAAGCAAATGCGAAAAATCTGCATGCAAAAATGCAGAACTAAACATACGTATATGCTCGCCGCGCCGTATGCCAGCAATATTGAATTTATATTTTTCGAAAAAAGCCAAATCGTTAAAGCCTTTCATGGATATAATTACGTTGGCGGCTATTATTACTATTGTTGCGATGTCTAAATTTTGCATATTAAGTTGAAAAATTAATGGTTAACTATGATTCCCTAGAATATTGAACATTTATTTAAGTAGTTTTGCGAAACAATTCAATATGCAAAGATTGCTTTATATACTGGTTTATCCAATACTTTGGTTACTTTCTAAACTACCTATGGGTATTTTGTACTTTAAATCTACGGCTTTATATTTTTTGGTATATCACGTAATTGGCTATCGCAAAAAAGTTGTAAAAACCAATTTAGCCCTTGCATTTCCTGAAAAAAGTGAAGATGAATGTAACTTAATCGCTAAACAATTCTTCAAACATTTATGCGATGTTATTTTTGAAACTATAAAAGCTTTTACCATTTCAGAAAAAGAAATTAGAGAACGAATTAAATTTACGAATACCGATATTTTAAAAGAATATTATATCAATAATCGCAGTATTCTATTAATGGCGGGGCATTATGGTAATTGGGAATGGAGCGGTATTTTAAATAAATTAATGAAACACCAAGGTTTAGCGGTTTATAAAACACTGGAAAACAAGCAATTCGACGCTTTGGTGCGCAAAACGCGTGAACATTTTGGTGCCACACTTGTTAGTAATAAAAAAATTGTGAGCGTGCTTTTCCGAAAATGGAAAGAAGGCCATAAAACCTTAACCTATATTTTATCAGACCAAACCCCAAAATTAGGTCACTTTAAATACCACGATGCCTTTATGGGCATAGACGTCCCTATGTTTACAGGAACCGAGGAACTTGCAAAAAGATTAAACTTTTGTGTTATGTATCTTAAAGTTGAAAAAGTAAAACGCGGATACTACACAGCCACATTAATTCCATTGGCAGAAAATCCAAAGCAATATCCAGATTTTGAAATTACCCGAATGTTTTTTGATGCTCTAGAAGAACAAATTCGTGAAAAACCTGAGTATTACTTATGGTCGCATAAACGTTGGAAGCATCGGGGTACGGTAAAGGGACATCGTTTACAAAGTTAAAGAAACATCGTTTACACTTTTTAAAGACTAACTTTCTGAGTAAAATCAGAAATTATGCCTTGGAAAGAAACGACAACTATGG
>Ga0256845_1001908_pt1 | contig 15955 bp, 14 predicted proteins | sample RiftiametaG_FD_189101 | JGI IMG/M metagenome (GOLD analysis project Ga0256845, IMG submission 189101) | Tube worm associated microbial communities from hydrothermal vent at the East Pacific Rise, Pacific Ocean - Riftia | ecosystem: Host-associated > Annelida > Integument > Unclassified ...
CAGAGCAGCTTGACTCCTGTACGGCTTTGTTGAATCAGGACATTGGCGTCCACATTGTTCCGGTAACATTTGGTGAGCAAAAATATTACCAGGGGCGTTGTGTCTTTCGAAACAGCCAACGTGAGGTTGTTGGCGCGATTACAGTGAGTCTCTCTCAGGAAATCGAAAAACAGGAGATTACAAAATTAGTGCGTTCGGTGTTTGTCGTAGCAGGACTTGCCAGCCTCGTCGCGGTTGCCTTTTCTCTGCTCGCCAGCCGTAATTCGACTCGCTTTATTCAGCAGTTAATTCGATATATTGACCGTATTGCCCAAGGAGATATTCCGGATAAAATGACTTACAAATATAAAGGAGAATTCCGTGATATACAACAAAACGTCAATTCACTGATTGATGCCATGAATGAAGTGACGCACGTGGCAGAGGAGATCGCAAACGGCAACATGGCTGTTGAGATACGGGAACGTTCTGAACAAGATACCTTGATGCATGCCTTACAGACCATGTTGAACAGTTTGCGGGAGGTCACTCAGGTGGCCGGAGAAATTGCCGACGGAAACTTGACTGTTGAAATCTATCCTCGTTCAGAGAAAGATCGTCTGATGCAGGCGTTACATTCAATGTTACAGCGTTTACAGGATATTGTGATTCGCGTGCAGACCTCAGCCGACAATGTGACGTCTGGCAGTCAGGAAATGCGTAAGAGCTCCGAAGAACTTTCAGAAGGTTCCTCCCTTCAGGCTGCTTCAACCGAAGAGGTCTCTGCCTCTATGCAGGAAATGGCCGCGAACGTTGCTCAGAATGCCGAAAATGCGGCCGAAACAGGAAAGCTGGCCTTACAGTCTGCTGAACGGGCACGCAAAAGCGGCGAGGCTGTCGCAAAAACTGTTGCCGCGATTCGGGAGATTTCTGAAAAAATTATGATCATTGAAGACATCGCCAGTCAGACACGATTGTTATCTCTCAATGCGACGATTGAAGCCTCGCGTGCGCAAGAACACGGCAAAGCCTTTTCCGTTGTGGCATCGGAAGTTCGGAAGTTGTCGGATATTACCAAAACGGCAGCCATCGAAATCAAGACTCTGGCGAATTCAACGGTCGCGATTGCAGAACAATCTGGAGAAGCTCTAAAAATGTTGGTTCCTGATATTGAAAGGACGGCAGATCTGATCCAGGAAATCAGTGCGGCCAGCAATGAGCAACGTTCCGGCACCGCTCAAATTAATCACGTAATTCAGCAACTCGATCAAGTGACTCAGCAGAATGCCCTGACATCAGAGTTTGTCGCGTCAGCAGCCGAAAAATTATCGACTCAGGCCGAAGAGCTTCAGGCGGCAACCCAGTTTTTTCGGATGAAAGACTCTTTTTCCCCCACGGCTCGTGCGATTCCGACTCCAGAAGAGTTACCCGATCTCCATTCCCAGAAGAAGCCCACCCGTCCCCGACCAGAGAGAAATGGGCCGTCTCAAGCTTCGGCAACAGAAAAAGAGCGTCAGTCGGAGCAACGCAAAGTGGAACGCTATCAACTGGATTTGCAGCCTGCAACAGATGAACAGGATGAGGAATTCGAACGATTTTAATATGTCATTTCAGGGGGGGATTATCCGCCGCAGAGGCGCAGAGCGAAAAATGCCAGAAGATATCTGATATATGCTCCGCAGTCACGTCGTGCATCAATACGGTTATCGCTGCGGAAAAAGAACGGTTGCGATGTATGGACGGAGAGTGAAAACATGACGAATAACGATATTTTACGACGGGTGCGCTACGCGTTAGATATTCCCGACGTCATCATGATCGAAATTTTTGCCTTGGCCGATTATAAGATTGACCGAGCGATGGTGAAGGCCCTCCTCAAAAAGGAAGAGGAGGACGGCTACATGGTGTGTCGTGATGAGGTCTTGGCGAACTTTTTAGATGGGCTTATCATTCAGAGAAGAGGGAAACAGGACAAGCAGCCAGGTCAGGCTCCTACGCCGGGCATCCAACTTAATAATAATATGATTTTAAAAAAACTCCGGATTGCGCTAAAATTACGCGACGAGGATATGCTCCAGACCCTGCGGCTCGCCGGACTCCCGGTGTCAAAATCCGAATTGACCGCCCTATTTCGGAAAAAAGGGCATAAGCACTATCAAGCATGTGGCGATCAGTTTCTCAGGAATTTCCTGAACGGCCTAACCCGGCGGTACAGGGAAAAGAATCGGATCGTTTAACGAAACGTCCTTACTGCCGTACCCCACACGCTATAGGGGGTAGAATTCTCTCAGGAGTGCGAGCTTCAGCTTGCGAAATGCAACTCGCCGAAGCTCTGGCTTCAGCACAAGAGAGAGTCTGCTATAAATAACCCGGGACCAACCGCCTGTGAAGCCTGAAAACCATGTTATGGCTGACTGTCAGAGAAAAACGTGATAATTTCTTCAAAAATATTTGACGAAACACCCTACTCCTCATACACCTAACTTCGTTCGTTAATCCATGCAAAAATTGTTCGCACCATAGAAGGTAAACGTTTACTTTAGCAAGGAGTTCTCATGCAAACAGAACAGCTACGCGTAGAAAGAACATCATTAGAAATGTTTTGTCAACAGGTCTTTGAACAGCTCAACCTTTCCAGAACTGACGCCAAAACAGCGGCGTCAGTTCTGGTTGCCGCTGACGCTCTGGGCATCCCCTCGCACGGCGTCGGACGATTATGGCGGTACGTGAACGGCTTGAGAACCGGTCAGATGCTTCCCGATGCCCAGGTTGACATTGTGGTTGACACGCCTTCGTCCCTCGTCATTAACGCCCATGGGGCCATGGGCGCGCCAGCCAGCGTCAAGGCGATGGAAGGAGTGATCAATAAGGCTAAAGCCAACGGCTCAGCCTTTGGCTGTGTCCGGGACTCCAACCACTTCGGCATCGCAGGGTACTATGCCCGCATGGCTTTACCAGAAGATATGATCGGAATTGCGATGACCAACACGGCGGCTCTCGGAGTTCCAACCTTTGGTCGTCAGGTAATGTTTGGCACAAATCCGCTGGCGTTTGCTGTCCCGGCAGACCAGCAGCCGCCCTTTGTGCTCGATATGTCCACGACCGTTGTGACGCGGGGCAAGATCGAAGTGTATGATCGTTTAGGGCAAGAGCTTCCTGACGGTTGGGCTGTGGATAAAACCGGGAAATCGGCTAAACACGCCCATTCCCTGCTTGATGATATGCAGGAACGGGTTGGCGGCGGCATTCTGCCGCTCGGCGGACTTGGCAAGGCCTTTGGAGGACATAAAGGCTATGGTCTGGCAGCCTTAGTTGATATTCTGTGCGCCGTGCTCTGCGGCTCTGCTTTTGGTCAGCACGTCTTTGATACCGCTGAATCCTCAGCCCGCGTGAGCCATTTTTTCGGCGCGATTAAGATCAGTTGTTTCCGCGATCCCAAAGAATTCCGACGGGATATGGACCAGATGCTGCGGGAATATCGGGAATGTCCGGCGGCTGAAGGGGAAGAGCGTGTGTATTTTGCCGGGCTCCCGGAATTTGAAAAAGAACAGGAAAGCAATCGGATCGGCGTCCCGATTCTGCGGAAAACATACGAGAATATTTGTGAAATCGGCAAGGAGTTTGGGCTTGGGAATCCCACGGTTCTGCGAAGTCACGCATGACTATACGAACACACGCACCGAATGAAACGTGGATTGGGCCGCATGTAGGTCGAAGGATGTGAGAATAACACAGAAAAATGAACATGGCACCGCAGAGAGCGCAGAGAGCGCAGAGGGGGAGTGTCTGACCTCTGCGCTCTCTGCGCTCTCTGCGGTAAAAATATCCCCCATGCTTCCATCCGGTGGAATTTCGTTGTCACGCATCGAATGTCCCTCCGGGACAAAAAAGATGGAGGGTGGATCAATCGGTGGGCTAACATGGAACGTCCCTCCGGGACGGACAGGAACGCAAACTGAAGTGTGCACTCCAGTCTGGGATTGCCCACCAACTCAGGAGTGCAAACTTTAGTTTGCGACGATCTTTCGTTCGTCCTGCTTTGTTCGCAAAGGCTACTTTGCGCTCCTTCAGGCAAGGGGGCCGGGGGGTTAGGTTTCCCCGCCGCCCTGTGTCCCGGAGGGACGTTCGATAAAATTGGGGCCTGCAATGGATGTGAGAATACCACAGAAAAACGAACATGGCACCGCAGAGAGCGCAGAGTTCGCAGAGACAGACACGGCCTCTCTGCGAACTCTGCGCTCTCTGCGGTAAAAATATCCCCCATCGTTGTCACGCATCGAATGTTCCGCCGGGACGGGATGGTGTCGGGGGTTGGGACCCCACCGTTGAAACGGTGGGCTACAATGGAATGTCCCTCCGGGACAGACAGGAGTGCAAACTAGCGTTTGCACTGTTTTTCGCAAAGGCGACTTTGCGCTCCTGGCGAACCTCTCCCCCGGCCCCCTTCCCTCGCAGGGAAGGGGGCCGGGGGGTTAGGTTTTGAGGGCGGGGCGATGTTTCTGCCGATAAAAATTTTTCAGAATTTTATGGACACAATCCACCGCGCCATGCGATGGTTGCCAGAAAAGGGGAACGCCGCCCGATCAATTGTGAGGGTGGTGAAAAGGTGTAGAGACAAGACATACCTTGTCTCTACACCATAATGGAGCCAAAAATCCGTCGGGTCATTATTTGTCCCGGCGGGATGTTCGATGGAGGATCGCCTTATGGATCATGCGCTTATCGAAAAAGTGACGCATCAATTAGAAATACTTCCCGATGAGGTCATCACCCGAGTGCTCTCAGTGATGACGACTTTTACCCAACGACCGGGGCGAGGCACTCCAGGGAAGCATCTGATGCGATTTGCCGGAACCCTGCGGGCTGACGAGGCCGAACAAATGCTGCAGACGATTGAACGGGATTGTCGAGAGGTTGAGCAGGATGGATGGTAAGTATCTTCTTGACAAAAATATCGTCATTCCTTTTCTTGCTGGCGACTCCCGGATTCAACACAAGATTCGTCAGGTGGCCGAGGTCTTTATTCCCGTGATTGTGATCGGGGAATTATTATATGGTGCTCACAAATCGGCTCGAAGGGCTGAAAATCTCGCCAGGATTGAAGAATTTATGGCCCACACTGTGATTGTCGCGTGCGATATAGATACCGCCCGTCAATATGGGGAGATAAAAGCTCAATTACGGAAAGCTGGACAGCCAATCCCCGAAAATGATCTCTGGATTGCAGCGATTGCCTTGCAATATGAGTGTACCGTAGCGTCGAGAGATGGTCATTTTGCTTCTATCCCGGGCCTTGCCCTTGAAGTATGGTGAAAACGTGGGAGATGAGCCTCCCATCGCAAAGGCGACTTTGCGCTCCTGACGAACCACTCCCCCTTCCCTTGCAGGGAAAGGGGGCCGGGGGGTGAGGTTTTGATGTGCGGGGACGATTGTTGGATGGGATCAATCCTCACGTGGGCGGGTTGGCGGGGCGTTGATCCGCCCCGAACCCCGTGGCGACTGTCTCTCCTGAACCGCGAAATCCTGTCAATCCAGAGCCTCCTGTCAAAAAATGTCTGCGTTATGACGAAAATAGTTTGACAAAATCCTGATAACCCGCTATATCTTATGCAGAACCCGGATATGTCTGCTATGACAAGATTATTCTGACGCAACTCATGCAGGATTGCTCTATGTTCCAGACCCAAAAAACAGTAAAAATGGTACCTCAAACCCGTTTTTTTTATGCAGAGCCAGAGTTATCAACGCCGTCGTTCACCTTCCGTCACGATTGGGGAATCCTTGGCTGCCTCGTAACTGGTGTTGTGTTGGGGCTGATGGTGTTTGCGTTGGTCTCCCCTGAAAATGGCATCCCTAAAGTACAGGAAGTGAGCGTTATTGAAGCACAGTTAGAAGCGGATGTCGTGCAGCTTACTGCGGAAAACGAGCAATTGCTGCGCCAAATTGAGGCGATCAAAACCGATCCGTTTTGGCAGGAGAAAATTGCCAGGGAGGAATTGAATATGGCGTTGCCCGGTGAAATCGTGTATAAATTTGTCCAGGAATAGGCAGCCGTTCTCTCTGATGACGTGTAAGGAAGAGAGGCAGACAGGGAAAGTCTCATCATTTTGTTCTCACTATCCCATTCAGGATCGCTATCATAGAAACAGATAAGAGGCAGCAGGCAGGAAAGGACTGATTCTTTAGTGTCTCCTGCCTCTTGCGTCTTGTTCTTGCGTGTGACATCACCGACCTCAGACATCACCAAAGCACAACTTGAAAATGGTCTCACTGTGTTGATCCTGGAAAAACATGAGATTCCGATTGTCACCTCCACGATCTGGTATCATGTCGGCTCTGCGTACGAAACTCAAGGACAGACCGGGATTTCCCACCTGTTAGAGCATCTCATGTTTAAGGGCACGCGGTCATATCCGAAAGGCATGATCGATGCAATGACGGCAGCGTATGGGGGCTATAATAATGCGGGAACAATTTTTGATTTTACCATGTATTACTTCAATTTTTCTTCCGATCGCTGGGACCTTGCGTTGGAAATCGAAGCCGACCGAATGCAGCATTGCCTCTTTGATGAGGATGAATTTGAAGCCGAGCGTCATGTGGTTCTCGAAGAATTAAAACAGCAGAAAGATTCTCCCTGGGGCGAATTAGCCGTCCAAATCGAAGCAGCAATGTTTCCAGCCCATCCTTATCACCATCCGGTTATCGGTTGGCAGGCTGATCTTGAGCAAATCTCACGGGACGCCGTGGTCAACTATTATGCAACATACTATGTGCCCAACAACGCGACAATCGTCATTGTCGGGGACGTGACGGCATCCGATGCCATCGGGAAAGTGCGGCACTCTTTTGCTCATATCCCTGCCAATCCACATCTGCCCACGCTTGTTGTGCCAGATATTCGGCAAGACACCGAACAGCGGCTGACGGTTTATCAGGACAGCAGCGTAAAACGCTTGCAAATCGGCTATCATGCGACCGTTCTGTCACATGAAGATATTCCTGCTCTCGATGTGCTCGATCATGTCCTCAGTCACGGAAAAACCTCGCGGCTCTATCAGCGTTTAGTCGAACATGACCGACTCGTTAACTTTGTCGATAGCTATCATCATCCCAGGAAATTCCGGGGAGTGTTTTATCTTTTTGCCGTCTTACACCCCGGCGTCACTCCTGACACAGTAGAACGTATTGTTGATGAGGAGTTGGAGCGTCTGCACAGGACTCTTATCCCAGATGAGGAGTTACAAAAAGCGAAAAATGTCATTGCCGCTGATTTTATCTTTGAAAAGGAAACAACCTCAGGGCTTGCCCATGCGTTAGGGGAATATGCGGTTCTCTCATCCTATGAAGATATTCAGACGTATGCCGGGCGTATTGCCCAGGTAACGACGAATGATGTCATGCGTGCGGCACAGACCTATCTCGTGCGCGCCAATCGGACCGTCGGGTGGGCTTTTCCGCACGATCCGGAACGGGAACTCGCTCAAGGGGGCGTGTCAGACGAGCTTCTGCCCCCGCCGGTAACTGATATGGTGTTTTACAAACCTCCGAATAATCAGCACAGCGGGCTGCACGGGAGAAGAGAGGTCTTTGAAAACCGTCCATCGACAACGGGGCCTGAAATTTTCTCTCCTGAACGCCACCAATTCCGGCACCATCGCTGGATGCTGGAAAATGGCCTGATTGTGTTGTTTTTAGAGCAGCATGCACTCCCTGTCTTGTCGATAGATGCCTTTGTCGAGGCAGGACAACGCGATGAATCCGATGAACAGGCCGGAGTCGCGATTTTAACCGGGCAGTTGCTCGACGAAGGCACGACTTCGCGTTCCTCTTTTGAGATTGCGCACGCAATCGAATCGGTTGGCGGATCGCTTGATACGCAAAGTCAGGGAGCATCAGTTCAGGTGTTGTCAAAGGATGTCGGATTGGCGATGGACATCCTGGCTGATGTGCTGATTCATCCAGTGTTTGATCCGCAGCAACTTGAAAAAAAACGTCAACGCCTTCTCGGGAGTCTTGAGGAAGATGACGATCACCTTTCATTGCTCTCCTTCAACCTTTTCCGTGAACTGGCCTATGGCTCCCATCCCTATCATCGCCCCCGCAAAGGTTACAAACAAACCGTCAGCGCCCTGAGCCGTAACGACGTGCTTACTCATTACCGCTCATATTTCAGGCCGGATAATACCATTCTCTCGATTGCCGGAGATGTCGAACCGGACCGAATGCTCGATGAAGTGCGCCGGAAGTTTGACCAGTGGGAATGTCGGGAGTCTCCCCCGCGTAAGGACTATGATTTCCCTGTTCCTCAAGGCTGCACCCGGAAGCATCTGGAACGAAACCGAGAGCAAGTTCATCTCTATCTTGGTCATTTAGGAGTCACGCGGACCAATCCGGATTTTTATGCTTTGCTCGTGATGGACCATATTCTTGGGGTGAGTTCCGGGTTTACAGACAGGATTTCCAGGAGATTACGCGATGAAGAAGGATTGGCCTATTCCGTCGGCGCAAACATTTCTCTGTCGGCAGAAAAGGAACCCGGCTTGTTCACGGCCTACATCGGGACATCTCCTGAGAATGTGGAACGAGCGCTGACAGGGTTTTGGGAAGAAATTTCCAGAATCCGAACCGAACCTGTATCACAGGAAGAGCTGGAATTGGCCCAAAATTATATTACCGGGAGTTATGTATTCAACTTTGAGACAAGCGCTCAACTAACCCGCTATCTCATTAATGTCGAACGGTATCACCTCGGTGAACACTTTCTCTGGGACCTCCCGCATCTCATTCAAAACATCGGCATTGATGATATTCAGCGAGTCGCCCGACAATATCTTGACCCGGAGAATTATTATATTACGAGCGCTGGCAACATGCAGGAGTTGTCGTGAAAAGCATCCTGAAGATTGACTTACATCTGCATACCGGAGAAGACCCGAAAGATCGTTATATCCCCTATTCTGCCAGGGAGCTGCTGAGAAAAGCCTCGGAATACAAGTTTGACGCCATCGCCATTGCCAACCATACTGAGGTATTGTATACAGACGCGTTACGAGATTATGCGGAGCAGCTCGGGATTGTGCTTATTCCTGGGGTGGAAGCCTGTGTTGAGGGCAAACATGTGGTGTTGGTCAACTGTCGGCAGCACCAACAGTATCGACGCGCTCTGACTTTTCAGACACTTCGGGCTTATGCCGGGCAAGAAACCTTGATTATTGCCCCTCACCCTTTTTATCCGAAATCTTACTGCCTTCATGAAAAATTAGAGCAGCATATTGAGGTGTTTGACGCGATTGAATATTCACATTTACATTTTCGCCTGGTCAATTTTAATAAGAAAGCTGTCGCGCTTACTGAAAAATATCACCTGCCCCTTGTTGGCACGTCAGACGCTCACCACATGTCCCAATTTGGCACAACCTATAGTCTTGTCAAAGCCGAGAAGACTATTCCGGCTATACTCGAAGCGATTAAGCGGAAACAGGTACAGGTGGTGACCGCACCGCTCAGCCAGTGGATACTGTTCAGGAGGGGGCAGCAATTTTTATTCGACCTCGTCAAGAAAAAGCTGTTTCCAGACTCCCAATCCGATGAATGCGGCTAAAAACGAAGCGAGGTTTTCAGCCGTAGTTCCTGATCACCTGCACGACTTTCCCTTCGACGTTAAATTCATCCGTTTCCTTGACAAAAATGTCGTCATAATCCGGATTCTCGGATCGGAGAATCACCTGGCCGTTGCTGCGACGTATCAAACGCTTGATGTACGCATCTCCATTCAATTTTGCCACAACGATCTGATTCACCGGGAGGTCCCGCGCCTGTTCGATCACAACATAGTCATCTTCATTAATAAACGCGTCAATCATGCTATCACCATTCACCTGAAGGACATACCGGCCTTCTTTGACGGTTGCCCCAGGGACTTCGACATATTCTTTCACTTCGTCAAAGTTGTGGATGCCGCCAGGCCCGGCTTTAACTGTTCCGAGCAACGGCAGCGAATTTAAGGGCTTAAGCCCGAAATATTCCAATGCCTGTTCAGTTAAAGAGATTGAACGGTTATGATGCTTATTGCGCTCGATATAGCCTTTTTCTTCGAGTTGTCCCAGACTTTTGTGAATCGTGGCGAGAGATTTTTTCTTAAAGTAGGCCCTCATCTCTTCAAGCGATGGAGCAATTTGGTTTTGATACATATAGTCTTTGATGTACTCCAGCGTCGCTCTCTCCTTTTTGTATAACGTTTGCCGTTCCATACGTGTCCTTCTCCTTAGTTTGTGGTTGATAAACAGCCATGAAAGCCTGACGAAACTTTAAACTTAATACATATTAAGGCAAATGAAGGGCAAAAGTCAAGAAAAAAGTGAAAAATATTAGAAATATTTTATGAAAAGTCTGGGTTTCTCTGGAAATGAAAGGAGAAGAGTGTGACAGGCAAAGAAAAAGAGCAGGGAAAATTCCCTGCTCTTGGCTGATGTTGATGAAGAATGTGTTTAGTACATTCCACCCATTCCACCCATTCCGCCTCCACCTGGCATTGGCGGTGCTGGGGCTTCTTTTTCAGGAATATCAGTAACTAAGGCTTCAGTCGTCAGAATCAATCCAGAAATACTGGATGCATTTTGCAACGCTGTTCTCGTCACTTTTGTCGGATCGATGATTCCAGCTTTCAGCAGATCGCCATAGGTTTCTGACGCTGCATCAAAGCCTTCGTTGGGTCCGAGCTCTTTCACTTTCTGAACCACAACAGACCCTTCTAATCCAGCGTTATTGGCAATCTGGCGGATCGGTTCTTCCAGTGCACGTTTGACGATATTGACACCGATCTGCTGGTCGCCTGCTAATTCGAGAGCTTCAAGAGCCGAAATCGACCGCAGGAGGGCGACACCACCACCAGGAACAATACCTTCTTCCACAGCGGCGCGAGTCGCGTGCATGGCGTCTTCTACACGGGCTTTTTTCTCTTTCATTTCGATTTCGGTTGCAGCCCCAACTTTAATCACGGCCACACCGCCAGCCAATTTTGCCAGCCGTTCCTGTAGTTTTTCGCGATCGTAGTCTGAAGAGGTATCTTCAATCTGCGTTTTGATCTGTTTGATGCGTCCCTGGATTTTATCAACGGCCCCAGCGCCTTCAACAACTGTTGTGTTATCTTTATCAATTGTAATGCGTTTGGCTTTTCCAAGATCATTCAGCGTCACGTTGTCCAACTTGATGCCGAGGTCTTCGGAAATCACTTGACCATCAGTCAGGATCGCAATATCCTGCAGCATCGCTTTGCGGCGGTCGCCAAAACCAGGAGCTTTCACAGCAGCGCAGTGCAGCGTACCACGCAATTTGTTGACCACTAAGGTTGCCAGGGCTTCGCCTTCAACATCTTCGGCAATAATCAGGAACGGTTTCCCCATTTTCGCGACTTGCTCCAGGATTGGCAGCAGGTCTTTCATATTGCTGATCTTTTTCTCGTGGATCAGGATGTACGGGTCTTCCAGAATCACTTCCATACGTTCCGGATCGGTGACAAAGTAAGGAGACAGGTAACCACGGTCAAACTGCATACCTTCCACGATATCCAGAGAAGTTTCCATGCTTTTGGCTTCTTCAACAGTGATGACACCGTCTTTGCCAACTTTGTCCATAGCTTCGGCAATGATCGAACCGATCGTGCTGTCGTTGTTAGAGGAAATCGTTCCAATTTGTTCGATTTCCAACTGACCTTCCACCGGCTTGCTGATCTTTTTCAGATTCTCGATAATGGCTTCAACAGCTTTATCAATCCCGCGTTTCAAATCCATCGGATTTGCCCCAGCCGTCACATTTTTGCAGCCTTCACGGAAGATAGCTTGTGCCAACACTGTGGCCGTGGTGGTTCCATCACCAGCAATATCGCTTGTTTTGCTTGCCACTTCGTTTACGAGACGAGCACCCATGTTTTCATACGCATCTTCCAGTTCGATTTCTTTCGCAACCGTCACACCATCTTTCGTGATCGTCGGCGCCCCAAACTTTTTATCGAGGACCACATTGCGTCCTTTCGGACCGAGGGTAATTTTTACTGCGTCTGCCAGCATGTTCAAACCTTTCAGCGCGGCAGATCTTGCATCTTCTCCAAACTTTAATTGCTTTGCCATCGTATTTTTTCTCCTTGTGTTATTAACAGTTACTTCTTGCTCGCGGACACATCAGTCCGGCGTATATCACATCATCACGAGAGTCTCGGCAGGCGTCTATTCCAGAATGCCAAGAATATCATCTTCGCGCATGATGATATAATCAACATCATCAATCTTGACATCTGTCCCGGCATATTTGCCAAACAAAATTTTGTCACCAGCTTTGACACTCATCCCCTCTGTTTTGTCGTCATCAAGGGATTTCCCGGGGCCTACCGCAATCACTTCACCTTCCTGAGGTTTTTCCTGGGCCGTTTCGGGGATGATAATTCCACCTTTTACGGTTTCTTTCGCATCAAGACGTTTTACTAATACACGATCATGTAGCGGACGGATATTCATAAACCTTACCTCCTGAGTACTAAAATGTTTACACAATATATTTGACAACCGATCTGTTTCTCTTCACTAAAAACCTTGTTAGCACTCACGCCATGTGAGTGATAACAATACACAACATATGCCGCCCATCAAAAAAATCAAGTTCGGAGAAGCACTGTTACAAGAAATAATTGGTGATTTCTGGTAAATACTGATGTTTTTCAATGTTTTTTAGCTTTTTTTGACGTTTTATGATGGTAGGTGGAATTCAGTACACGTTTTCACCACCAGCAGAGACAGGGTAATTCCAGAGTTCCCCCTCTATCATGTAGAACACATCTATTTGTATCACACAAGCCATAGAAGTTTCAACTTGACATTTTCCCGTCATATCTCTATAATATGTCAAAATACATGAAAAAGTTCGGTATTTTCCGTTAAACGAGCGTGAACGATCCGTGTCAGACAAATCAGGAATAAACATCGAAGTCGACAGTATGATCGTACTGGCGTTGGACGAAAAAGAGACTCCAGCCCGGAGACAATCGATGTGCAAAGCGTGAGGAACCATCTATGAAACGGTCCATAACCCCATTTTATCAGGTCGTCAGTATAAGTGTCAGTATAATACTCCTGGTTTCTTTGCAGTCACACATTTTGGCTGAATCGGAACCCATCCGGAAAGTCCGGATCGCCGTTGTGGAATTCAGGAAAACCGGAGATCCCCTCCCTTTCCCTGATCTCGATACCATGATCAATGAATGGCTCACAACGTTTCTTGTCAATATACCATTTTTTGAGGTCGTTGAACGCCAAGCTCTGCAACGTGTGCTGGAAGAGCAGAGTTTAGGCCAAAGCGGCGTTATTGACCCGAAAAGTGCGGCTAAAGTAGGAAAATTGCTTGGAGTGAATATTCTTGTGACCGGAACGATCATTTACTTTGAGGATGAGTTTGAAATTACGACCCGTTTCATTAACACGACCAACGGAGCCATCGTCGGTGCTGCAAGCGTGACAGCTTATGATAAAGATGAACTTCGGGAAACAATTCAACGGTTGGCAGAAATCATTCAGGAAAAATTATCTCCAACCTCTGGAGAAAACGGGGTGAAGGTTCTGGAAACGTTCGATGGAGACGCGTTGCCGACACGTCATTGGGGGCTGGAATTTGGTGAAGATGTCGTAGAAGCCGATCTGGAGAATACGGACGCATCTCTTCAGGATGGATTTTTACGGATAACGGGAACCTATGACAACGACGACGATAAACGCTATCTCCAAATGTTCCCGCTTGTTGAGCAGTCCTACCAATCGTGTGAAGTGAAAGCACGGATTCGCGATGTAGACGGGGCCGCATCAATATGTCTTCACATGGAATGGAATCATGGAGAGCACTGGACAGATTTGTGCCTCTATGTCGGAGATGATTATAGTGACCTGAGCATTGATGTGGACGATAATGAAAAAGTCACTGTGACATTAAGCATTCCATTCAATCAATGGCATACCTTACGTGTCGACTATCGGGATGCCGCGTTTCAGTATTATTGGAACGACCAGCTCATGAAACACATCACGCCGGAACCTCCGGTCCGGTTGCCGGAGCAGCTAACTGTGGGTTTAGCTCTCGCGTTTGAAGAGACACGGAGCGTCACGCTCGATATTGATGAAATTTCATTGCGATAACGGCGACTTCATCGAATTTATCAAAAAGAATTCTTGACGTGCCGGGGACTCTATGGTAAAGAGAAAGAGGTGATCCATGAAAACTCCTGATAACAAAACGATATTGCTGGATGCACATGCTATTTTGTTGAAGAGGACGTCTGCGCGATGAAGATCAACGAATCTCAAACGCCTCACATACTGGTTGTCGATGAATACACAGAAAAGAGTCAGAAACTGGTAGAATTACTCCGTCGTCATTTCTCCGTGCGTCATGTGCAGACGAAAGATGATGCTGAAAGAGGGTTGAAACAGAACGTTTCTCTGGTTATCGCTCAGCAGCATGTTTTAACGCAATTGGACATCCCGATTCCTGAGAATGCGCCAATGACTCCTCATGCCCTCTGGCTCCTCCTGGTCTCCCCTTCGGATTACGGGAGCTATGAACACTGGGCGGCCCAGCAAAATATCTATCACTGTGTGCAGACCCCGTGGCATCCGGAAGAGCTGTGTCATCTTGCTATTCGGGCTGTCGAACATTATCAGCTTGCGATCGAGCATCATATTTCTCAAACAGAGCTTCACCAACTCAAATCCAGCATTCGCCAGTCAGCAGCAAACGAACGTCAGCATCCATTGCAAGCCGATCGTTCCCCGGCCCCGGCCCCTTCTCCCTCAGAAAAAATCTACCAGGAACTTCACCATGCGTTGAGTGAAATCGTGCAGTCCGAGAAAATGGTCATGTTGGGTCAGATGGTTGCGGGAATTGCGCATGAAATCAACACACCATCCGGAGCGATTAATGCGGCGAGTGTCAATATGATCCACCACCTCAAACTCTTGGTGGAAAGTCTCAACGACTTGGAACGCCAGAAAATTACCCGTGAGCATCTCCGGGAAATCCTGGCAATTGTCGGAACAATGCTGGATACATTGGGGGTAAAGCAGCGGCGTAGTCCTGGTGAAGTCCGAACAGAACAGAAACGATTGGCAACAATGTTACAACAGCAAGATGTCTCTGATTGGCGTAGACTTTCGAGAGATATTGCCCGGATGGAATTAACAGAGCATACCGATACAATTCTGCGTCTTGCCCGCCTGTATGGCGGCGACAGAATATTACTCTTTTTTACACACTGCCACCGGATTGTCAACTCAACGAAGGACATCAAGCTGAGTATTGACATGCTCACTCGAATCATCCAGGCCTTGAAATCGTATTCCTATCCCTGGCGGGAACAGCTTGAATTAGCAGATGTTCATGAGACGATTGAAACCGCTTTAATCCTTTTGGGGAATAAGTTGAAGCATCAGATTCATATTGACGCTCATTTTGCCGATGTGCCTAAAATGCTGTGTTACCCTGGTGAATTGAGCCATGTCTGGATCAATATCATTCATAATGCGATCCAGGCGATTCAGGGCAAAGGGGAGATTCTGATCGAAACCTTTGCCACAGAAGAGTATCTGGGCGTCAAGGTCACAGATAGCGGCGTAGGGATCCCTCCCGATGTCCAGCCACAGATTTTTAGCATCAATTTCACAACAAAATCTCGGGAAGAAGGTACAGGTTTAGGGCTGTATATTGTTCAACAAATTATTGAGAAACACAAAGGAAGCATCGAAGTGACCTCCATTCCAGGACAAACGACATTTGAAGTTCACCTGCCATTTCAGCAAATCCTCTAGCAAACCACTCCATGGGCTTGACAAAGATGCGGCACTGAACTATTGAGAACCCTAGGGTGTGTGAGAAATGACCTGTCTTGTTCTGTTGAATGTCACGTTTTGATACACGAGAGTTGCCTTGTCGATGGACT
>Ga0256845_1001909_pt1 | contig 15954 bp, 14 predicted proteins | sample RiftiametaG_FD_189101 | JGI IMG/M metagenome (GOLD analysis project Ga0256845, IMG submission 189101) | Tube worm associated microbial communities from hydrothermal vent at the East Pacific Rise, Pacific Ocean - Riftia | ecosystem: Host-associated > Annelida > Integument > Unclassified ...
TCTCAATAGCAGAATCTTTTAAAACTACTTTTTCCAAAAAAGGATTTTCAAGGAAAATCACAAAAAAAGCGTTAGAGGAAAGTTTGGCAAAGAAAGACACGACTATGAAATCTGATGACCCTTTTTCAGATATGATACGCTTTAAGCAAATCTATATTTTCCCCTATAAGATAAAGTCTGTAAGTAATAAAAATGCTAAAATACTTTCAGATTTCAAGGGAGTGGAAATTGAGGCAAATATGTTTGAGATGAACAATGATCCAACGTTTTTTGATGTAGAGGTGAAGTTTGAAAAAAAATAAAAAAATAATTCTCAAGGACTTAGGTCATATAGATTATAAAGAGGCTTGGGACTTTCAAGAAAAACTCTTTAAACAGACTATTGATTTAAAAATCAAGAATAGAAAAGATAATTCTGAAATAGAAACACCCAATCATTTTCTGTTTGTAGAACATCCGCATGTATATACGCTTGGTAAAAGTGGTGACATAACCAATCTGCTGGCCAATAAGGAACAATTGGCCTCTAAAGGCGCAACATTTTATAAAATAAATAGAGGAGGGGATATTACCTATCACGGTCCAGGACAAATTGTGGGCTACCCTATTTTGGATTTAGATAATTTTTTCACGGATATACATAAATATCTTAGGTTTTTAGAAGAAATGGTGATTTTAACCTTGGCTGAATATGGATTAAAAGGAGAACGGTCAGATGGGGAAACTGGTGTTTGGTTAGATGTTGGCACTCCCTTTGCTCGTAAAATATGTGCTATGGGCGTACGTGCTAGTAGGTGGGTAACTATGCATGGGTTTGCTTTGAATGTAAATACAGATTTAGGGTATTTTGATTTGATGATTCCCTGTGGAATAAAAGGAAAAGCGGTTACAACACTTAGCATAGAATTGGGGAAACAAAGCGTTTCTATGGATGAGGTAAAAGAAAAGTTGTTGAAGCACTTTTCCAATCTGTTTGAAGCAAGTATTATAAAATAAAAACCAAGGTGTGAGCCTTGGTTTATGTATTACAAGTATTTTTTAATAACCCAATCCAAAGTAATCCATTACCTCTTCATAAGTCATTTTAGCATAGTCAATATTATTTTTTGATGCAAGGGTACTTGCAGGAATGAAAATATATCTAAACCTGGTTGATGTAGAGAAAGAGGTGTCTATTTGCTCAGGGTCTCTTCTATATCTTATTTTTAGTATGTCAGAAGAGTAGTAGTATGTAAAAAAATGACCCGTAGTGCCACCACTAATAGTCAGTGGCAATAAAGCTGAGTGGTTTGTAGGCCAAACTTCAGGAATAAAATTGCTAAATTTAGCGTATACCAAAAGCGTCGCTGAATCGTAAGTTTCGGTATCAAGTCCTGGAACGGTCACTTCTAATTCGGCATAAGATGTGTATCCGTTGTTGATGGAGTATTGGCCTGTTGGTCCAAACCAATCTGAGGCAATTACATTGGCATTTCCATCTTCCCCGTCAACCCCGTCAGTTCCATTTGCGCCATTCTGTCCAGCGACTCCTTGCTCACCTTGAATACCCATGGCGCCATCTTCCCCGTCTTCACTGCTACAGGAAAATGCAAGTACAATGACCATTGTGGCCATTGCCAATTTTAAATTTCTTACTAAATTTTTCATGATTTCATGATTTCATGATTTCATGATTTTATAATTTTATTGTTATACATGTTTTTTAATGTATAGAAAGGAAAAAGGTTAACAATAAAAATGAAAAAAACCGAGGTGTAACCTCGGTTTAAAATAGTGTATCACTAAGATGTAAGTTTAAACATTATAAAAGCGTTTTTATAATGCTCTTTAATCCAAAATCCAAACATCATTATATTCATCTGCATGTGTCCCTCCTCCAACAACATAGATTTTATCATTGAAAATGACGGTGTTATTGGCATATCTTATTTCATACCCTCTATCCGCGGTTGCTTTTATCCACTCAATACCATCTTCAGTAAACCACAGCTCATCATAAAACGCACCAGCTGTCATGAATAATTTGTCGTTAAATATTACAGCTTCAGCGTAATACCCAATTTGAAAGGGGACAGTATCTGCTACTAACTCCCAATTAATTCCGTCATTGCTTTCCCAAATTTTATTAAACTTGTCATCACCTAAAGGGTTGCCTTCCAATCCTATTAATTTTCCTTGAAAAGGAATAACCTCCATGCTATGTTTTTGGTCAAAACCATGATTTTCACTAATCAAATTCCAGTTTCTTCCGTCGTTGGAGTTCCATATATAGCGTTCTTCAGTTAGGTCGCCAACTGATCCGTTGTATCCTGCAAACCTCCAAATTAAATCATCAAAAACAAACATTGTTCCATGTTGCTGGTAAAACGGAACATTGTCCCAAAGTGTATCATTGCTTTCTTTTGTCCAATTAACACCATCAGTAGTGGACCAGATGTCCTTTTTAAATATATTTTCATTAATTATATTTTTACCCATACCACTGTATAACCACATTTTTTCGTTAAACACTATGGTGTTATGCTCTTTTCTACTTCCAAAAGGTGCATCGGCAGTGTTCATTTGCCAATTTTCACCATCTTCACTGCTCCAAATATCACTGAGCATGTTCCCGTTTTCGTCTTCACCACCTATTGCCCAAATCTTTCCTTTAAAAACAGTGGTGGTTGAAAATTTTCGTTTAGAGAAAGGGGCATTGTTTGTTATAAGATTAGGGGTAATGTGTTCAGTGGTAAATGTATTTATGTTTGAATCTGTGTTATTGCCTTTGGAGTCTTTGGCTATCACTTTCCAGTTATAGGTGATGCCTTTTTCTAATTGGGTCTCTAATTGGTATTGGTTTGTGGTAAGATTATTTGCCAGAGTGATTAAATTAGATTCGTCCAAGCCCAACTGTACCTCGTAAATCAGATTACCCCCTTCTGGGTCAATAGCTTTTTCCCATTCCAATAAGGGAGAAGAAGATATTAATTCACTTTCATTTACAGGAAATGATAGTGTTGCCATAGAAGGCACTTTGTTTATCTCTTCTGTAATTGTCTCTATTTTTTCTATAAGATCATCATCATCTTTACTGCACCCAGCAATTAGCAATATGAATGTAAAAACGGGTATTATAAATTTAATTGTTTTCATGCTTACAAGTTTTAAATGTTGTTTTCTTTTAATGAATAGTTAAAGAAAAGGTTAACATGGAAATCAATTTTATCTTGGTTATAGTTGAAAAATGTATGTGTATTGCCAGATATAAAAAGACCAAAGCATAGACTTTGGTCTTTTTAAGTTTGTATTGTCCTCGAAATTTATATCAGACAGGTTCCAGGTGCTAAACTTATGCTGACACCAAAAATCATTCCGTCCAATTCATAATCTCCAGTAATAATAATACCGTAAGGTTTGTACTGTATGGATACATGTTTTAAATGAAATGTTTTTAAACCCCTTTCCGGTGACCTCCAAGTTAATTTCACTTGGTTTTTGTCAATGTTTTTTGGATTGGAACGCTCAGGATAAATAAGTACTTCATAATTATCTCCTTGGCTTCTGTTATATCTTTTATCACTTCTAAGCAATACATCATTTACGCGTAAATAATTGCGTTCTGTTTTTACATATTTACCACCACCAAAATAGCCTATGATTTCCTTTAAGTGTTTTCCATTTTTGGGAGGTATAATAACTGTGGTGGACAAGTATAGGTTGTAACAATATTTGCCAGAATTTATATGGTTTTTGATGATTTCCATATTTAGGTTGCCATTTAGACTTAAGTTGATATTTCTGTCATTGGGGAGTTTTAAAACAGGTTTTTTTATTTGGGCCTGTAAAGTTGTTGCTGTTAATGCTAATAATACTAGTGTTAAGAATGAATTTTTCATGATATTTTAGTTTAAAAAATTAATAATAGATTTATTGAAACCAGATTTTATCTATTGCCATAGAACAACCTGTTTTGCTTCTTGAATCAAATTGAAAACGTATATGGTCAATGTCCTTAAAAGTAAATTTTTCTCCTATTTTTTTTATTTCGGAGAAAGGAATAGTGAACACCATAGGCCCTTCACGTGCGGGAACGTGTTTTGAATAGACGGCTCTTGAGGTTCCCGTAAAAAGGGTCACATAAATTCCATTTATGGTACTTTTAGCTGCAAATTCAATTTTCAGAAATTTATACTTGCCAAGGTCTAGATTTAGAGGTTTATTTCCGTTCTTGTCGTGACCATAACCTACATATATTGTTCCTCTGGTATCATAGGCAGCGGTCATGGCCATTAATCCATTTTTTATGCTCAATTGAATGGATTGATTAAAAGGATTTTGGTTTACTTTGGCATGAATCCTTCTAGTCTTCCCCAATATTGCATTCCCAGTTTGAAAAAGCGGGTTTGTCTCTCCAATGTCAAAGTTAATATTGCTTAAAGACCCTGTTTTAAAATCGTCTATCAATAGTTGGGCATTTGCCCCTAAGGTTAGAAGCAGTACTAAAAATGTAATAATTTTCTTCATAATACTTGATTTTTAGGTTTGCTTTTAATGTTTGTGCTTTAAAAAGGTTAACAACATCTTTATTTTTTTTACATTTAAATGTTAACCAAATCCTTTTAATTACATTAATGGAAAAGCAACCAGAACAGTTACTTTTTAAATCGTTAAAAAATGGTTCTGAAACCGCTTTTAAGGAGGTGTACCAAGAAAACAGGAAACTGTTTTTAAATTTTGCACGGAAATATGGGCTGAGGGATGATGATATATTGGACATCTATCAAGATGCGTACATTGTATTTTATGAGAACATCCAAAATGGGAAATTGGTTGAGTTAAAAAGCTCTGTTGCCACCTACTTAATCAGTATTGGCAAGTACAAGATTATGGACAAGCTCCGAAAGAACAAAAAAAGAATGGATATTGATATTACATTGAATCTAGTGAAAGAGGTTGACAATGAAATTGAATCTTTTGATATTGTTCATGAAGCCCTTTCTCCAGAGCAGAAACTACTGCAAAAGTATTTTGAAACACTTGGAAAAAAATGTAAAGAAATTTTGACTTTATTCTATTATAAACAATACACAATTAAGCAGATTATGGCTGAAGGCCAATATAACAGTGAAAATGTAGTGAAAAGTCAAAAATCCAGATGCTTAAAGACATTAAAAGAATCTATTAAAGATTCTCCTAAACCGTGATGGAAAAAGAAAAGCTGTTATATCATTATTTTCGTGGCTCTTTAAATCCTGAGGAGCTTATTATTTTCAATAAACTACTGGAAGAAAATATAGAGTTCAAAGCACAATTTGAATTTGAAAAAGACGTACAATTATCTATTAAAGATTCTAAAAGAAATGAATTAAAAAGAAAATTGCAAGGATTTGAAATCGAGAATAAAAAACAAAGCGTCAATAAAACTACTTTTTGGAACCCCCTTCGTATTGCTGCATCTATTATATTATTACTGGGTGCTAGTTTGTATTTTTATAGCGTCAATTTGTCTTTGAATCCAGAAAAGTTATATGCTTCCAATTATGAAAAATATCCAAATACGGTATATTCCATAACACGTGGAGAAACCACAGATAATACCTTGGAACGAAAAGCCTTTGAAGCCTATGAGAATAATAACACAAAAATTGCCATTGGGTATTTTGAAGAGCTTAGAAAAAAAAGCGGATTGGATTATGTTGAATTTTACCTAGCCCAAACTTATCTTTCCAACGGCGATATTCAAAAAGCATTGACTATTTTTGAAAAAATCATTTCAGAAAAAACTGATTTTAAAACGGAAGCGCTTTGGTATGCATCTTTAGGGCATATAAAAATGAAAGAAGAAATGAATGCAATGCCATATTTGGAAGCATTGATTAAGGATGGGTCCTACAAAAAGACAGAGGCGCAGAAATTACTTGAAAAATTGAACTAATTTTTTTCTACCCAAAAACAGTAATAATAGAAACAAAACAACACCCAACATATACCAGACCCAAGCTGTACTTTTGATTAAGGCATCTGTATTTCCTTGAACAATAAAGCTAGACCAATAGTATGGATGCGTTAATCCTGTTTCTTTGTTTTTTTTTATGAAACCCAATTTTGCTTCCTGTAATGCTACATCTTTTTGTTTCCCGTTTGCTAATTTTTCATAAAAATTACCCATAATTTCGGATGATGATTTATCATTGATGTTCCATAGGGTATTTACTAGACTACGGGCACCGCTATAAAAAAATGCACGGGCCAAACTAATGCTTCCTTCTCCTTTTTTAAGTTCGCCCACACCAGTTTCGCAGGCGCTTAAAGTCACTAAATCTGCATTGAGTTCAATAGCGTAAAGGTCATTGATGTACATTAAATATTCTTCTTCTTTGTTGGGTGTAAATGCTAAAAAGGAGTATTCAGGAATGTTGTCATTGGTCACGGCATGGGTTGCCAAATGGATTATACCATAGTTTTTGAGCTGATTGTTGAAATTCTGGAGTGTTGCATCCTTGCCTATTAGTGTTTTGCCATTAAAAAAACCACTAATGTGTTTTACTTCAGTACTATTGTTTGGAAGTGTAGAAAAATCATCAGATATATCAAAGTTTGGGGCAAAAGCCAACAAGTTTGGGTTGTTTTTATTCCTGGACTGTAATTGGGACTTTAAAGTTGCAGAATTCACATAGCTTATACTAAATTTTTCAAGTAAATATATGGTGCTATTTTCTTTGGTGTTAAAGGCACCAAAAGGAATAGTTTGCAAAAAACCGTCTGGGATGATTAATAAGTTTTCAACTTTTAAGCCTTCAAGGCATGGGGATACTAGTTTTTGGTAAATATTATATGATAATTTGTTCAGTTTAGATAAGTTGCTTCTTGGATTACTCAATAATTTTTGAAATGACATGAGCAACGCTTTATCTTGCTTAGAGTATGGAATTTTATGTAGCCTTTTGTTTTCATGTGTAATGGTCAATGCATAGATGGCTTTTTCTCCATAAAAATATGAAAGAACACATTCTTTAGGATTTAGGCCTTTCTGTAATTGCTGAATAGACGTAATATTGGTTCTGTATTTTAAATTAAAATAAGAAGGGTAATTGGTCTCTAGTTCCTTGATTAGGTTTTCATGCTCTCGTTTTAAGGTGAAAAGTTTATTTTCTTCTTCAATTTCTTGTAAGTCTATTTCTTTCTCTAATTCAGAGATGTTCAGTTTTAAAATTCTTTCTTTTTCAATAAGGGTTTCAGGAATGTTCGCATAAATGGACGCATTGTTTTTTAACAGGGCATCTAAAAGAATGTTACTTTTACTTCGTTCAAAGAAAACAAAAGCTGTATCTATATAAGCCTTGTTTTGTAGCGTAGTATATAAAGTATAACTTGCTTCAATACCGTTTTCAAAAATTGGAAGTACGTTTTCCACTAATACTTGTTTATCAGAATCATTAAAAAAACCTTTCCTTAAATCATCCATTTTTTCAACAGTTAAAAAGGCATATTTTAAGACTTGCTCATGGTTTTTTTTGGTTCCCATGCCAATATGTGTTTTACATAAAGCGCGTATAATTTTAAGAATGTTTGTTTTGCTATTTGCTTTTAAATGGAGGTTATTATCGTTGGATAAAGATGATGTTGAAGAAAACATATTAAATGCCTTATTGTAATAGACCAAAGATTGTTTGTACTTACCTTTTGATTGGTAGAGATCCCCAAGATTTTTGTACAGAATTGCATTGTCATCTCCCCTGTTTTTGGTAAAAGCAGAATCATTTATCGCATTATTGTATAAGAGGATTGCTTTTTCATGATTATTTTCTAGGGATGCTATTTTGGCAGATAGCTCTAGAAAATCGGTTTTAAACCTATTCCTAGAATTGATATATGGCTTTATTTTGTTGAGATACACTTTTGCACTATCTGGGCTGTTTAGTTTTATATAATTGTTTATTAAAAGTAGCGATGTGCTCAATAGGCTGTTAAGGTGTTCTTCTGGAGAATTGTCAATGTAATATAAGATGGATTCCTTGGCGTATTTATTTGAGGAAACATAATCTTTTTGAACTGATTTTAAAGAAGCTATTAAATTTTTTGTATCATATATATCTTCCATTTCTTGATTGTATTTTTTATGTAAACCAAGATTTTCTTTATAAAATTCTTCTGCAATTTTATATTTAAACTCATTTTTGTACATGCTTGCCAAATAACTATAGGAACTGGTATGGAAGGATGCATAATCACTTTTTACAATAGAATCTGGTAATTCTTCTAAAGAATTTAATATTTTAAGAAAAAAGGAAGTTGCGTTATTGTAATCATGTATGTTGTAGAGATAACTTCCTTTATCAAACCAATAATAATGCTTGTAATAGGTGCCATTTGGTAAGGAATCTATGCTTTGCCCTATTTTTAAAAAAAGAGAATCCTCTTTTTGAAGTGAGGATTTAAATTTCATTAAATTTTTATGATAAATGCTGGTCACATTGGAATAGGTAAGAGCTTCAAGAGCATTTACCCATTCTTTGTTTTTCATGGATTTTTCATATAAAATATCTAGATAAAAATAAGCAGAATCTTGATGGGTATATAAATGTTCTTCTGCTTGATCCAACAAGGTTTGTTGCCCATAATTTAAAAATGAGATGAATCCTATGATATAGAACGGCCATTTTTTCATAAAGAAAGCCCTTAGAATATTCTAAGGGCTAAGATATAGATTTTTTATAGGGACAATTTATTTGGTTTATAAGAGAACTTTGTAAGTCTCAGTTTCTCCAAGGCTGTTTTTACGAGTTATTTCCAAAATAGAGGGAATGGCTGTTTTATCTGTATAAATAATCTTATACAGGTTTAACTTGCTTTTTGTCAAGGATAAAGACGGCTTTTTTGCTATGTATCCTATCTTCTTATTGCTTTTATTATATATGGCAGATTTAAATATGGTAACATTGTTTGAGACCACTATATTTTGTATTGCACCAATCCCACATTTTTTATCGGGACATGGAGGCATGGGTTTTATTTTACATACTTTTTTTGCTATATTATTGACTTTTTCAGAAAGTGCTATATTGTTTGTATAGATGCCTTCCTCTTTGGATAGGTTTGTCATTTGAGCTTCGGCTTTTTTGTCACCTTTCTTAATTTTTGACAATAAATCTTTCTTTTTAATTTCCAGTTTTTTCAGTTTGGATTTAGTGTGATAAGCATAAAACTCGCTTTCTGAAAAAGTGTTTTTTTCCTGTGCGTTCACAGTGTTGGACCCTATAAATAAGGTAAGGGTAAGAGGTAATATTAATTTTAATAATGTTTTCATTTTATTTAGATTTAATTGTAAAATTATTTTTCAAAGGAAGTCAACAAACTACTGCTCATTATCTTGCCCTTTTTAGTATAACTTTCTTGTTTCACCATTCCTACACCTTCTGAAAGCCATAGTCTGTTGGGAAATGTTTTATTGGCCATCATCATTTTTGACTTGGTTTCACTATAAATAACATAACAATCAAAAGTACCCGCCGGTGTGGTAATTGTTTCCTTTTTTTCAACTTTTCTGTTTACAGTTTCAACATTCATATTCATATTAATGCCGCTCATGCTTATTTTTATGGCTACGTTGGCATCGGCAAGTTCTTGGCCAACACTAAGACTGTTTGGTAATTCTATATCAGTACCTGTTACCTCCATTTCCATGTCTTTAAACTGTGTAAGCATTTGCTCAGAAATCAATGATTGAAAATCTATTTTCACTGCATTTCCTTCACAGCTAAATTCATACTCTGAAGAGAACAACTCATCTCCCTTTTCATCTTGATATTTCATTTTCATGGTGGCAGATGTAATGGATCCATTATTGTTTACATCGGCAACAGTGTAATCTACCTTTCCTTCCTCTTTTCCTTTTTTATTGTAATTGGTATATTGAAAAGTTGCTCCTTCTTCTAATGGGTAATAAGTGCTACAATTGTCCTGTGCTTTAATGGTTAAGACAAAAAGGAACCCGCATAATATAGTTGTTATTTTATTTTTCATAACGATTAAAGTATAATGGTTTTGTACTGTTTGGACAATATAAGAAATGTTAAAAAGAAAAATACAAAAACACTTAACGGGATGTAGAAAAACTTGTGTGAGTAGTTGTAATTAATGTGTTATTGGTAGAAAAATACAATTAATTCATTTTGTAGACAATGATAGAATTATCCAAGTCTTTGGCTACAAGTTCCAATTTCTTGTCATTGTCCATATCTGCTATGTCTATTAGAGAATTCCCATAAACAGGAAAATTTGGAATGGATTTGGCCTGACTGTCAAAAAGGTATATTTTTTGGTTTTGAATATCAGTGACAGATACGTATATCTTATCATAGATGTAGAATATTTTGGGCTTGGTGTAGACTCCTAGATCTAATTCCACTTTTTTGCCTTTAATGGTCAAAACATTGTCATTCATTACAACTAAAGTCCTACTTGTTGCATCTATGCCATGATCCTTGTTCAAATTAAAATTAACCCTACCAATTTTCCCCTTTTCATCTATTTGGTGAAGAATTCCTTTAGTGTCAGTTAAAGTGAACTTGTTTTTGTAGAGGTATATTTCATTATCGGAAAAATCAATTTTATCTATTACCTTGACTCTGTCCTTACCTGTTCGGTTTAAAATTTTGAGTGAATTATCTTCAAGCATAAAAGTCAAATAATCTTTTTTACCAATTCTAAAATGCTTGGGTGTATGGGTAATCTGTGCATTTGTATTGATATATGTAAAGCCATTTACAATGTCACCTTTACCATTGTACATAAATACTTTAGTACCTTGGGTAACTACAAAGCGATAATTTTTACGCCCTTCATAATCAAAAACAGCCAATGAGTTTAAGTTGCCGCCTTCATAGGTTTTGTTAAAAGGTTCAACTTCTTTTCCGTTTCTATCCAAAATCAGAAACTGGTTATTGGTGGTGAAAGCCAATTGTAATCTTCCATTTTTATAAATATCTACTTGCTCTATTTTTCCTATTATTTTGGTATCCAATTGCTTTTTCCAAAGAACTTTTCCTTTGGGTGATATTAAATACAGATTATTATCTATGTCCTGTACCACAATCTCTTTTTTATTTGTCCTGTGGTTGGTTATAAATTGAGGTGTGTTGGCCAAATCTGCATCCAATTGTACGGTGAACAATGGAGAAGTGGTATTGGTCTTAACTTGTTTTTCAATTCTTTGTGCAATTAAGGAAGTATGATAAAAGTTGTTGTCCGCAATTAATTGTGCCCCAAATGCGTATTTGGATAAATCAGATTTCTTAATGTCCGCCACCATTTTTTTCGAAAAGTCTTGTTCTAGAAAGTGTTCGATTCCTTTTGAATTGGAGATGAACTGCATAGTGGATTCATTGGATAATACTTCTTTGGATGCCACGTAAACAGCACTTTTATTAAATGTAGCTCCGTTTTTGTAGTTGCTGATTATGGTTTGCAATGTTTCTTTATTCTTAGAAAACAGGAATGTATTATCTATGATGGTATAATGGTTGGCGGTAAAATCTTTTATGATGGGGTCAAAAAAATGATTTAAAAAATCTGAAGAGTTCAACTCAACAATTTCACTCCCTTGATAATCCAAACTTTTCTTTTTTATGCCATTTAAGTATTGATGAATATTTTCTGAACCATATGTTTTTAGAACGACTCCTTTTTTTGAGTTTAAAAAGATAAAACCAATTTCTTCCACGGTATTGAAAATGGTATCCAAAGTAGAAGAGCGGTCTAAATATTTTTGTTGGTTTCTGGCAAATGTATTGTAATCATCAAAAGTATAGGAAAGAACGGCATCAGAATTTAAGGGGGCTATTCTCGGTGTTAGATGTGTTAAAGGACGGGTGTTTTTAAATAGGTTTATAAAATGGCTCAATGAATCATTGGCAATGGCAATGCCATTAAGAATCACATGATTTTGACCAGTATTCAGATCCAAGGAAACCCAATCAGAAAAATTGGAGACTTTTATTTTTGAGCTTTCCAATAAATTTGAGGTGATGATGGGGTCACTGTTGGCGGTGTTAATAAATATTGTCGCCGGCTTGTCTAGATTAGAGACTTCATATAACTTTTGAAGGGTTTTGGGTATTCTATTGTTTTTAAATGCCCGGATTAAATTTTCCAGCACTAATTGCGAGGAACATATAACAATTTTGTTGTCTTGTTTTAAACTAAAAAAAGAATTGTCGCCTATTATATATTTATCATAACTCCTATTTTCATAGGTAAGGGTTTCAGAGATGAGATCCTGAACATTGTCTAATTGAAAAAAATCTAAATTGGTTTTCGTGATATAAACGAATTCAAAACTCTCTTTTCCCACTTCTATAAAGGCTAATAAACCTTCAGAATTGGGAGAAATATAATCCAAGTTTTTTATTTTGTCAAATAAAGAATTATAAATTTCGGTATTTTCAATTTTCTTTAAAAAGGCATTGTTTTTAAGCTCACTTTTAAATGCTTGGTGGTCATTTATTTTGATTAAAATAGCAGCATCTTTTGGAACAAACTCTAGTAAGGAAGAGGAAGTGTTTTTTTCCTTTTTACAACTAAGAATAAGAAAAAAAGAAAAAACGAGTAATGTTCTAAGTTTCATTTGCGCGATTTTACTACAAATTTAGCCATTTATATGTCTAGTTTTAACTGCTCGGGTAATTGTCTAAAACTTTTTCTGTGGTATTTGGTGATTCCATGTTCTCTAATGGCCTGTCTATGTTCTTTTGTTGGGTATCCTTTGTTTTTTTTCCAATTGTACATGGGGTATTCCAAATGGATTTTCTCCATGTATTCATCTCTATATGTTTTGGCCAGAACTGAGGCTGCGGCAATGCTCATGTATTTAGCATCTCCTTTTATAATACACTCAAACGGAATGTCATGAAAAGGTTTAAACCTGTTGCCATCCACAATGATGAATCTGGGATTGAAATCTATTTGTTCAATGGCATGGTGCATTGCCAAGATAGATGCATTGAGAATATTGATTTTATCAATTTCTTTAGGGTAGATATGTGCAACCCCAAAACCAATAGAAATAGTTTCTATAATTGGGCGCAATACATCTCTCTTTTTTTCAGAAAGTTGTTTAGAATCGTTTAGGACATTGTTTTTAAATCCTTTGGGCAATATAACAGCAGCAGCGGTTACCGGACCCGCAAGACAGCCTCGCCCTGCTTCATCAGTGCCTACTTCATCAAAGAAATGTAAATAATTCTTTAGGCCCACAAAATGCTACAATTAATTATAAGCAAGATGGTGATTTTTAAATGGTTTTTTAAAAATCAATTGATTCTAAATTCGAAAATTTCAGATTGTGATGTGTTTCCTTGGCTATCAGTTGTAATGACCCTCCAATAATAAATTTCACTAGAAGCTACTGTAGCATCAATGGTACTCTCTGTAATTGTTCCCAATGAAGTTGTTGGATCGGTATCTGTTCCAAAAAGATTTTGTAAATATGCTGAATATTATGTGAATAATCAATTTTTTTGTTCAACTGATAGTTTGTTGATAATATTTATTTCTGTGAAAACTTTCACATTTCATTAAGGACAAAAAAAGTAACTTTGCTTTGTAATATTATAGAATGAAATATTTGCTCCTATTACTTTTTGTTTTTTTAAGTACTTCACTTTTTTCTCAAGAAGATTCAATACCACCAGCTAAAAAACTGGATTCCACTCTTGTTATGATGCAAAAAAAAGGTAAATCAAAAGAAAAAAAGGATAAGCAAAAAGATGAGATAGTTATAACAATAAAAGATTATAAAATAATCTCTTTTGCAAGAGACACTACTTTCTTGGATACCACACTGACTATACAAAAAGAATACAAGTACAATTATTTAAGAAAGGATAATTTTGAATTAATGCCATTTTCCAATGTTGGACAACCTTATAATAAACTAGGGGTCAATTTTGAAAACAAGATGTTTTATCCATCAATTGGAGCCAAAGCCAATCACTTAAATTATAAGGAAGTACAGGATGTAAATTATTACAACGTTCCCACTCCAATGACGGATATTATGTTTAAGACCACATTTGAACAAGGGCAGACACTAGATGCCTTGCTTACATTTAATACATCTAGAAGATTAAATTTTTCTATAGCCTATAAAGGATTTAGGTCATTGGGGAAGTATCGGCGTAGCCAAGTAGAATCTGGAAGTTTTATAGTTACTAGTAACTATAAAACTAAAAATGGGCGTTATAGTTTTAGAGGGCATATTGCTGCGCAAAATATTACGAGTGAGGTAAATGGTGGTTTGGCAAGCAAAGATGAGCAATTTGAATCAGGAGATGAGGATTTTAAAGACAGGTCAAGAATAGATGTTGTGTTTCCTGATGGGCAGAATAAAATATTGGGTAAAAGATATTTCTTTGACCATCAATATGATTTTCTGAGAAAAGAAAAAGATTCAACAAGGAATGTTTCAACATCATTGATTATAGGGCATCAATTTAATTATGAAACTAAGTATTACCAATATATACAAACACCTCAGGCAGTTGTTTTTGGATCATCTTTCTTGAGTCCTGTGAACGACAAGGCCGTTCTAAAAACCATGCACAATCAAGTTAATGTTGTGTTTTCTAATGCAATTTTGGGTCAATTAAAAGGGCGTTTGGATAGCTATAGCTATAATTACTATTTTAATAGTACTCTAATTAAGGAATCATTGCAAATACAAAACAAACTAAAGGGAGAGGAAATTCTAGTAGGGGCAGATTACTCAAAAACAATAAGGGGCTTTATGGTTGATGGTAGTTTTACTCAAAATGTTTCAGGTAATTTAACAGGTAATCTTATTGATGCTTCGGTGAGCTATAAATTAAACGAAAGAAATAAAGTGAAGTTTGCTGTCCACTCTTCTTCTAAAATGCCAAATTACAATTATCTGTTGTACCAAAGTGAATATTTAAATTACAACTGGCAAAACACCTCGAATTTTGAAAAACAAAAAACAAATAGCTTACAGTTTAATATAGAGTCTCAAGTATGGGGTGATTTAATGGCGAAATATTCCACTATAGACAACTACACATATTTTAGGTCAATAGCTGTAAATGAAGAAATAGAAGCTGGTGGAGAGAAAGCACATATAAAACCTTTTCAAGAAAATAACACAATAAATTATATTAAGGTGAAGTATAATAAAGAATTCCGTGTAGGAAAGTTTGCTTTAGATAATACGGTCATGTATCAAAATATCTCCCAAACAAATAATGTCTTTAATGTGCCAGAGCTTATAACAAGAAATACTTTGTATTACTCCAATAATGTATTCAAAAAAGCGATGTACCTTCAAACAGGTGTAACGTTTAAATATTTTACATCGTATTATATGGATGCGTACAATCCTTTACTTGGGGAATTCTATATTCAAGACAAAGAGGAACTTGGTGGTTTTCCTATGTTGGATTTTTTTATCAATGCCAAGATAAAGCAAACTAGAGTGTATCTTAAAGCAGAACATTTTAATACGTTGTTCACTAAAAAATATAATTATTACTCAGCGCCGAATTATCCTTATAGGGATTTTGTTATTCGTTTTGGTTTAGTTTGGAATTTCTTTTCTTGATATTATTTTCCACATAAATTTTCATTTTCATTTTTTTAAAAAGAAGCATGTAGCTGATTATAAACTTTTTGAGTATAGAAAAGTTTCAACTAGCTATTAATAGTTTTTAGTGCAGTACTATTTTTGTAAAAAAACTAGCTTGTATAAAACTGATAATCAGATAGGTTTGTAATATGAATCAATTAATTTCAAAAAAAAACAATTAAGTATTGTGAGAGATGAAAAAGGGTTATATATTTGCACCCGCTAAGGGAAATAACGAATTTTATTTCAGGAGGCGAAAGAGTAAAAAAAGTTCATTAGACATATTGGGAAGACAGCAAATATGACCAGCGATGGTTGTATTAACATTGAGATTA
>Ga0256845_1001910_pt1 | contig 15952 bp, 14 predicted proteins | sample RiftiametaG_FD_189101 | JGI IMG/M metagenome (GOLD analysis project Ga0256845, IMG submission 189101) | Tube worm associated microbial communities from hydrothermal vent at the East Pacific Rise, Pacific Ocean - Riftia | ecosystem: Host-associated > Annelida > Integument > Unclassified ...
TCTTGTGGGTTTTGACGGTCTTGATTTTTGTCAAGAAATATTAACTATTTATCTCGCCAAACAATCGGAAGTTGGGTAGAGTGTCGCTGAGTTGTTAACCAGCCCCATATTATGTCTAGAATTTCCGACCACAAACAGCATATCAATATTCGCTCCGCCCAGATGGAGATGAACCCGCAAAGATCTGGTGGGTCATTTGCGCCTCTCTCAGAGGATTTTACTGGCAAGCTGAAAGAAGCTCAGAGTCAGCTTGAGCAGCTGCAGCGTCAGCAGGAGGCCGTGGAGCTTCAAAAAGTGGAGCTTCGTGAACTCAATGAAAACAAAGATGAATTTCTTCAGGGGCAGATTGAGATCAATGAAAGGCTGAATACGGCGATCACGGCCATGGATCGTGAAATTTTTGCGACGCGCCAGGAGCTCGAAGAGCTGGAGCAGGCCCGCATTTGCTTTGCCGATCATCTTGAGAAGATTGATCAACTGAATCCGGAAGGATCGAATAACGAAGGTCTTCGTCAAGATTTGAGCCGTGCGCTTTCTGTCATTGATCTGGCAGAAGATGAATACGAGCAAGCCGTGGCACACTTTTCCAATGGGCGCAGTTCCGTTTTTGGAGGTGGGGTCGCTAAGTCAAAGCGTAGTTCGGTCTCTGTGGGCGACAGTGAGCTGTTGCATCATTTCCGCAATGGTTTTGCTTACAACTTTCCGCTTGTTCTTCTCGGCATCATTGCGATGATTGTTTACCTACTCAAGTAGGTTGCAGAGATTATGGCTGTCAAAAAATCCATATCCGATAACCCGTCTCCCATCAGTGAGCTCTCGGCAAAGGAGAGGGCTTTGCAGGCGGAGATTGATCAGTTAAAGGACTTTGTTGTGCATGGCCCTGAGCGGGAACGTCAGGCCGAGGAGGAGAGGCTGCAGACACTTCCTCCGCTATCGGAGATCGAGGACCGAAAGCGTGAAAAGGAATTTATGAAGCGGCTCAGCCGAGGTGAGATCGCGAATGAAAAACGTGCCCAAGCGAGTAACGGGTTGTTGCTCGTTTTATTGGCCCTTGCCATCGCTGCCATTGGAGCGTGGATTTACCAAGTGGTGCAAGGATGACAGGGCGTTAAGGATCTTTGCAGATCTTGTTGAATTATTTGGCCTTTACTGTGGCACTGTAGCCAGCGGCTTTTACGGCATCGGTTAGTGCTTTCGCGGTGACATCTTTGTTGGCTGTGATGATGGCTTTGTTTGGCATGGAGACAGTGGCTTTGGAGACCCCTTTGACGGCTGAAAGTGCAGACTGCACTTTTTTGGTACAGGAGACGCCTCACATCATGCCTTTGACATTGAGCTCGATGGTTTTGGTTTGGCCCTCAGCCGCTTTTTCAGCGGTCTCCGGTGAGGATGTTTGATGGGTTGCGTGTTCTGTGGCCTGAGCCCCTAGTGTGAGCGCGCTGGTGGCGCTGATGATCAGTAGTTTTTGAATTTGGTTCATATTCGTGATGTCGGTTTTTATTGGTTGAGCTGTCAGTTTTGTGACACGTCATACGCTAAGATGCCGAGGACGCTGATCTATTCCCAAAAAATGAAAAGAGCTTATTGTGCCGCCGCTGTTCCGGCGAGAAATCCGGTGGTCCAGGCGTTCTGGAAGTTGAAGCCGCCGGTGACGCCATCGATGTTGAGGATCTCTCCGGCGAAGTAGAGTCCGGGGGTGAGCTTACTTTCCATGGTGCGCAAATTGACTTCGGGAAGAATCACTCCGCCACAGGTGACAAATTCGTCTTTGTTAAGGCTTTTTCCTGAGACGCGAAAATGTCCGCCGATTAGCTCATTGAGGAGTCGTTTAGTGAGGTCTTTGCTGAGTTGTGACCAGAGGCAGGTGTCAGAAATGCCAGCTGCTGAGCAGAGGTTTTGCCATAGCCGTTTGGGAAAGCTTTCAAAGGGGGCTCGTCCGATCACTTTGCGTTTCCCCCAGGTTTGGCGGATATCGTTGAGGATGGCGCTTGGGGTTTCGGTTGAGCTTTCGTTTGGTAGCCAGTTGACCTTAATATCGAATTGGTAATTGTGGTCATGGAGTGTGCGTGCGCCCCAGGCTGAGAGGCGAAGAATGCCGGGGCCGCTGAGTCCGTGGTGGGTGATCAGCAGTGGGCCGGTGGCTGTCAGCTTCGAGTCGACTACGGAAACTGTGGCGTTCGGAACGGAGACGCCAGGCAGGGTGGTGATGCGAGGGTCGTCGATGTTGAAGGCGAAAAGAGAGGGGGCATTCGGTTCGAGCTTGTGACCGAGAGCTTTGGCTAGCTTGGCTCCTGCGGCGAGTCGGGTGCCGCCAGTGGCTAAGAGGATGGATGTGGCTTCAAGGGCCGTTCCTTGAGTGGTGGTTAGTTGAAAGCGGTGGTCGCTTTCTTTGTTTTGGGTGATGGATTGAACTCCATTGGAAGTCCTGACCGTGACACCTGCTTGGCGGGCAGCTCCGGTTAGGCTGTCGATGATGGTTTGTGAATCGTCGGTGTCGGGAAACATTCTGCCATCGGCTTCTGTCTTGAGTTTGACTCCTCGATCACTGAACCATTTTACGGTGTCGGTGGCTCCCCAGCGGTGAAAGGGACCGATCAGGGATTTGCTGCCTCGTGGGTAGTATTCGGCGAGGGCTTTGGGGTCAAAGCAGGCGTGGGTGACATTGCAGCGCCCGCCGCCTGAGATTTTAACTTTGGCGAGAACGTGAGGAGTTTTTTCAAGGATGAGGACGCGTGCTGCATTTTCTCGTGTCTCGGCGTAGGTGATCGCAGCAAAAAATCCAGCTGCGCCGCCGCCGATCACGATGAGGTCCCATTGCTCATTCATGGCTCTGATGGAGTTGGATTAGGCATCTTCCTCGAGCTCGAATTCAGCCCAGTCGATAGATAGATTCAGCGCTGTCACAGCCTCGCCGATGAGTTGGTCAAGGTCTGGCACGCTCTTTTGGCTATTAAATGCGAGCAGGGGGCCTCCGTGTTCGATTTCTGGAGGGTCAGTTTTCATCCCAGAGAGGCGGACGAAATACCAGTCGAGCACGCCTTCTCCGGTGTCGGGAAGCCACTGCGCAATCAGCTCGATGGTGGCGATGGGGTCTTCGTCGCCGAGTTCATGTTGGTTGGCGATGTCCTGCTCGTCGCAGTCGATCCCAGCGAGAGGCTCGAGCTCGGTCTCTTCTTGTCGCTCGCTGAGAGCGTTTTCGATTTTTTCAAATACGGCGTCTTTGGTGGAAATGATTCTCATGACGCGCGTAGCGTTTCTTATTGGTGCAGGTTTGGCAAGAGTGGATGTTTTCTTATTTGTTGACCTTGTCGCGGAGCTCGTCGGAGACCTGATGGTTGTCCATCCAAGTCTGAGCGGCGTCAGCTTCCTGTGCTTTCCATCTTTTGAGAATGCGTTCGTAGTAGCGTTCTTGAGTCTTGGGATCTTGGATTTCTCCGACTTGGGCGAGTGAAAACTCAGGGTGGCTCTGTGCGGTGTTCCAGATATAACTTCGGGAAATTTCATTGTATTTGGGGTCGTCGGTCATGGTATGGAGCCATGCAGCTGCCTCGCTGGGGTTTTCTTTGGCGTAAGGTCCGATGATTTCGCGTGCGGCATTACTTTTGCTATTCCCGTCCAGGGTATCTGTCCATGCGATGGCTGACGGGAGATCATCATTGGCCCATTGATCGGCCACTTCACCAGCGGCCCGGGCTTTTCCTTCGGATTCCCCTAGGGTGCTGACCCACTCAGCCGTGCTTGGTGCGTCAGTTTTGGCCAGGCTGGCCGCTAAGTAAGAGGTGGCTCCGGTGTGGAGGCGGTCATCGGTGATGGTATCGAGCCAAAGGATGGCGTTTTTATGCCCTTGGCTGGCGATGTGGGGGATGATTGATGAGAGGGCGGTTCCCCGTTCGCGGCTGAGGGGCAGGTCATGCAAGACTTCGGTGGCGCGTGTGGGGTCATTACTGGCAATCCCACGAATGACGCCGATAAGCCAAGGGTTGGCTTTTTCTCCCGTGTGGTGTTCTTTTGCCCACAGCACGGCTGATTCGGGGTCGGTGCCGGCCCAGCTTGTGAGGATGGTTTGGCGGGCGAATTGGGTGCCTGTGTTTTGCTCAGCGTAGTTGAGAGCTCCCAGTGGATCAACTTTTGCCCAAGCGTGTAAAAGCATGCCGTATTCACTCATGCGTTCGCCTGTGATGCCTAGACCTCGGAAGTCGGTGACGACTTGCTCGAAGTCGTTCGGGCCGAGAGTGCTGATGAGCTTGAGTAAATCTGAGGCTCGGTTAATTGGGTCGTTGTTGTTAGCGATGGTGCTGATGTTGAGATCGCTTAGGTCGTTGCTGGATGAATTTTTAGATGCTTGCCCTGAGTTGGAATTTTTTCGTGAAGATGAGGAGTTTTCAGCGTTTGATCTTCGGCTGTAGGGTAGATAGGTGGAGTTTTTTTGTTCGGCTGAGGGAGATGTTTCAGACGAAGTGGAGGGCTTTTTTTGCCCAATCATGAAGGCGGCGGCCACACTGAGCAGCCAGGCGGAGGGGATGAGGATGCGAGAGGTGTTCATCGGTGTGTGAGTTTGGCGGTTATAGGAAGAATGCATGGGTTGAACGTTATAGGGTAGGTGGATTTGTGTAAAATTCGTCAACAGTACAAGGATTTGAGAAAAAAGATAAGGTCAGGGGTTGCCAATTGAGCAGAGAGGGGATAAGTCAGGGCATGAGCATTTTTGCCAAAGATTCCGCCGTCATGGCGAAGACTAAAGATATGTGTGATGCAATCGCGCAGGATATCGAGTTTCTTGCCCTTCAGGGCCAGGTTGAGCGTTTTCTCTCCGATGACGAGGCGAAGCTGCAATATCAATCGGTGCATGAGCGTGGTGAAGAGCTTCATCAGAAGCAGCACGCTGGTGTTGAGCTTTCCGAGACTGAGATTCAGGAGTTTGAATCCGCCCGTGATTCATTGATGAATAACGAGGTGGCAAGCGACTTCATGGAGGCTCAGCAGAGCTTGAAAACACTGCAGCAGACCATCGGTAAGTATGTTAGCATGACTCTTGAGCTGGGACGTGTTCCCGAGCCTGAAGACATGGAGCAATCCGATGGTGGCGGTGGTGGTTGTTGCGGTGGTGGCTGCGGCTGCTAATGATTGTGCCGATTTGATATCGACGCACTGAAGATTATTTTCAATCTGGGTGAGCTTGTCGAAATCAGGCTCACCCAAAATAACACCCTTTCAGCTGAGGCACGCTGCCGATGGCCAGTCAGTCTTTTCGAGGTTGGCGCGATTTGGTCTAAAGTTTCTTTTGCTGTGTTTTGTGGGTGCTCTTGTTTTCTGGCTGTATCTCGTAAAAAGAGTTGAGAAAGAGGGATTTAAAGATGATGTCCGTGTTGGGGTGGAGCAGTCACTGAAGGGGAAAGATTGTAAGGTGGGGTCGATTGGGAAAGATCGGGGTGTCGCTACTATTTCCCTGATAAAAATGGAGGGCACTGAGGATTCATTTTTCCATCAATTGAATGCGCGTCTGATTCGCCTCAATATGAATTTGACGACTGGCTTGTTTGGCGTCTGGAAGGGCGGAGATATTTCTATCGGTCAACTGGATGTTTATCTCAAGGCTGGTGCTCGTGATGATGCTGAGGCCGCGGCCTCTTATCAGTCGATTTTTCCCAAACACGAAGCTTTTGAATTCGATAGGATTGATGTGCAACACGCTCATTTTAGGTGGGGATATTCGGCCAATAATCAAGGTTATATACGCGATAGTCATATGATTGTCTCCCCCGACGGTGATGGGTGGAGGCTCGAATTTGAGGGAGGGACATTTGCTCAGAACTGGATGCGCCATCTGGAAATTGTAAAACTTGTTGTCATCTGCAATAAGCAGGGAGTTCGTGTCCAGGAGGGTGTGCTGCGGGCAGGTGGAGGTCGCATTTCGTTTAAATTTGAAATGGGTGAAGGTGGTCAGCCTCAGGTGTCAGGCCATGTGGACTTGGACTCGGTGCCGTTGAAGTTGTTGTTACCTGATCAGTATAATGATTGGATTGAGGGTGAGATTTCAGGGAAGGGGACCATTGCTGGTTCGCCCAATAGTCAAGAGGGTATTGTTTTTGATCTCAATCTATCTTTGTTGGATGGGGATGAAATTGTGATGCGGGACTCCCTGCACCTGCTTTCTGCTCTGAGTGTGGTCGATGTTTATAACAGTTATCGCAAAATCCTATTCACACAGGGGTCGTGCCATATTCGCACTGGTGGGGGACGCTTCCAAATGGATCAGATAGATTTTAAAGCCGGTGACTTGTTTCATTTGGCCGGAGGTGTGAGTGTTCGTCCTCCTGCCCATGTCGAAATTGCCAAGGCTTTGGGGATTTTAAATGTGCTAGTGGTGACGAATGTTATCGAAAAAAACTGGAGGATGGAAGCCGATATCTTCGATGGGAAGGAGTCAAGCATATCACTTTCAGATGCTGCGAAAGGGGTGGGCGAAGTGAAAAGTGCAGAGGCATCTTCTGACAATCTGTTTGGAAAGGATGCCTTGTCGATTTCGATCCTTAACGAGAAAAATGTGAGCCGATTTGAAGGTGAGATCAGGATTGGTCTCAAGAAGGACGCCTTCGAGACGTCTGCAGGTCTTCAGCAAGCCTATCCATTGGATGAGGCCACTGGCCGAATTTGGCTGAATGTGCCATTGTCAGGCAGACTTAAGAATCTGACATTGGAGCAGGCCAAAAATCTCTATACCCTTGGCCGAAACCGGAAGTAGTTTCAATAGCCCCTGTCCTAGCTCATGCCGAGGGATGCATAGACCTCTTGGGTCGCTTTACTTTGGTTGAGCGTGTAGAAGTGAATCCCGTCGACTTTGGCGTCGAGCAGTCCGGAGCATTGCTCCGCAGCATGTTGGATACCGATGCGTTGGACGGCTTGTTGATTGTCTCCGGCACGGTTGAGGGCGCGCAGCAGGCGCGCTGGGAAGTGTGCTCCAGCAGCAAGCTCCGCCATGCGGCGGATACCTTTGGCTGAAGTGATTGGCATGATGCCGGCGATGATGGGGATGTTGATTCCGGCCAGTGAACACCGATCTCTGAAATCGAGGAAGTCGTGGTTGTCGAAGAATAGCTGGGTGCAGATGTAGTCGGCACCTTCGTCGACCTTAGCCTTGAGGTGATCCATCTCAAGTAAGCGGTTGGGGGTGTCCGGGTGACCTTCGGGGAAGGCGGCGACACCAATGCCAAATCCTCGGGGGGCGGGGTGTTTTCCTGACTCGTTGAATTGGCGGATATGTTTCACGAGGTCGGCTGCATGTGGCAGAGCATCAGCGGAATGGTTATAATTGGCGATATTCGCTGGAGGATCACCCCGCAGGGCAAGGATGTTACCTATGCCGACAGCGGCATAGCGCTCGAGCGTGGTGGTGATTTCATCTTTGCTGTGATTGACGCATGTTAAGTGAGGTACAGGTGGGGTTTCTGTGGTTTCCTTAATGCGAACGACTAGGTCGTGAGTAAGTTCTCTGGTCGATCCGCCGGCGCCGTAGGTGACACTGACAAACGAGGGTTTGTATTTAGAAAGATCACGAATGACGTCATAGAGGTCATCCCAAGACTTGTCGCTTTTTGGGGGGTAGAACTCAAAAGAAAAACTTGGATCATCGCCTTGTAAGATATCGTGAATGTGCATCGCTGGGCGAGCTTATCGGGTAATGTGATCTTAAATAAAATAAAAAAATGCGTTACAGTCACAACTCGTGCATGATGGTGGTGTTAAAGCGATGTTGACAGCCCCCTGTTTGCTTAGGCAGTGTGTGGGCGGGTCATCTTACCATCCACAGCAGTCACTGAAGTTTATGATAGCGCGCTCTCTTCCATTTTTCCAACCATTCTACAGATGGTCGTCATTTGCGTGTGTTGGTATTTTCGCTATTTTGCTTTCCGCTGTTGCTGGTGCTTCAGATCCAGCTCCGCAGCCTCCCTGCAAAGGCGGTGAAGGCCCGCCTCATGGGAAGTTCAGGCATGGGGGGCGCAATATGGGGGTGGATTTTAAAACGCTGGATGCTGATGGGGATGGTTTTTTGAGTTTTGAGGAGTTTTCTCAATCGCCTCGCTTAGCGAGAATCGATGTGAAGAAGCGTCGTAAGCTTTTTAATTATCTTGATAGGGATAAGGACGGGAAATTACGGATGAGAGAATTACGACATCAGCCGCCCCAATATATGCAGGCCTTGCGTAAGGACTTTGAGCGGTTGGACGTGGATGGGTCCGGTGGGTTTGATTTTTTAGAATTTTCCAAAGCACCGCAACTACCGAAGATGAATGAGGCTAAACTCAGGCTGATGTTCAAGAGGTTGGATCGAAATAAGGATGGGCATATTCAGCGTTCCGAGCTTAAGGGGAGGTTTAGACCGGGTGGTGGCAACGGCCCTCATCACATTGATTTAAAGAAGTATGACGTCAATTCCAGTGGAGGATTGGATTTTGAGGAATTTTCAAAGCTGCCATGGCTAGGCCGGATCCCTGAAGGTCGGAAAAAAAAGCTCTTTCAGAAGTTGGATCAAGATAATAACGGGGAGGTTTCCCCCGAGGAGGTGAGGGCTGTATGGGCAGATAGGCGGAAGTCTGGCCCACCTCATCGCGCAATGCCGAATTCTGAGAAACGATCTCACCATAAACCGTCAGGCCGAGGAGGGCCGCCTACTCATCGACGCAGGGGTGAGTCTGAGGATTCTGACTCTCCACAAGTCGAGCTGTAATTTGATAAATGGTTGAAAGGGAGGCTTGCCAGATGCCTTAAAATGCGTTGTTTTATCTGCACAGCATGAACGAGCGCGCGGAAGATAATCAAAGTGTAGGCAATGAGTGGGAGCCGGAAGGGTCTTCTTCGGAAACGAGTCAAAGCGGGGCGGGGGAGCTTCGTGAAATACGCGTGCAGCCAAGGGTTGCGGTATCCAAGCAGCTTGAGCCTGAGATGGTGAGTGATTTGGAGCCTGAGGAGGTGGTGACTCGGTTGGTGCGCGCTGTTGAGCCTGGGAAAGAGCGAATCAAGGTGGCCAAAGCAAAGTTTGAAAAGCTAGATGATCAACTGGACGAAGCTGAAAAGCAGGAGGAGCAGTGGGGGCAATCAGCCAGCACGAGTTTGCGCTCTGTGCTCATAGGTGGCTCCATGGTGATTGTTTTGGTCGTCGTCTTGGTGGCGATGCGGGGAGTGCTCCGGGGTGATAGTGTCTCGGAGGGGCAGGTGGTCCCGCTGATTGAGAAGCAAGAAGAGGCGGACCCTTATGAAGGTAGTCCGGAGAAATGGCTTAGGCATCGGTCCGGAATGATCGAATCCGAGGCTATGCGAGTCATGAAAGAGTATATGGAGGCTGCTGACGATCAGGCCCGCAGTCAATGGGTGCGTCAGCCTGAGCTCTATTTGAAGAGGATCGCGCAAAGCTCTTTTGCTTTCAAGCCGCTTTTGGCTCAGCGACAAGAGCAAGGGTGGAGTATTGGTCACACGGGGGAGACCGCCTATCTTATTTTCACAGGGAGAAATTACGACTATCTTCCGTTTCGAGCTTATTTCACCCAAGATGGTGAGCAGTTGAAGCTCGATTGGTTTGCGACTGTCGCTTGGTCTGAGGTTTCGCTGCAGGCGATCCGTGCGGATGCTCGGAAACGGCGCGGTGCCATCTCAGATGCCCAGCGCGTTGCCGGGGTGGTAGATGCCTCGCAGTTGAGTCCTAGCCCCAAATCAGCTTTGCCAGCTAAGATTCACACGGAATCCGTGGTGATGCGCTGTATGATTCGTAAAAAGAATGATTTCTATGCTGGCCCCTATAATGATCGTGATTACTCGGCTTACATGCTTTTGTCCGCTGATAAAATGCATCACATGTGGGGGTATGCGGTTAGAGGGTCTGAGTTGGATTTAAAATTGAAGGGCGTTTTGGATCATGGTAGCTTTGTTGTAGCTTTGAAAAAAGACCAGAAAGTAACATTGCGTGTGAGGATGGCTAAAAAAGAAGCCTTGCCTTCGCAGATTGAACTGGTGGAATTGGAGCACCCTGAATGGGTTACCCCTTGATGAATTATGGTTAAATTGAGTAGAGGATATTATCATTGTCTTGAATGCGGGGCGCTTTTTGAAGCGGCGCTGAAAGATCTGGGCGAGCAGCGCTGCTCTGTTTGCGGTAAACCACCAACAGGAGGTGATCTGGCGAGGATGAAGCAGACTCAGCCGAACGCTGCCAGTGAGCTGACGCCTAGGCCATCGGTCAAGCTTCACGGGGTGAGTCGAGATTCCCATGATATATTTGAGGCTACCAAGGCTAGTTCAGAGACGGCGGAGGAGGAGCAAGATGATCGGGTCAGGCACTCGAAGCGCAAAGAGGTTAGAAGAAATACGGGTAGAGTGTATGTAGCTGTTTGGATTGTGCTTATGATAGGCGTTGTTTTTCTAGTGAAATACCTAGGTTCCGATGATGAGTTAAATTCGACAGTTGGAGCTCAGGATCAAGAAGATGTGGCATTGGCTGAAGCCCGTGAGGTGCAAAATAGGCAGCGGGTGGTCGATGACGCCCTGCCAGCTTGTCAGCGAGCTATGTCGGGATTTCAGAGTGCCTCCTCGGCGGCCGGGAAGGCTCAGTTTGTCTATCAAGGAGTGAAGCTTTCGGGAGTGATGGATCGTCATTATAAGGATGAATTGATCTATTCTTCAGCGGAAATTCAAGGCCAGATTATTAGCGCAGAGTTACTGGATGGGTTTCCAATGTCGGCCATTGGAGCTATTTGCATGAATAAACAAGGTGAGCAATGGGAGGTTGTTTTTGTTTTGGATGATAATAAGGAATGGAAAATTGATTGGATGTCGATGGTTCGTTATGATGCTGAATCGTGGTCATTTTTCCCTGCTGGCAAGGAAGGTGATGAGGGGGAATTCAGACTCTACATGCGGGTGCGTGATTCGAATGAGGATTTTGAACGAAAGGAAATGAGTCTTGTATTTTACAAGCCGACCATGCGTTTCAAGGGCGAGTTTGAGGCGGTTGCTTCTACGCCTGTAAGTGTGTTAATTGATAGTGATTTGGGTAGGCAAATCAGCGAACTGCTAGAGAAGGAGGATATCGAAACGTGGAAGACGCGGAAAGACCTGCATGGCTTCAGTGTGGGCTTGCTGGATCCGTCCCGATACCATCGCGTCCGAGTGAGAATGCGCCTACACAGGGAAGGTAGGAATGGTAGAAACTCGCGCTTTGAATTACTCGATATTCTCGCCAACGATTGGTATGGAGTGAAGCCATAGGGGGTAAATGGATAAGAGGGCGGTAAACAAAAACGCCCGGAGAGCTGGGCTCGCCGGGCGCTTTGAGTGAAATTATTTGGGTGATTAGTTCCCGGTCTTTCCATTGGTGGCTTCGTAATCCTTGAGCCATTTTTTACGCGCTTTCAAATTAAGTTTGGTGCGGTTGAGGCTGGTGAGACGTTGCTTCAGTTCGTTGTAGTTACGAGTGATTGCATTTGAGTCTCTCTTAATGTCGTTGGCGATTTCGCGGATCATAAGCTCGGTGTCATGGGCTTTGTCGCGACTCACGCTGGTGGTTGCTGTGGATCCGCTTCCGGGTTGCATCAGCTCGCCCAGTTGTTTGCGGCGGCTTGCCATAGCTGTTTCGTTACGAGCTATGTCTTCTTGGTAGAATTTTTGGGTGGCTTCGGATGTGCCTTTTTCTTTGGATTTATTGCGCAGGGTGTTGTTGCGTGTTTCGAGGTTGTCGATGCTTTTTTTCAGGGCTTCGATCATTTTCTTGCTCTGTCCTTCAGTGAAGACTGTTTCACGGCGGTTTTGTTTCCATTTTTCACTGGTGCGCGTGTTCTCCCCTCCCCAACCTCGTCGATTGCCATATCCATAACGTCCACCTGAGCTGTCACTTTCATATTTTTTGTAGTCTTTGTGTTCTGTGAATGATTTGGAGAGTTCAACCATTTGAGCGGCGCGTTTCTCGATTTTGGCATCGAATATTTCGACCCCTTTATTGGCGGCATTTTCGCCGATCTTGGCTTTTCCCGTGCTGAGTTGTTCCTTGAGCTCTGCTCGGCGCCTATTGTAGTTTTCAATGGTGTTGTAGAGCGCTTTCATGGTCTCCTCCTTCATGTGGGCAACGCGGATTTTTGAGTTCTGGGAATCTTTCATTTTTGCCAGGGTGCTTACGATTTTGTCGATGCGCCCTTCGCTGTGTGCATTGATGCGTTCGATTTCTTTGACGATTTCTAGGATTTGTTGTTCGCGATCCTTGATACGTTCTTCGATCAGTGGAATGGAGGCCTGGCGGCTGGCCAGTTCTTCGGTGCTGACGGTCTTGTTTTTTTGATCCTTCGTTGCTGGTGTGTCTTGGGCGGTAGTGACGGATATTCCTGAGAGCAGCAGTGTAGCTGAGAGCAGGCTGGATGTGTAGGTGTGCTTGGTCATAGATTGGATATGGTTATATCTGATGCTTGCAAACTATCAGGAGTGCCCGCCTGTGGTCAAGCTGGCATTTTAGGCTGATAGATGATCCAATTAATCTGGAAGTAGTCGTATTTTAAGCTTCCGGTTTTTGGCCCGGTTTTTGGTAGGATGTCAGTTGGATTCCATGACTTATTAAATTGGCTTTGTTCTTACATTGCTGGCGGTGGCGCTTGTAATCTTTGTCAGTAAGAAGCTGAGGATGGATGTGGTGGCTCTCTTGGTCTTGGCTGTGCTGGCCATTAGCGAGGTGCTTCATATTCGTATTGTGGGAATCGCACGGAAGTCGGGGGAGAAAAAAAGACAACAACGCTGGCTTGACCTCTGGTATTTGCCTGCTACGTTGCGCCTCTGTTTTACAAGAGTTGCGACCTTTTCGCGGTTTTTGTCTAACGGAAAATACCCCCAACCACAAAACTATCAAAAAAATGGCTAAAGCAAAACGCAAGACCGCAAAGAAAGCTGCCCGTAAAACTGTTGCCAAGAAGGCTGCACGCAAGGCACCCGCCCCTAAGAAAGCAACTCGTAAAGTGACTGCTAAAAAAGCAACTCGCAAGCCTGTCGCTAAAAAAGCAGCGCCCAAAAAGGCAACTCGTAAGCCCGTCGCTAAAAAAGCCGCTCCTAAAAAAGCAACTCGTAAGCCCGCCGCTAAAAAAGCAGCAGGCAAAAAAGTCGCTCGCAAAGCAACCGTCAAAAAAGGTAAATACGTTTACTTCTTCGGTGGTGGAAAAGCTGACGGAGGTGGCACCCAGAAAAATCTTCTCGGAGGCAAAGGTGCAAACCTTGCCGAGATGAACCGCATCGGACTTCCCGTTCCTGCTGGACTGACGATCACGACAGAAGTTTGCTCTTATTACTATGACAATGGTAAAAAGTATCCTGCGACTCTCGATGCTCAAATCGACGCCAACATTGCCAAGATCGAAAAAGTCATGGGCAAGAAGTTTGGGGATCTGAAAAACCCACTTCTCCTTTCCGTTCGTTCAGGTGCTCGCGAGTCGATGCCCGGAATGATGGACACCATCCTCAACCTTGGAATTAACGACCAAGTGGTTGAGTCACTCTCCGACAAAACTGGCAACCCTAAATTTGCATGGGACAGCTACCGTCGCTTCCTCCAGATGTATGGCAGTGTTGTCATGGGTGTGGAAGCTGAAGCTGGTGAGCACCACGACCCTTACGAGGTGATTTTGGAAAAAGCCAAGTCGAATGCAGGTGTTCAAATTGATTCCGAGCTTAGCGAAGCCGACCTCCGTTGGGTGGTTGCCGAGTTTAAGGCATTGATCAAAAAGCGCAGTGGAAGCGACTTCCCAGAAGATCCTCGTGAGCAGCTCATGGGATCCGTGAACGCTGTGTTCAACTCATGGAATAACGACCGCGCTAAGGTTTACCGTCAGAAGTATGGTATCCCAGCCGCATGGGGAACTGCCGTCAACGTGCAGGCCATGGTCTTCGGTAACACTGGAACTGAGTCCGGAACAGGTGTTGCGTTTACACGTGACCCTGCCACTGGCGAAAACGTTTTCTACGGTGAGTATCTTATTGATGCTCAAGGTGAGGACGTGGTTGCAGGTGTTCGTACACCGAAGCAGATCGCTAAATTGGCGAAGGACCTTCCTAAGTCACACAAAGAGCTTCTTGAAATCCGCAAGGTGCTTGAGGCGCACTTCAAAGACGTGCAGGACATCGAGTTCACCATCGAAGCCGGAAAACTCTGGATGCTTCAAACCCGTAACGGAAAGCGTACCGGATTTGCCGCTGTGAACATCGCACTCGACATGGTGAAAGAGAAGCTTATCACCAAAGAGACAGCTATTCTCCGTATCCCAGCTGAAGATTTGAGTCAAATGCTGGCTCCTATCTTTGACTCTGCTGCTGAGAAGAAAGCGACCAAAGTTGGGGCAGGACTTCCTGCTGGCCCTGGTGCTGCATCTGGACAAATTTACTTCTCTGCTGAAACGGCTGTTGCCGCTGCCGAAAGAGGTGAAAAAGTCATCCTGACTCGTCAGGAAACATCTCCTGAAGATCTTCGTGGAATGATTGCGGCTGAAGGAATTCTCACCACTCGTGGTGGTGCTTCTTCACACGCAGCTCTCGTTGCTCGTCAGATGGGTAAGATTTGTGTTTGTGGTTGCCACACCATGGAGATCGACTACATCGCCAAAACCATCACCGGAAATGGTGTGACTCTCAATGAGGGTGACTTCCTTTCTCTCAATGGATTTGTCGGTAGCGTTTACGCTGGTGAAATCAAAGCATCACCATCACAGGTGATCCAAGGATTGATCGAAGGCAAAGCTCGCGCCCAAAAAGGTGCAACTTACATCAAGTTCATCCAGCTCATGAAGTGGGCTGATAAGATCCGCACGCTCGACATCCGCACCAACTCCGACACCCCGGAACAGGTGGAGACCGCTGTTAAGTTTGGCGCTCAAGGAATCGGCCTCACCCGCACAGAGCACATGTTCTTTGAAGGTGACCGCATCGATGCCGTTCGCGAGATGATCCTTGCGAATACGGATGAAGGCAAAGCCACTGCGCTTGCTAAGCTTCTTCCCTACCAGAAAGAAGACTTCACAGGTATCTTCAAAGCCCTTGACGGTCGCCCAGCGACCATCCGTCTTCTGGATCCACCATTGCACGAATTCATCGGCACCATGACTCATCAACAGATTGATGAGCTCGCTGGAAAGCTCGGTGTTGAGTCCTCATTCATCCACGGCCGTATCAACGCGCTGCATGAAGAGAACCCAATGCTTGGTCACCGTGGTTGCCGTCTCGGAATCGTTTACCCTGAAATCACCAAGATGCAGGCAACAGCGATCCTTGAAGCTGCCGTAGAAGTGAAGCAGTCTGGAACGAAGGTTGTTCCTGAAATCATGGTTCCTCTCGTATCTTATGCGAAGGAATTCCAACTTCAGAAAGAAGTGATCGACGCCGCAGCGGCTGAGGTTCGCGCCAAGTATGGTCTCAAGAAAACCCAGTTGCGTTACACCGTTGGCACCATGATGGAGATTCCACGTGCCTGTTTGACCGCTGATGCAGTGGCCGAGGACGCCGCATTCTTCAGCTTCGGCACCAACGACCTCACCCAGACCTGTCTCGGCCTCAGCCGTGACGACTCCAGCTCATTCCTTCCTGCTTACCAGGAAGCTGAGGTGTTGGACAACAACCCATTCGCAAGCCTCGACCAAACAGGTGTCGGCCAGCTCGTTGAAATTGGTGTTGAGAAGGGACGGAAGACGAATCCAAAACTCAAGATCGGTATCTGTGGTGAACACGGTGGCGATCCTGAGTCAGTGAAGTTCTTCCATCGCACTGGTTTGAACTACGTTTCTTGTTCACCTTACCGTATCCCGGTCGCCAAGCTCGCCGCCGCTCAGGCAGCGCTTGAAGAGCAGGGTATGGCCCGTGGTGAAGTCAGCTAACTTGCACTGATCTCAACCGATCAAATCAATCTCAAGCCTCCAGTGGATCATTCCGCTGGGGGCTTTTTCTT
>Ga0256845_1001911_pt1 | contig 15947 bp, 14 predicted proteins | sample RiftiametaG_FD_189101 | JGI IMG/M metagenome (GOLD analysis project Ga0256845, IMG submission 189101) | Tube worm associated microbial communities from hydrothermal vent at the East Pacific Rise, Pacific Ocean - Riftia | ecosystem: Host-associated > Annelida > Integument > Unclassified ...
TATCAAACAACTAAAGAAAGTATTTCTGAGATTTTAAAAGGATTTCAACGAGAAAACGGAAGCAATGGTTTTGAAATATTTAAAGTAAAAGCATGGGATTATCCTGCTTTAATGGAAACATACGAAAAAGCAGTTAAAGTTGCCAGAGAGGAACATTGTCCAGTTTTGGTACATGTTGAAGAAGTAACACAGCCACAAGGGCATTCAACTTCAGGTTCTCATGAAAGATATAAATCAAAAGAAAGATTAGAATGGGAATTAGAATACTGTTGTGTAAAGAAATTTAAAGAGTTTATTTTAGAAAATAAAATAGCTAGTGAAGAGGAATTAACAGCAATAGAAAAAGAAGGAAAGAAAGAAGTGTCAGCACAAAAACGTGCGGCATGGTCAGCTTATTTAAATCCAATAAAAGAAGAACAAACAACAGTCGTAGCATTATTAGAAAGCGTAGCAACTGAGAGTGGAAATAGTACATTTATTACCCCTTTAATTAATGCATTAAAAGGCAATACAGAACCAATTAGAAAAGATATTGTATCTACAGTTAAAAAGGTGTTACGAATCACGAGAGAGGAGCATATAGCTGCTAAACAAGAATTATTGGTTTGGTTGAGTGCTTCAAAAACAGCAAATCATGATAGATATAGTTCTACATTGTACTCTGAGTTTGAAACTTCGCCAATGAATGTGACAGAGGTTAAGGCTGATTTGACAGATAAAATGGAAGATGGTAGAATTATTTTAAGAGATAATTTTATTAAAATATTTGAGAAATACCCAGAGGTATTAACTTTTGGAGAAGATACAGGTAAGATAGGAGGAGTAAACCAAAGCATGGAAGGTTTACAAGACCAATTTGGAGAGTTAAGAGTTTCTGATACAGGAATTAGAGAAAATACCATTATTGGTCAAGGAATTGGAATGGCATTAAGAGGGTTGAGACCAATTGCAGAAATTCAATATTTAGATTACTTACTGTACTGTATTCAAGTAATGAGTGATGATTTATCAACCTTACAATATAGAACAAAAGGCGGGCAAAAAGCTCCGTTAATTATTCGTACACGTGGACATCGTTTAGAAGGAATTTGGCATTCAGGTTCTCCTATGGGAATGATTATTAATGCAGTTAGAGGAATGCACGTTTGTGTGCCAAGAAACTTAACAGATGCAGCAGGATTTTACAATACCTTATTGCAAGGAGATGATCCAGCATTGGTAATTGAACCATTAAATGGTTACCGAACAAAAGAGAAAATGCCAGCCAATTTAGGAGAGTTTACTACTCCTTTGGGTGTGCCAGTAACATTAACGGAAGGAACTGATATTACAATTGTATCCTATGGTTCTACGTGTAACATTGGAGAACAAGCTGTAAAACAGTTGCAAGAAGTTGGTATTTCTGCAGAGCTAATTGATGTAAGAACATTATTGCCTTTCGATATTAATCATATGATTGTAGAATCATTAAAGAAAACAAATCGTTTATTAGTAGTTGATGAAGATGTTCCTGGTGGAGCATCGGCTTATATTTTAGATAAGATATTAGTAGAGCAAAAAGGATATTATCAGTTAGATTCAGAGCCGGTAACGTTAGCATCTAAAGCTCATCGTCCAGCTTATGGTACTGATGGAGATTATTTCTCTAAACCGAGTGTTGATGATATTTTTGATACCGTTTATTCAATTATGAATGAAGTGGATGAAGAACAGTTTCCTGAGATTTATTAGCCGATAATTTAGATTTAACTATTGAAACTTTCTCTGAACAATATTTTCTTTTTTAAAACGTACTTTAGCTTAGAATTGTGCAAATTATTGATGAAGAAGTTTAGTGTCATTTTTTTATTATTGATCTCCTTTTTGAGCAACGCTCAAATTGGCGGAACTAATACTTATGAGTTTTTAAACGTTCCTATTTCTGCTCGTGTAGCAGCGCTTGGAGGGAGTGTTATAGCAGTTCATGATAACGATCCAACATTAGCTATTTCAAATCCATCATTGTTAAATGCTGAAATGGATAGGATGACAACTTTTTCTTACTTGAACTACTTCGCAGATATTAACCATAGTTTTTTCTCCTATGTTAAAGATTTTAAAAAAGCCGGAACATTCTCGGCTGGTATTCGGTATTTAGATTACGGAACTTTTATAGAAACAGATGAAGGTGGGAATGAATTAGGAAGTTTTAGACCAACAGAATATGCATTGATATTGGGTTGGGGAAAACAAATTGATTCAAATTTTTCTGTAGGGGCAAATTTAAAGCCTATTTATTCTAACTTATATTTATATAGTTCTGTAGGAATTGCGTTAGATTTTTCTGGAACATATTATAATAAGCAAAAAGGATTTACAGCTTCATTGGTTATGAAAAATGTTGGGACTCAATTGAGTCCTTATGTAGAAGGAGGAGATAAAGAACCTATTCCTTTTGAAATACAAGGAGGAATTTCTAAGAAATTTAAACACATGCCTTTTAGAGTTTCGTTAGATATGATACAGTTACAAAATTGGAGTTTATCGTACAATGACTCTATTATTGAAACGAGTAGTTCTGATTTAACCGATGCTGAAAAATCGGAAAGAAATAAAACGGGTTTAATAGGCGAAACATTTAGACATTTGGTAATAGGGGGTGAGTTTGTTCCTTCTAAAAGTTTTATGTTGAGGTTTGGTTATAGTTTTAAAAGAAGAGCAGAATTAGCTCATGATAATAGACCTGGTTTAATTGGTTTTAGTTGGGGAATAGGATTTAGAATTAAAAAGTTTCATGTTAGCTATGGTAGTGCTAAATATCATTTAGCTGGACCATCTAACCATTTTACAATTACTACAAATTTATCAGAATATTATAGAAAAGGTGTTGTTCCAAAATCTTCGAAAAAGAAAAAAGAGAAGAAAAGAAAGATAAAAGAGGAAGGTTAGTAGAAGAACGTCAGTTCGAGTGAAATTCTGTCCCGATAGCTATTGGGAGAATTTTGTATCGAGAACAGTTCTCTATAATATAAAATAGGAAAAATGAATATTTCGAATAGAGTTTATCTTGAGCCTGACGAAAGACTCAATACAAGTAAAATTATTATTGCAATAGATGGATATTCCTCTTGTGGGAAGAGTACCATGGCAAAACAGATAGCCAATCAATTAAATTATTTATATATAGATACAGGAGCAATGTATCGTGCGATAACACTTTATGCTATTCGTAATAATTTAATCTCTACGGATAATTTTGATAAACAAAAACTAATTAATTTATTACCTCAAATTAACGTTTCATTCTCATATAATTCAACGTTAAACTGTTCTGAAACATATTTGGATAATGAAAATGTAGAGCAAGAGATTAGAGGCATTGAAGTTTCTAATCAGGTAAGTAAAGTTGCTCAAATAAAAGAAGTAAGAACAAAATTAGTAGAGATACAACGAAAGGTCGGAAAAGGAAAAGGATTGGTAATGGATGGACGAGATATTGGTTCAGTTGTTTTTCCAGATGCTGAATTAAAAATATTTATGACAGCAGATTATAAGGTAAGAGCTCAACGTAGGTTTGAAGAATTACAAGCAAAAGGAGATGATATTTCTTATGATGAGGTATTAGAAAATATAACATCTAGAGATAATGATGATACGAGCAGAAGTGAGAACCCATTAATACAAGCAGATGATGCTATTGTTATTGATAATTCGGAAATAACTAGAGATGAGCAGCTTAAAATAGCCTTAGAACTCGTAAGTAATAAAATTAATCAAGAATAAGCCTCATTTTTAACTGAAATCAGTAATTGTAGCTTGTGTTTATCATAAATACAAGCAGAATAATTGTTATATTTATAAAATGATAAAAGGAGAAGAAAAAGAAATGGATATAGTAAGTAACATTGAAATAGAGAGATCAAGAGGGTCTAAATTGCCATTTGTAGATTTTAATAACATTCAATTCGGAAAACAATTTTCAGATCATATGTTTACTGCTGATTATAAGAATGGAGAGTGGACAAATTTAAAAATCTCTCCTTATGAGCCGATTACTTTAAGTCCTGCTTGTGCTGCAATTCATTACGGACAATCTGTTTTTGAAGGGATGAAGGCATATAAGAATGAGGCTGGTGAAATTTTCTTATTCAGACCAGAGGAAAATGCAAAAAGAATAAACAGGTCAGCAGAGAGAATGTGTATTCCTACTGTTCCTCAGGAGTTATTTATGGATGCATTGAAGCAATTGATTGAGGTTGATGCTGATTGGGTTCCTGCGGTAGAAGGGTGTTCATTATATATCAGACCCTTTATATTCGCAAGTGAAGAGTTGTTAGGTGTTAGACCTGCAGATGAATATAAATTTATGATTTTTACATCTCCAGTAGGAGGTTATTATGAAGATGAAATTCATGTAAAAATTGAAACAGAATATTCTAGAGCATCAGAAGGTGGAGTTGGTTACGCAAAAGCAGCTGGTAATTATGCAGCAGCATTGTACCCAGCAAAATTAGGAGAAGCACAAGGTTTTCGTCAGTTAATTTGGACGGATGCTAAAGAACATAAATATATTGAAGAATCTGGAACAATGAACATTATGTTCCATATAGGAGATACCTTATTGACACCTTCTACGGATTTAAAAACTACGTTGGCTGGTATTACAAGAGATAGCGTTTTAACTTTAGCCAGAGATTTAGGTGTTAAAGTGGAAGAACGTAAAGTATCTGTAGAAGAGGTTGTTACGGCTATGAGAAATGGAGAGCTAAAAGATGCTTTTGGAACAGGAACAGCTGCAACATTGGCACAAATTTCTTCAATTACTTATAATGATGAAAGATTTGAGTTACCTCCTTTAGAAAGTAGATCCCTTTCAAACGAGATAGGACAAATAATGCAAAATATTAAAAGAGGAAAAGCAGAAGATGTCCATAATTGGATATACAAGATTTAGCAAAAAAAATGAGCTTCTAAAAGTTCATTTTTTTTGTCTTAAAAAATCGAGGTGATTACTTCAATATCTCAGAAAATGTTTTCTTGAATTTTTCAACTTTAGGACTAACAACTGCTCTACAATAAGGATTCTCTCCGTTCAAATCAAAATAGTCTTGATGATAATCTTCAGCAGGATAGAAGTTCATTAATTCAGCAATTTCAGTAACTATTGGATCAGTAAAAGCACCAGAATCGTCTAGTTTATTAAAAACATCTATAGCTATTTCTTTTTGGGCTTCAGTATGATAATAAATACCAGAACGATATTGTGTACCAACATCTGCACCTTGTCTATTTAAAGTTGTAGGGTTATGAGTTTGAAAAAATACTTCTAATATTTTTTCCAATGAAACTATCTCAGGATTGTAAACTAATTGACATACTTCTGCATGACCCGTAGTTCCAGAACAAACTTCTTTATATGATGGATTTTTAACAGCTCCGTTCGAGTAACCAGAAACAACACTTTCTACACCTTTAATATCTTGAAAAATTGCTTCTACACACCAAAAGCAGCCAGCGCCTAATGTTATTGTTTCCATACTTGTAGTTTTAATTTGAATTTCTTTTATAGGTTCCTCTCCTTTATGAGCATAGCATGAGATTAATACAAAGCCTAGAATGATTGTTGAAATTAGTTGTTTCATAATAATGAATTTTACCAAATAACGACTAAGTTCTTACAATATTATTTAATAGGTAGCCATTAACTCTTTGATCTTATTGTTTGTCTCATTACTGACATTGACTAAAGGCAAACGAACAGCATCACCTGTAATATTTAATTCTTTTAAAGCTACTTTTACTCCTGCAGGATTTCCTTCAACAAATAAATAATGAATCATTTCGAAATACTTGTAATGTAAAGATCTTGCATTATCCATGTCATTATCTAATGCTGCAGCTACCATATCAGAAAAGCCTTTAGGAAAAGCGTTTGCTAATACTGAAATAACGCCATCACCGCCACTTGCAATCATTGGTAATGTTAAAGCATCATCACCAGAAATCACTAAAAATCCTTCTGGTTTGTTATTGATAATTTCCATGCACTGCTCTAAACTTCCAGCAGCTTCTTTAACGGCAATAATATTATCAAAATCTTGAGCTAAACGTAAGGTTGTTGCAGGAAGGATATTAGAACTTGTTCTACCAGGTACATTATATAAGATGATAGGCAATTGAGATACTTCTGCAATTGCCTTATAGTGTTGGTATATTCCTTCTTGTGTAGGTTTGTTGTAATATGGACTTACTGATAAAATAGCATCAACACCAATTACATTTGTGTTTTTAAATGCTTCAACAACTGTAGCAGTACAATTTCCTCCAATACCTAAAATGATTGGTAAACGATTATTATTAACCTTAATAATAAAAGCTAAGGTTGCTTCTTTTTCGGATGTTGATAAGGTTACAGATTCACCAGTTGTTCCTTGGACTACTAAATAGTTAATTCCATTAGAGATTAAATGCTCCACCAATTTTTCTAATGAATTGTAGTCAACACTTTTATCTTCGTTAAATGGGGTAACAATAGCTACGCCTGTTCCTTTAAATTTATCCATTGTTGTAATTTTTGTAAAGAAATTATTAATTACAAAAATAAACAAGAAACTTGATTAATTTAGACCCACAATAAACCAATTATATGATATCAAAAAAAGAAATAGTAGATAACTGGTTACCACGCTATACAGGAAGAGAATTAAATGAATTTGGAGAATATATTTTGTTAACCAATTTTAATAATTATGTAGATTTTTTTGCCGAAAAGCATGGGGTAGAAGTAATGGGAAAAGATAAAGCTATGCCAAGTGCAACTGCTGATGGAATTACAATTATCAATTTTAGCATGGGAAGTGCTAATGCTGCAACTATTATGGATTTATTGAGCGCTATAAAACCTAAAGCATGTTTGTTTTTAGGTAAATGTGGTGGTTTAAAAAAGAAAAATAAGTTAGGAGATTTTATTCTACCGTTGGCTGCTATTCGTGGTGAAGGAACATCTGATGATTACTTTCCTCCAGAAGTTCCAGCATTACCAGCTTTTACATTACAAAGAGCAGTTTCTACTACGATTAGAGAAATGGGAAAAGATTATTGGAGTGGTACCGTTTATACAACAAACCGTAGAGTTTGGGAGCATGATGAAGACTTTAAAAATTATTTAAGAGAGATTAGAGCAATGGCCATTGATATGGAAACAGCAACATTGTTTATTACAGGTTTTGCTAATGAAATTTCTACTGGAGCTTTATTGTTAGTTTCTGATCAGCCAATGGTTGCTGAAGGAGTTAAAACGGATAAAAGTGATAAATCTGTTACTCAAAATTATGTAGATAACCACATAGAAATAGGGATTAGATCTTTACAAGAAATTAAGAATAACGGAACAAGTGTTAAGCACTTAAAATATTCTTACTCTGCTGATTAATGGATCACAAGCAAATAATACAAGATCTTAAAAACAAGGTTTATCATCCCGTTTATTTTTTGACGGGGGATGAAACCTATTATATAGATTTAATTGCTGATTACATTGAGGTAACTGTACTGGATGAAACTGAAAAAGATTTCAATCAGACTATTTTATATGGAAAGGAAAATGACATTACAACTATTATTGGAGCAGCTAAACGCTATCCAATGATGGCAAATCATAATGTTGTTATTATTAAAGAAGCACAGCATTTAGCAACTCAGTTAGATAAATTAGAAAGCTATTTAGAAAACCCAACACCTTCTACACTTTTAGTGCTTTGTTATAAATACAAAAAAGTAGATGGCAGAAAAGCAATTGGGAAACTCTTAAAAAAGAAAGCTGTTTATTTTGAATCTAAAAAGTTATACGATAATCAAGTGCCCGATTGGATTACTGGTTATTTAAAAAGTAAACGATATTCAATTACTCCACCAGCAGCACTTTTAATTGCAGATTCTTTAGGAGCTGATTTAGGTAAAATTGTTAATGAGTTAGAAAAGCTAATTATTAACGTGCCTGAAGGAAATGAAATTACTCCCGAAACGGTAGAAAAGAACATTGGGATTAGTAAAGACTTCAATAACTTTGAGTTGAACAAAGCGATAGGAACTAAAGATGTTTTTAAGGCGAACAAAATTATTTTTCACTTCTCTAAGAATGAAAAAGACCATCCTTTAGTGGTGACTATTGGTTTGATGTATAGTTTCTTTAGTAATATTTTAAAAGTGCATTATACCAAAGATAAATCGAAAAATAATTTAGCATCTGTATTGCGTGTTAGTCCATTCTTTGTGGGAGAATATGAAGTTGCTGCACGTAATTATCCTATCCGTAAATCGGTTAAAATAATAGAATACTTACGTGATTACGATCTTAAATCTAAAGGGGTAAACAATGCTTCTACTTCTAATAGTGAGTTATTAAAGGAATTGGTTTTTAAGATTTTGCATTAAGGTCTCCTCTTGGGAGGAGATTTAGAGGTGGGTTATTTTTCTATTGGAAAATCATTACTAATTATTTGAAAAGTAATTATTCTATTTTCTTGAAGTAAATCTTTTTTAGGCTTACTATTATTATGGCTAAATTTTTTATAATTTCTAACTCCGCCATCCACTACAATCAGTCTAGCCTTATCAATTCCCAGCTTAATAAGCTCATTGGCATAAGTCATTGTTCTTTTTTTAGAGATTTCTTTTTTTTCTGAAAAATCTCTATATCCTTTAATTTCAAATATTAAAGATGGATTTTCTGTCATGATATTTAATAACCATCCATTAATATCATTATCTGTCTTGTCTTCTAAAAAAGGGACTAGCTCATTGTTCTTGAAAAATATTTTAGGAAACATAAAACAAGTAAGATGAAGAAGCCTTTTTAATTCGTATTCATGAATAAATACCATACTTTCTGTAAATCCAACAGTAGTTTCTTTTCCCTTGCCGCTATAATATTTATTTTTTTCTAAAACAATAGAATAAGAAGTGTTTGGATTCAATTTTATTTTTGGTTTTTTTCCTAAATTATTTGAACCATATAGAAAGTACTCTCGAGAAGAGCCATCAGTGCCAATTATTTTAACTTTCACATCATTTATAGGCTCTTTTGTTTTAATATCATTTACTATTATTTGCAACGTAAATTGTAATGAGTCTTTGTCTATATTTTGAGCTGGAAACCCAAATGAGATAATTAATATGCTTAATAGGAATAGTAACCTTAAGAATTTCATATTCTAAAAATAGGAAAAGATTCTGAAGCAAGTTTAGAATAATGTGTATTTTGAGTGTCATGAAACTAATAACAGCTAGAATATTTGATAACCCGATTGATGCTCATTTATTGAAAACTAAATTAGAAAGCGAGGGTGCTCAATGTTTTCTTCATGATGAACATATGGTAACTTTAGATCCTTCGATTAGGAATACTTCTGGAGGAATTAAATTAAAAATTGCTGAATCTGACATTGAGAAAGTTCAAAAACTATTAAAAGAAATAGAAAGCACTCCTTATTTAAAAGAAAATGGGGAAGCACTAAAATGTCCTAAGTGTGGTTCTTCAGATTTTTACTCTCAGTATAAGTCTACAAAAGGGTTTTCTGGATTATTTTCTACAGTTATATCTATTTTAATGATGATTTATCCTTTAAATCATAACTCTTTCTATAAGTGTAAACAATGTGGAGAAGAGTTTGAGTCTAAAAATTAAAGATTCTGAATCAAGTTCAGAATGACAGACAACAAAAAACGCTGCTAAATTAATTTAGCAGCGTTTTTTAATAATGTTCTATGAGTTTTATCCTACCGCTTCAATATGTTTTTTTATTGCCTGGTAAGTTCTTTCAATATTATTGTCTAAACCAATAGAAATACGAACCAAACCATCAGATAAACCCATTGCAGTTCTTTCTTCCTCAGGTATTTCGGAAGATGTACTTCCACCTGGTGCACTAAACAATGTTTTGTAAGAACCTAAACTTACCGCTAAATATCCAACATTATCATCTTGCATTTTTTCCATTAGTAAGTTTGCTTTTGCAGCAGTTTCCATATCAATAACAAATAAACCTCCAAAACCAAATTCAGGATTCATCATGCGTTTCATCGTTTGATGTTGCGGATGATTTGCTAATCCTGGGTAGACAATTTTATAACCGTCTTCATTCAACTTAGTCGTTAAATACAAAGCATTTGAACTGTGTTGCTTCATTCTAATGTGTAATGTTCTTAAATTCTTTAAAATACTTGCAGAACGGAAACTATCTAAAACAGGTCCTAATAACATTGCAGTTCCAGTATTTACATCATATAATGAACCAATGAACTCATCTGATGCACAAACTGTTCCTGCAACACAATCACTCATTCCGTTAATAAATTTGGTCATACTGTGTACAACAATGTCAGCTCCTAATTTAGCTGGAGAAAATATCATTGGAGAAAAAGTATTGTCAACAATTAATAGACAATTATTTGCTTTAGCAATTTTAGAAAGCTCTGTAATATCAGAAATTTCTAACATTGGGTTACTAATCGTTTCACAAAAAATAATTTTAGTTTTTGGAGTTATTGAAGCTTTAACTTGCTCTAAATTAGTAGTATCTACAAAAGTTGTGTTGATGTTGAACTTTGGTAAATAGTTTTTCATAAAAGCATACGTACCACCATAAATCGTTCTACTCGAAACAATTTCATCTCCAGCACTACATATTTGCATAATTGCCGAAGTTATTGCTCCCATTCCAGATGCCATTACAGAAGCACTTTCTGTTCCTTCCATTTCTGCCAACGCCATAGATAAGTATCTATTGGTTGGGTTCCAGTGTCTTGAGTATAAATAACAACCTTCAACTTCTCCTTCAAAAACACCTTCCATTGTTCCTGCTCTTAAAAAAGTATAAGTAGAAGAATCTGTTATTGAAGGATTTACACCTCCGTATTCACCAAAATATTGTAAATCTTGTATATTGTCTGCTGGATTAAATTTCGACATAGTAATTTATTTAAAATTTTATTTTGCAAAGGTTGTTGTTTTTAGAAGATAATTCTAATTATTAGCACCTAATTATCTATTGAATTTAATAGGTTAAAGCTGCTTTTTTAGTATATAATTTGTTTGAATACATTTTAAGATTTATGTCATACCGAGCGTAGCCGAGGTATCTTTTGACTTTCTTGTATCAAATTTAAAAGATTTACTCACTCCTTGTTATTGTCTAATGGTGTTTGTGAACTTACGTTTTTCAGTTTCGTTCCTTTGTCACTCCAATCGGAATGACATTTTGGGGGATTTAAAAAGTATATTTGCTGGACAATGAGTAAAATGGATGTAATAATTATTGGAGGAGGAGCAGCAGGGATATTTGCAGCTATAAATATTGGTGCAAACAATCCTAATTTAAAAGTTGTTGTATTAGAGAAAACTACTAAACTATTATCTAAAGTAAAGGTTTCTGGTGGGGGAAGATGTAATGTTACTCATGCCTGTTTTGATCCTAAAGAATTGGTAAAATTTTATCCAAGAGGAGAGAAGGAATTGCTTGGACCTTTTCATCAGTTTCAGCCAGGAGATACTATTGCTTGGTTTGCTGATAGGGGAGTTGAATTGAAAATTGAGGATGATGGAAGAATGTTTCCTGTTACGAATGATTCGCAAACGATAATTGATTGTTTTCTTAAAGAAATAGAGAAATACAACATTGATATTCGTTATCAATCAGCTGTAGAATATATTAGTCATTCTGAAAATGGTTTTGAACTTCAATTACAGAATGGAGCATTAGCCTGTGATAATTTAATTGTTGCTACTGGTGGCTTTCATAAGGCAGAAGGATATGGTTTTATGAAAAACCTTAAGCATACGATTATACCTCCTAATCCATCATTGTTTACATTTAATTTACCTAAGAATGATTTGTTGATCTTACAAGGTTTGGTTGCAAATGTGGAAATTAAAATATTAGGAAGTAAATTTATTGAACAAGGTCCTTTATTGGTTACCCATTGGGGAGTAAGTGGTCCTGCTGTTTTAAAATTATCATCTTGGGCAGCTCGCCTATTAAATGAAAAGAATTACGAGTTTGATTTTATGGTAAATTGGTTACCTAATCATTCTGAAGAAAGCTTAAAAGATTTGTTTGCTTCTTACAAGCAAAATTTTGGTAATAAAAAAGTAATGAACCAATTTGAGTTGGAGATTCCTAAAAAGCTAAAATTGTTTTTATTGCAAAAATCGGGAATAAGCACTGAATTAAAATGGGCAGAAGTCAATAAAAAACAACTGAATAGATTAACCCAGCTTTTAACAGCAGATATTTATCCTTCTAAAGGGAAAACAACATTTAAACAGGAGTTTGTGAGTTGTGGCGGTGTTCAACTAAATGAAGTTAATTTTAAAACGATGGAAAGTAAACAGGTTCCGAATCTCTATTTTGCTGGTGAAGTTTTAAATGTTGATGCCTTAACGGGTGGTTTTAATTTCCAAAATGCTTGGACTACAAGCTGGATTGCTGCTAGGAGTATTTCAAATTAATAAGTCTTTGAAAATGAAAAAATTGTTAGTTAGCAATAACTCATGAGCTTAATTACAATAATTCCTTTTTTCCTTAATTTTGTTCTTACTTTATTATAATTGTCTTCGAACATCTTATTATATTCAACCCAAGATTGATTATCTCGTTTTTTAATGCTTAAAAGAGTTGTTAGTTTTTCAAACTCTACTTTTTCAATTTTAGGATTATAATTAATGACTATAGATCCATCAATATCAGAACCTGAAACAGATTTTTTGAATATTGGTTCGGAGAAGTTTAATAAGTCAATTTCATACTGTGTTAAATCATCAATAATCTTATGATACTGTCTTATATCGAAAATAGATTTTGAGTAATTGGGATTGCCTTTTTCATCAGAAAAACACTCACAAGAATTAGTCTGAATAATTTGTATTGATTGAATGCTTTTAACTTTAATTAGTCTAGTGTCTTTTATTGCTGCAGCTGTATAGATAAAGGTCTCTGAATTTTTTCTTCTAAGATATTTAATACTTTGAATTTTACTATAGAAAGAAATGGTTGGATCATTTTGATTGATAGTACGCTTCTTTATCTGATTAAGTAGTTCATTTCCTATTGTAGTAGGTTCTATTGGAACCCAAAACTGAAAGTAACCTTCAACGGTAGTTTTATTGTCTAAGCTTATGATACATTTATATATTGCACAAGAACCTACATCGGCATTTGCGCTAAAAATTGTTGAAATTAATATGAGTATTGATATAAATATTTTCATATTTCAGATACTTAAAACTAACAAAAAAAGAAGTAGTCTCTCATTGTGATTTGATTTAGTTTTTCAAAATAGCTTTTAATCTCTTCTTGAGCAATTGGATTGGCAACTGTTACAATACTTTGAGGGTTTTCAATATTCTCTAGAGCATTAACTGCAAGCATTTTTTTATCATAAATGTGTTTCCCTATTTTTTTAGGATTATCACAAATCCAATGGAATTTAATCTCTTTTTTAATTAAGATTTGAGCCAAGGCTTTCCCTTTTCTTCCAGCGCCCCAAAGGACTAAGTTTTTATTTTGATTATAATCTAAGGTTAAAAAGTAGTGTGCTTTAATTTTTATAAAGGTATTGTCAGCATAGTTCTCATCAGTACGAGAAGTACGTGTTGCATAATCTCTCCAATGATGTAATATTTTATCGCAAGGAATTACTTTTAATCCATTTAAATAAAAGCGAAATACTAAATCATAATCTTCAGGGTAGTGATTTGGATTAAAGGCATCACACTTTTCTAAATCTTCTCGATAAGCCATCCAACAGGGTGAAGGGATAACACATTCTTTATAAATTTCGTTGAAATTAGTTCCTTTTGCTGTTAGGCTATTTAGCCAGTTTTCATAATTTTTAAAACCATCACCTAATTCTTTCTCAGAAAAATATTGAACTAATCCAGTAGCTATATTTCCTTGCCCAGCATTTAATAAATTAGTACTTAAAACAGCTAATTTATCTTCTGTCATTATATCATCAGAATCCATTCTACTAATAAACTCTCCTGAGCTTTTTGAATAGGCTAAACGTAAAGCATCAATTATTCCGCTTTCGTTATTTTTAAATGCCTTTATTCGATTGTCTTTTTCTGAATATTCGGTTAAAATTTTAAAACTATCATCTGTAGAATCATCATCAACAGCTAATAATTCCCAATTTTCATAAGTTTGGTTTAGAATAGAATCAATACACTCATTTAAAAACTGAGCAGTATTTTTAACTGGCATTATTATACTAACCAAAAGGTTTTTCATAGTTCAAAAATCGATAATTCTATTTATCTTTAAGGATTAATTTTATTTATGTTAAAAAAACTTTTCATAAAATTCATGCCTAAAAATTCTGGTTACTCCCCCAGAAAGGCTAAAATTATTGCTTATATTTTCATAATAGTATTGACTTCTATATTTCTTTGTATATTCTTAAGCGTAAGAGATGAACCCAATGAAGAAAAATACGAGGCAATTAAATATATTGGGTTTATTCTACTTATCGGTATAGTCTATGGAGAAATAGTCGATTATTTTGGGAAGAAAAGACATCAAAGCATATTGTACACTAAGAAAATTAGTGCTTTAAAATCAATTAATAATTTTAAGATAGAAAATCTAAATCGCGGGAATTACTGGGGATATAAAGGCGTATATCAAGATTACTTTTTTAGAATCTATTATGATTGGAGTGCTGGATTTAAAAAGTCTGGCACTAGATTTTGTTTTATGTTGCACTACAAACCACTCATGATTTCTAAAAACTTTGTAGATGGAGAAAGAATGGCTTCTTTAACTGAAAAATACAACAAAGGGAATACTTATAATTATGAAGTGAAATTTAACACCTCTTATCTTATCATTTATATGAGGTATAACTTTTTAACGTCATTTGAAGAATTTAAAAGAAAACTAGATTTAGCTGTAAAGATTGTTAAAGAAGAAAATTTAGAGCCTAATTCAGAAAGAGATGTAGAAAATTTACTTCTGGATAAAGAAGTGCAAATTTTGCATGCTCCAGAAATTGACACTTTTTATGAATAAAAAAACAGTTACGATAATTGGAGGTGGGCCAGCAGCAATGTTATTGGCGTCACATTTAGATCCTGAGCTGTTTAATGTTACCATCTTTGAGCGAAATAAATCGCTTGGGCGGAAGTTCTTGGTTGCGGGGAAAGGTGGTTTTAACTTAACCCATTCCGAAAATTCAGCGCAATTTATTAATAGATATACTCCTGCTGAATTTTTGATAGAAGCATTGACAACTTTTAGTAATAATGATTTAAGAGATTGGTTGAAATCGTTTGATATTCCAACATTTATAGGTAGTAGTAAGCGTATTTATCCTGAAAAAGGAATTAAACCTATAGCAATTTTAACTGCTATTTTGGATGGGTTAAAACAGAAAGGTGTTCAAATCAAAACAGAACAAAAATGGGTTGGATGGAATGATAAGAAGGCACTCGTTTTTGAATCTGGGTTAACACTATCTTCTGATATTACAACCTTTTCTTTAGGAGGTAGTAGTTGGAAAAAGACAGGTTCTTCTGGAGAATGGGCAACTTATTTTTCAGAAAAAGAAGTGAATATAATTCCTTTTGAGGCTTCAAATTGCGCTTATGAAATTAACTGGAAAAGTGACTTTATTGACAAAAATGAAGGGAAACCACTTAAAAACATCATTATTTCTTGTAAAAACAGCTCAAAAAAAGGAGAAATTGTAATTACAAAGTTTGGTTTAGAAGGAGGAGCAATTTATGCGTTAAGTCCTGATATTCGAAATCAACTCAATCAAAATAAAAAAGCAGCAATTATTATTGATTTAAAACCATCTTTAACGGTTGATGAAATTGTATCTAAATTAAGCTCAGGAAAACTAACTCAACAACTAGTTAAAACGATTAAATTAGAAAAACCTAAAATCGATTTGTTAAAACATTA
>Ga0256845_1001912_pt1 | contig 15944 bp, 26 predicted proteins | sample RiftiametaG_FD_189101 | JGI IMG/M metagenome (GOLD analysis project Ga0256845, IMG submission 189101) | Tube worm associated microbial communities from hydrothermal vent at the East Pacific Rise, Pacific Ocean - Riftia | ecosystem: Host-associated > Annelida > Integument > Unclassified ...
ATCATAATCAATTTAATTATGGAAACTTTAATTATGGCTATCATTCAAATAAATTCTATTGTTTCGATCAACCTTGTTCTCCTGAAACTTGGGAAAAGGCTAAGTTACCAAAATTCTTGAAATTTATCCCAGATTTAAAATTAAGCCATAAAGAAAACCTTCGAAAAGCCTGGGAAACTGCTACTAAAGCCGATAAAAAACTTCTAGAAAAACTTCCTAACTTCGATTGGGAAATATTTACTGATATTACTGGAATTGAAAAATCTTAGGAACAAAAGGAATTAAAAATGATTAGAATTACAAATGAATTAAATGATTTAATTTCATGGATAAATGAATATTTTGATGAGAATGAAATAGAGAAAGCTATTATTGGTGTTTCTGGTGGGATTGATAGTGCTGTTATGACTAGTCTTCTTAATAGAGCACTAGGAAATAGAAGGATTATTCCTGTTCTTTTACCATGTGAATCTGAAAAACAAGATCAAATAGATGCAAAAAGATTATGTGATAGATTTCATATGGATCCGCTTGTTTATGATCTAGAAAAAACTTTTGATGCTTTTAGAGAAGAGACAAACGAAAAAACACAACCACTTAATATGGTGGCAAGAGGAAATATAAAAGCCAGATTAAGAATGCTTACTCTTTATGATATTGCTAACAGAATAGGAAATAGTCTTGTTGTAGGAACAACCAACAAGACAGAAGCTATGATTGGTTATGCTACTAAGTATGGTGATGGTGGTGTTGATATTGAACCATTGCAAGATTTTCATAAATCTGAAATTTATGAATTAGCAGAACTTTTAGGTGATATTCCAATAGAAATTATAGAGAAAAGTCCTTCTGCAGGATTATGGGAAGGGCAAACAGATGAAAAAGAATTAGGTATGTCTTATGCCGAAATTGAAAAAAGTTTAGAAATCATTATTAGATTAAATGAGGAATCTCTAATAATTAAGGAAAATGAGATTGTAAGAAAAGTTTATTCTATGGTTAAAAAGAACAGACATAAAAGTCTTCACCCTCCCTATTTTTATAGAAAAGAAATTTATTAAACCATACCGATTAGGAGAAGAAAAAAAATGAAAAAAGGTTTATTAATTGTTGATGTACAAAATGACTTCTGTCCCGGTGGCGCACTACCAGTACCACATGGCAATGAAATCATTTCTTACATTAACAGAAGAAGAAATTTTTACGATAAAATATTTTTTTCACTTGATAGCCATCCTCCTAAACATATGTCTTTTGAAGAAGAAGGAGGAATGTGGCCTTCTCATTGTGTAGTAGGAACTAAAGGACATGAACTTCATCCAAAATTAGAAGTAAAAATTACTGACTTCTTTATTTATAAAGGTCTTTTTCAACACAAAGAAGAATATAGTGCATTCTATGATTTAGATATAGGTCATTCAATCCTAGCTGAAGCAATAGAAGCCTACGAAATTAAACAATTAGATATTTGCGGCTTAGCATCAGAATATTGTGTGTTTGAAACTGCAAAAGATGCTTCCAGTATAAAAAATTTAAAAGTTAATATCCTTTTAAATGGATGCAAAGGCATAAATAAAGAAGAGATAAAGAAAAGATTCACAGAACTTAAGGAATTAAATATTAACTTTGTTAGTTAAAGGAAATTGATAAATGAAAGAGACAAAAGGAATTAAAGCTTTTAAACTAATGCCCGATGGGACTATCCAAACTGGTGGTATTGTCGGATCTAAAGAAACTATTTTCCAGGTTGGGGAAACCTATAAAGTCCCTGGAAAACCAAAGCTTTGTAGAAATGGTTTTCATTTCTATGAGCCTAAAAATGCTTGTTTTGGAATTAATCTCTTTCGTAATTTTGAAAAAAATACAGTTCTTCATGAAATTACTGCCTATGGTAAGGTTGTTTCAGATACCAAAAAATGTGTCTGTTGTAAAATTAAAATCGGTAAAAGAATCAAAATAAAAGTTGATGGAAAATATAACTCTGGTAATTATAATTCAGGTTTGCATAATTCTGGAAATTATAATTCAGGTTACTTTAATTCTGGAGACTATAATCTTGGAGATCATAATTCCGGTAATTATAATCTTGGGAATTGTAACTCAGGAAACTTTAATCTTTATGATCATCCAAATGGATTCTATTGTTTCGATGAACCTTGTTCTCCTGAAACCTGGGAAAAGGCTAAATTGCCAAAAATATTGAGTTTTATTCCAGATTGGAATTTAAGCTATAAAGAAAACTTTCAAAAAGCTTGGGAAATTGCTACTAAAAAACTTCCTAACTTTGACTGGGGAATTTTTACTAAAATTACGGGAATTGAAAAGAATTAAAAATGTATAAAATAATTAATTATAGATGTCCTGAATGTGGATACGATAAAGAAATAGACAATGATGAAATACAAAAGGAAAATTTTATTTGTCTTTGTCCTAAATGTAAAAAAGAAATGATAGAATTCAATTTTAAAAATAATAGTCAAGTTTATAAGATACCAAGAGATTGGAATTAAAAGAAAAGAAAGGCAACCTAATGATTAAAACTCAATTTATAACAAGCGAATGTGGTAATAGTCCAGAAGAAGCATGGAGTAGAGCGATTGCACAAGCTAAATGTGAAAATATAAATAAAAGAAATCCACATGGTGGTATTCTAGATAAAGAAGATTACGAAGTAGTAGAAATCCATCCAGAGAAATCATTAAAAGAGACTATTAATCTTTTGTTGAATGATATTTCGCCTTCAGAAAAAAATGCATTTTGTGTTGATGCTGGTGAAGGAGAATATTATTTCTTTGGTTCTTCCTTCTTAGAATAAAGGTTGCTTTCCTTTTCTCTTTCTTTTATTATAAAGAAAACGAAAGGAGACATTCTATGTCATTCATTGAAAAGACCCCAATACAATCCAAAAAATTTATATTTGCTTTATTTTCTTTACTAATTTTAGCAGGAGTTATTGTTGTTATTGCATTAACACAAACAATTACTTGGCCTATTTCAGTAGCTTTAACAATGCTATCAATAGGTCTAATTGTAATTCCAGTTGGTTATGTTCTTGGCCAGGCAGCAATTGATAAAGTTGCAGCAATGGTAGGTTCTGTATCTCATATATTTGGAGGAGATAATAATGATTCAGATTCTAAAAAGAACATGGAATAATTATAAAAAACAAAGTTTATTTAAAAAGTTTTTATATTTCATTCCTCTAATAATTCTAGTCGTCTTTTGTTTCTTTTTCTTTTGGATCGGCGATAAAACTTATAAGAAAAAATATTTTACTTTGATTGATGATGAGAAGAAACACGTTGAAAAGAAGATAAAAAAGAATAATATTGAGATTAAGAAAATCCAAAAACTAGAAAAGAAATTAAAGGTTCAACAGAAAGATCATGAAACGAACATCAATAAAAAATATAAAGAAGCCGAACAAATTCATAAAGATATCTACGATGCTCTTCCTGCTTATGACATTGATAAGCTCAAACGGATACACGCAAGACTCAATAGAAAATCTCGCAGTAGAAAAAGTAAATAAAGATTTTATCCCTTCTGATATCATTCTTCCTGAACCGCAAATAATACAAAAAGACAACATACAACTTTATGCTTGGACAATAGAAGGCTATGCAACCATACTGCAATTATTTAATGGTTATAGTTTATGGGCTGACAGCCATACAGAACAAGAAAAAGTAATTTCTTTATGGAAATTAAGATTAGATTTATGCCGTCAAGAAAAGAAACTTGAAGTAAACAGTCTTAATTTAGCATTAGAAGACAGAGATAAAATTTATGGTATTTGGTATCAAGAACAAAAAGATCAAAAGAAACAAGAAGTAAGGAAAATGATAAAAACTATTTTAGTTTCAACTGGAATAGGAATTGTCTGTATTGCAGTAGGTATCCCTATTGGATTTATGATGGCCAAATAATGGTTATTTCTTGTTATCTCTTATTAATTGTTTCCATTGTTATTTTTATTGCCACTATTCTATTAAAACAATAGATTTATAAAATAAACAGGATTAGTCCAGATGGTTAGGACACTAGACTTTGACTCTAGTAACCTGAGTTCAAATCTCAGATCCTGTTCTGAAAAGGAAATACAAATGAAAGATTTAAAAGTAATTATTGATGATATAGAATATGTTCCTAGACATTTTAATCTACCAAAAGACTGGCTTGATATTATTGTTGCCAACAAAGAACCTGGGTATATTCTATCTGACCATGTCGTTAGTGAAGAGATAATAACAGAAGCACAGAATGTCAAATGTGTCAATGATGTTCGTGGGCTTTTTAAGAAGCTTTTTAGTCTTAACTATCAAGAAATACACAGATCTGAGAAACAAAAGAAATTTGAAAAAGTTCGCAAAGAAATTCGGAAAAGCTTTAAAGAACATGGATTAATAAAGCAAAAAGAATTTAAGAAAGAAGAAATAAAAGAAACTAAATATATGGAGATAAAAGAATTCAGGCAACTTGGATTTTTACAAGAAGTCAATAGATGTTTTCTGCATCCATTGGGACTAGCTTTAGTGGTTAGAATTAAAAATGACAACACTGAAGAACTTGCAGGTATTCAAGATTATAGGGAAAATTCTGAAGGTCTTATGTTTAATTATAAAGATAGAACAAATAAAGAAATAATTGAAGTTCATAAAAAGATGGAATTAGTCAAAAAGCTTTGGGATTCCAAACAAATAGCACGAAAACATCTATTTGATGGGCACGTAATTGAACAACCTTTTATAAAATCCGATAAAGATGCTCTTAAAAAAGGATAGAAATTTATGGATAATGAAGAAAAATATTTAAAATATTTAGAAAAGAGATGTAAGATAGAAGAAAAGATTATAGAAGAAGCATTAGAGGCTCTTTCACAATGGAAAGCAACATTCTTTTACCATAAAGAAAGGATAGAGAAATGTCATACGAAGCAATTATCTGTAAAATAACAAACATTCAAAAACATCCAAATGCTGATAGATTAAATATAGGAGTTGCTAGTGGCTATAATATTATTGTTTCTAAAGATATTAAGGAAGGAACATTAGGAATCTTTTTTCCTACCGACGGACAATTATCAGATAGAATGTGCCATGAGAATAATCTTTTTCGTCATAGTCATTTAAATAAAGACACAACTAAGCAAGGTTTCTTTGAAGACAAAAAGAGGATCAAGACTTTAATTCTTAGAAGAGCTAAATCAGAAGGATTTTGGGCACCATTATCTATCTTAGAATGGACAGAAGCGGATCTTACTACTTTAAAAGCAGGAGACTTAATCTCAGAACTTAATGGACAATCCATTTGTAATAAATACTTTACAAAAGCCACTAGGAAAGCCCAAGGAAATAATAAAGCTAAGACTTCTAAAAATTCTCTTAGAAAAGCACAATTTATAGATTTCAAAGAACATTGGCATACTACAAAACTTAGATTAATGATTAATTTTATTCCTGAAAAAGCAATATTATCAATAACAGAAAAACTTCATGGTACAAGTGGCCGTACAGGTCTTATTGCGCCGAAAGAAAAGAAAACATGGAGAACCAAATTTCTTTCTCTGATCGGCGTTAATAAAGCACCAAAATATCAATATGTTTCAGGCTCTAGAAAAGTAGTTCTTGATACTAATCGACCTGAAAATGGTTTTTATAAAGATACTAGCTTTAGAAAAGAGATACATGATTCAATCACAAAAATCGGTCTTTCTCCTGGAGAAACAATATATTACGAAATAGTAGGTTATACAGATCAACGTAGTCCTATTATGGGAGAACATGGATTAACAGATCCTAAGCTTATAAAGAAATATGGCAAGAAGATGATCTATAGTTATGGTTGTGAGCAAGATTCACAAATACCATATTCTATATACATCTATAGAATTACACACGTTCTTGCTGATGGAAGTATTCATGAAGTTCCATATCATCAAGTAATTTTTAGATGTAAAGAACTAGGATTAAATTACGTTCCTGTTCTTAAACAACCATTTGTTTATAACAATAACAAAGAAGAGCTTCTAGGCCTTTGTGAACGTCTTTCTCAAGGGAACAGTACCTTAGACTCAAAACATATTAAAGAAGGTGTAGTAGTCCGTGTAGAGGCTCCTGGGATAGATACTCATTATAAATATAAAGGATTCCATTTTTGTGAACTCGAAGGTATTATGAAAAACAATGATAATTATGTCGATTTAGAGGAAGTGAATTAATGGAATTACCTGTTTTGTATAAAAAGACTAAGACAAAAAAGATTCAGTCTTGGGCTATCAAACGAAAAAACAATATTTTAGTAGTTACCTATGGACAAACAGATGGTATTCTTTCAAGAGAAGAAAAAGAAATTAAAGGGAAAAATATAGGGAAGAAGAATGAAACTTCTCCACAAGAACAGGCTATTTTAGTAGCCAAAGCAATGTGGAAAAAGAAAAAAGACAAAGGTTATTTTGAGTCTATTACAGAGGCTAAAGAAGAAGAAGTTTTCCTTCCTATGTTAGCTTCTGATTTTGAGAAACACAAAAACAAAATAGAATATCCTGTTTATGTACAACCTAAATTAGATGGTGTTAGATGTCTTGCCAGATGGGTAGGGAATAAAGTTGTATTAATGTCGCGTGGAGGAAAAGAATATATTCTTCCTCATATCTCAAAAGAATTAGAACGCTATCTTCATAAAAATGAAGTATTTGATGGTGAAATATATATTCATAATTCTTCTTTTCAGGAAATAACGAGATTAGTTAAGAAATATAGAGAAAACGAAACAGAAAAATTGATGTTTTGGATATATGATCTCTTCTTAATAAAAGAATTATCAATGCCTTTTGAACAACGATTTTTAGGACTAGGTAGCCTTGATGAAATATTAACAGAATCAACTGATTCTATTTGTGTTTTGTCTACAAAATCTGTTTCTAATGAAAAAGAAGTTTATGACTTTCAAAAAGAAATGGTTAAATCTAATTTTGAAGGAGCTATTGTTAGAACAAGAGAGAATGTTTATTCATTGGGACACAGATCTTTATCGCTTCTTAAAGTTAAATCATTTAAAGATGATGAGTATGAAATTATAGGCTTCTCACAAGCAACAGGATCACAAGAAGGAACTGTTGTTTGGAGATGTAAAACTAAAGACAATAAAGAGTTTAATGTAAAACCAAAAGGGACGATAGAAACTAATAAAAAGTTTTTTCTAAATGGTAAGAAATATATTGGTTCTATGTTAAAAGTTAAATATTTTGAATTAACAAACGATGGACTACCAAGATTTCCTGTTGGATTAGGAATTAGAATGGAAAAGGATTTATAAAAGAAATGAGGAAAAGAGATTTTTTATTTTTTACATTAGGTACATTAGTACTCTTTCTTGCTTTAAATTTAATTGCCGCTAAAAAAGAAACTCCTTTAGAAAGATGTGAATATGAACGTTCTGTATGTGAACAAGAATTAGACGAATGTATTGCTTTGCAAAGGTAAAATAATGAAAAAACAAATTTTATTTAATAATAAATGGATTAATGTTATTGAAATAAATAATTGGTTTATTGCAACAGAACCAACAAGTTGCTATAAAAGTAGATCTGTTGCTGTTTTGCCTTATAGAACAGTTAAATTTAATTGTTTAGAATATTTAGCACGTTTTGAATTAAATCCTGCTCATTTAGAGAAAGAAGGAGAACATCAACTTTCTATTATCACTGGAGTTTGTGAGACAAAAGATACTTTATATCATGCGCAACAAGAACTAAAAGAAGAAGCAGGTTATTCTCTTGCTCAAAAAAGATTTGAATTTCTTGGTATTGTTCGGCCTCTAAAAACATCAACTACAAAAATGTACTTATACACTGTAGAAATTAAAGAAACAGATCAACAACAAAAGTATCATGGTGATGGTACTGAAAACGAAAAAAAAGAATTTGCAAAATGGGTATCTGAAATCGAATTAATAAATGCTAAGGATCCTTATATCCATACTATCTTATTTAGGATGTAGAATAAGCGCCCATAGCTCAGCTGGATAGAGCAACGGCCTTCTAAGCCGTAGGTCACAGGTTCGAATCCTGTTGGGCGTACAAAGAAAAGGAATATTTTATGAATATTAAAATTTCTGATTTCGAAATTTTTAAGTTTGCAGACAACAAATACACTTCTTTCAAAAATGGTAACAATACTTTCCAGTTGAACCAACATCCTTATCTCGATATAGTTTTGACAGACCACTGTAATTCTAATTGTGGTTTTTGTATCGCTAATCTAGCAAAAGATAAGCAAAATAATACATTAGACAAATTAAAAGAAAAAACTGCCTTTGCTGTAGAAAACATGAATGTCAAAGAAGTTTTATTATTAGGAGGAGAACCCACCATTAGTCCTCTTCTGATCCCATTTGTTAAATGGCTTCAAACCATTGGTTTAGAAAAAATAATAATTACAACAAATGGGCTTAAAATGGCTCATGATATTAAGTTCAGAAAACAGATTTTAACTGCTGGTCTTACCAATATTAATATTTCTTATATGTCTTATCATCCTAGAGAACAAGCTGATATTACAGGTAATAAACAGGTAGTAAAATTTTGTCATATTGTAGATATTCATAAAATTGCCAAACAGACAAAAACAAAAATTAGAATAAATAATAATATTTTTAAAGGAAATAACAATACAGTCAAAAAAATGGAATTGTTTTATCTTAAACTGAATGGTTATTGTGATTCTATTAAATTTAGTCCTCTCTTTAAAACTGATAATTTCTCTGTTCTGAATAGAGTAAACAAATGGGTAAAAGAAAGAAGTTTGTATGACAAAGAAATAGAATTGTTGTTTAAAGAATTTGAAGACAGAATGTCTCATACATACAATGTTTCTATTATCGAAAATCCTAATCAATTTGGTTTTGTGAAAAACACAATGATTCCTTTAAAAACACCTGTTGTCATGAATTGGAATTTTGGGGAATATACAGGGATGATGAACAGAGTTATAAAAGATAAACAGATTAATAATATTAAACTTTTATCAAATGGTGAATTATCTTTATCTTGGAATAAAAACCTAAACGAATATTTCATAAAAACAAAATGAGACAAGGAAATGAAAGTAACAAAAGGAATTAAAGCTTTTAAACTAATGTCCGATGGAACCTTAGAAACTGGTGGTCTTGGCGGATCTAAAAAAACTGTTTTCCAGGTTGGGGAAACCTATAAAGTTTCTGGAAAACCAAAGCTTTGTGAAAATGGTTTTCATTTCTATGAGCCTAAAAATACCTGTTTTGGAATTAATCTCTTTGGTGATTGGCCAGGAAATAGAACAGTTCTTCATGAAATAACTGCCTATGGTAAAGTTGTTTCAGATACCAAAAGATGTGTCTGTTGTAAAATTAAAATCGGTAAAAAAATCAAAATAAAAGTTGATGGAAAATATAATTCTGGAAAAAATAATTCAGGTTTGCATAATTCCGGTAATTACAATTATGGAGAGTATAATTCTGGAAATTATAATGCGGGTTGGTGTAACTCAGGAGATTACAATACTGGTAATGATAATCTCGGAAATTATAATGATGGTTGGGATAATTCTGGTCATTTCAATTGGTACGATCATCCAAACAAATTCTATTGTTTCGATCAACCTTGTTCTCCTGAAACTTGGGGAAAGGCTAAGTTACCAAAATTCTTGAAGTTTATCCCAGATTGGGATTTAAGCTATAAAGAAATCCTTCAAAAAGCTTGGAAGACTGCTACTGAAACCGATAAAAAACTTCTAGAAAAACTTCCTAACTTTAATTGGGAAACTTTTACTAAAATTACGGGAATTGAAAAATGAAAGAAACAAAAGGAATTAAAGCATTTAAACTAATGTCCGATAGAACCTTAGAAACTGGGGGTATCGCCGGATCTAAAAAAACTGTTTTTCAGGTTGGGGAAACCTATAAAGTTTCTGGAAAACCTGAACTTTGTGAAAATGGTTTTCACTTTTACGAACCTAAAAATGCCTGCTTCGGAGTTAATCTCTTTGGTAATTTGAATTGGAAAACAGTCCTTCATGAAATTACTACTTACGGGAAAGTTATCTCGGATACCGAAAAATGTGCCTGTTGTAAAATTAAAATCGGTAAAAGAATTGAAATAAAGGTTGATAAAAAACATAATTCAGGAAATTATAATTCTGGTTGCCGTAATTCTGGTAACTATAATTCAAGTTGGTTTAATTCAGGCCATTATAATTACGGAGATCATAACTCAGGAGATTACAACTTTGGTTATTATAATTCGGGAAATTATAACTGGGGTTGGTATAATTCTGGTAACTTTAATTTTGAAGATCATAATTTTGGAGACTATCATCTAAACAAATTTTATTGTTTTGACAAACCTTGTTCTTTTGAAATCTGGGAAAAGGCCAAACTACCAGAATTCTTGAACTTTATCCCAAATTTAAAATTAGGTTATCATGATAATTTTCGAAAAGCTTGGAAGACTGCTACTGAGGCCGATAAAAAACTTCTAGAAAAACTCCCTAATTTTGATTGGGAAACCTTTACTAAAATTACTGGAATTGAAAAATGAGTCAATATTTAGATTATAGAGAATTTAATAATTCTTTTTTTAGATCAAAGATTCCTCAATTATTAAAAGAAATATTTAAAATTATTTGGATAAGAAAAGGTCATCCTTATTTAGTTGGAGGATCTGTTCTTGATCTTTTATGTAATAGGATACCAAAAGATTGGGATATAGAAATTTTCAATATGGACTTTTCTAATCTTTCTTTGATCTTGTCTAAATTTGGGGAACCCAATATGATAGGTAAAAAGTTTGGAATCATCAAACTTAAACATGAAAATCTTGATCTTGAATTTTCTATTCCCAGAACAGAAAACAAAATAGGAGTTGACCATAAAGATTTTAATATTAAATTTTGTCCACACATTTCTATTAGACAAGCAGCATTAAGAAGAGATTTCACTATTAATACACTTTATTATGATTATTTTAATAAATCTTTAATAGATCCTTTCAATGGTCTTGAAGACCTAAAGAAAGGTCTTCTTCATTATGTTAATGAAAATACTTTTAAAGAAGATTCATTAAGAGTTTTTAGAGGTGTTCAAATCATAGCACGTAAGTTATACAAATCAACAGAAAAATATAACAATTTAGTACGAACTATGATTGATAAAGGAGAATTTGAGAATATACAAGGAGAATCAATTTTTCAAGAAATAAACAAAATGTTTTCCCAAGCAATTTCTTTCTCTGTTGCCGCAAAACATCTAGAAGAAACAAACTTGTTAAATTTTTTTGGATTAGATAAATTAGTTCATTGTCAGCAAAATTCAGAATACCATCCAGAAGGTAATGTATGGGAACACACAAAATTAGTAATGGAAAATGCTTTCAAATATAGAGATGAACTTCCTGAAAACTGGAGATTACCTTTTATGTGGGGTATGTTACTTCATGATATAGGAAAACCATCAAAAACAGATCCTGAAACTTTAAGTGCTTATGGCCATGCTGAATATGGAGCAAAATTTACAAAAACTTATATGTCTTTATTTACCAAAAACAAAAGTTTTATATCTAAGGTTGTAGCTATTGTCAGATTACATATGAGAGCAAGAGAACTTATTAGAAATAAAGCTAAAAGACCAGTTTGGATTAGATTGCAACATCAATGCAGGTTAGATATTTTAGCTTATGTCTCTATGTGTGATAGTGATGGAAGGGGTTTCCCGCCGAAAGGAAAAGAAGGAGACTTCAACATCATTATGAACAAATGGAAAGGAATAGGAACACCTTGTGATAAAGTACCACCAGTTTTAATGGGAAGACATCTAATTGAAAAAGGATTAATCCCAAATAAAAAATTCGGTATTTATCTTAAACAAGCATACCAGTACCAACTGAAACACAACGAAATAAATATAGAAAAATTACTTTCTATTGCCATTGGGAAAAAGAAAGTTGCAAACAAAACATAAATATAATAACATTTATATTTATTGCTAACATAGCTTAATTGGTAAAGCTTTTGATTTGTAATCAGAAAGATGTAGGTTCGAGTCCTACTGTTAGCTAAACGAAAGGTTCTTAAATGTTTACAAAAAACCTACTAATTTAGGTCAATATTTAAATAACTTAACATCTAGTCCAACAGAAGAATGGGACAAAAATAAAGTACCTGAAAATTTAAATTTTAAAGAAGATAGTTACAATACAATATATTGGTTGCAAAAATTAATGTTATGGGAAAAGGGACCTTTCCCTATAACATATTTATTTTCTCATCTTCATCTTCAAATTGAAATGATAGATTGTCTTCTTGATGAATGTAAAATAAGGAAAGAGAGAGACATATGGATTGTCTCTCTTTCTCCATTTAATAGTACAAAAAGACAACGTTATATTTTAGCTTATGCATTAGGTCATATTCTTTTCCATACAAAAAAGATAAAAAAGAATTATATTAATATCTTTAATTTTAAAGAACAAAGAAAAGAAGAACAAGAAGCAAAAGACTTTGCTGTTATTCTTTTGGTACCAACAGTAGTTATTTCTCAGTTGTTCTTAAAAAAAAGAATTTTTTCTTTTCAACTAAAACAAGAAATCCATAAATTATCTTTGTTATACAAAGTATCATGTGAAGTCATTAAATATAGACTTGAACAATTTTCTTATCTTTTTAATATAGAAGAAACTAAATCATTTTCTTTTAAAAAATTAATAGAAACATTAAAACATTTACTAAGGATTAATTAATGAAAAACAAAGTAATAGACGAAGAATATATTAAACTTCAACAAGAACTGAAATATGAACAAGAAGATTTAATTTTTATGTTAAAGAAAGTTAAGAAACTAAGATTATTATCACAACATAACAAGATCAAAGAACCTATTAGTGATTTTTTCAAAAAGAGATGTCCAGTTTGTAATAATATTTTATCCAAAAAACAATATTATGATACAATTAATTACGATACAGTTTACATAACACATTATTATTGTACAAAGTGTGATTATGAATATGCAAAATAGAAAAGAGAATCAAAAGAAACAACATTATTGTCCTATTCATAAAATACCATTGATCTTAATGTATGGTTGTGGATGGGACTATGATAGATTACTTTGTCCAGCAAAAATTGGTAGATTTAGTCACTGTCAATATGAAATAGAATTAGAAACAACAACCTATCCACCAGAAGAAAAGGAAAAAGATGTTTAAACAACACCAGGTAGTAGCTTTAATATCAGATCCAAACTTTCCATTAGGAAAAGTTTTAGACTCTAATTCAAAACAAACTATTGTTCTATTAAGCAAAAACAAAAAGATCACTATAGCGACAAAATTACTTTGTCTCCTAAAGGAAAAATAAGATGAAGAAGTTCACAATAACAATAGATTATTCAGACAATGATCTTCCTTCCATTTTGTTTCCTGAAAATGACGAACCTACCATCTTTTGGTGGGAAGACATGAGACCAAGAGAAGTTAGAGATGATTTTATTAAAATTTTCAAAGAAGGAGTAAAATTAGGACAACAATATCATAACGAAGAAATTGAATTTGAAATAAAAGGAGAATAAAATGAAATTAGTATGTATTTCAGATACTCATGGCCGACATGATCTTATGAATAATCAAATTCCAGAAGGTGATGTTTTAGTTGTTGCTGGTGATATCAGTAACATAGGGAAAAAGAAAGATATTGTGTCTTTTCATGAATTCTTAAAGCAAGTTCCTTGTAAACATAAAGTTGTTATTGCTGGCAATCATGATTGGTGTTTCGAAAATAGCAAAAGAAAGAAAGCTTCTTTATGGCTAACAAACGAAGATAGCTCTATTCACTATTTGCAAGATAGTGAAATTACAATTGAGGGAATAAAGTTTTATGGATCTCCATGGCAACCTGAATTTTATAATTGGGCTTTTAATTTGCGCCGAGGAAAACAAATAAAAGAAAAATGGGATTTAATCCCACAAAATACAGATGTCCTTATCACACATGGTCCTCCAGCTGGAATACTAGATCCTGACAGAAACCAAGAGAGTGTTGGTTGTGTTGATTTGTTAGATCGTGTATTAAAAATAAAACCTAAAGTTCATGTTTTTGGACATTTGCATTCAGGTTATGGCACTATTCAAAAAGAAGGAATTACTTTTGTTAATGCTTCTATTTGTGACGAGATATATGATCCTATTAACAAACCAATAGTTTTCACTATATAAAGAAAGAGATTACAATGGAAATAGGAAAAGGTATTAGTATTGGATTCACTGACATAGATACTTGGTAAAACATTTCAGCATAGCTCAATCTTGAATTTTGCCGCTGAGACAAATGATAGCGTGATGGAACTGGTATATATACTGGTCTTAAAAAAACAATGAGATTTAAAGAAAAAGCAGTTCAATATATGGGAGGTTGTTGTGCAACATGTGGTTATAAGAGATGTATGTCTGCTTTGCATTTCCATCACATAAATCCTCATGAAAAAAAATTTAACATTAGTCAAAAATCCAATTGGAATGAAATAAAAGACGAATTAGACAAATGTATTTTGCTTTGTTCCAATTGTCATATAGAAGTACATTCTGGTCTTATAGATTTGGAAGCATTAGTAGATTTAAAGGAATTATAATGAAAGGATTTAAACACGATCAGAACAAACCAAGATGGGAATTGTTACCTTTTACAGAAATGAAAGAGATAGTAGAAGTTCTTACTATCGGCGCACAAAAATATAAAGATAATAATTGGCAGTATGTAACTCCATCTAATCGTTATATAGGTGCTTTATTTCGTCATTTAACAGCTTGGATAGAAGGGGAAAAATTAGATCCTGAAACTGGCAAATCGCATTTAGCACATGCTGGTTGTAATCTACTTTTCCTTATGTGGGTAGATAACAACAAAAAGAAACAAAGACTGACAGAAAAAGAATCAGATCTTTTTGAAATGTCAACAACAATAGAAAATGATTAAAGAAACTTTATTTATTTTTTTATTGTTCTTTATTGAACAAAATAACTGGTTAAAATTAACCAACAACCGAAAGGAAACGAAATGATTACAGTAACGTATGTAAACAACACAGGTGGAGGCTTCTCAGAAGCACGAGAAGTACAAGAAAATACAACTATTTCAGAATTCATTGCAGCTCAGACTGGTGATGTAAATTTTGATGGTTTCACAATTCGTGTAAATCGAGAAACTACTTCTCGTGATTATGTACTTCAAGACGGAGACAAGATCACTTGTGTTCCTACCGGCATTAAAGGTGCCTAATCTTCCCCTAGTTTTATCCCTTCTTTAAAAATTAAAATTACTTATCATAAAAATCTATTCTAATTACTTTAACTATATCATTGTAAAACAATCAACTGTTTTTCTTGTGAACTATTAATCTAAATTAGATCTAGGAGAATTTAATGACAAATGAATACAGTTTAAATGCTAAAGATGAAGAAAGAATAAATGATATTCTTTTAGCAATGAAAGAAAATTTTGAAGAAAAGAAAAAATATGGTTTACGTTTTGATTTTTCTAAGAAATCATTATTACCTAATGTTAATGATATTTTTAATTCTTTAATTTATAACAAAAGAGACATATATATAAAAAATCTTTTTGAAGTAGCAATGAACAAACTTGATTTTGTTATGAAAGATTTTAAAGAAACCAAAAGCATACAAATGTCTCATAATGATCTTGGTACATTTGAAAGACAAATTAGACTATTAAAAGAAGAATTTGTATATCTTGATGATAATATAGGAATACTTAATGACTATAAAAGAAAAGACAAAAGAAATAAAGAAATAGATCATTATCACCAAAATACATTTAAGGAAGAAGAAATAATAAAAGATATTTTAGCACTTAGAAATGAATTTGAAGCAATGTCTTTCAATAGAAAAACCAAAA
>Ga0256845_1001913_pt1 | contig 15933 bp, 11 predicted proteins | sample RiftiametaG_FD_189101 | JGI IMG/M metagenome (GOLD analysis project Ga0256845, IMG submission 189101) | Tube worm associated microbial communities from hydrothermal vent at the East Pacific Rise, Pacific Ocean - Riftia | ecosystem: Host-associated > Annelida > Integument > Unclassified ...
CTATGCCTTAAAAAACCTAAATAGAATGAGCAAAGCGAATTATATGCGTGGTTTTAAAAATATTATTACAAAAAGATGATTTTAGTTTAGGCGACAACTTGCTTGACAAACACCGCACTTGACCCTGCTCATGCGCCAATGCTTCTTGCGGGCACACCCACATGCAACAGCATATTTGTGAGATATCCCAAGGTTAAGAAAGTATCTGGCCCGAGATTGCAGCTTTGTGACTTTTAAGATAAATCACAAAATCATCAGCATATCTGACAAAATAAAGTTTGCGCTTTTCCAATTCCTTATCCAGTTCATCCAGAACTATATTGGAAAGCAATGGAGACAGTGGAAATGGAATTGAATGAATTAGGGCAACCCGAGTTGAGTCGGATTATCGGGGATGCTGTTATTGTGTTTAAGACTACTATCGATTTATAGGAAAATTTGAAATGCAAATGATTTAGACAGAAGAAGCCCCCTTACCTCTGGGACACTATCCCCAGGCTATAGTAGATGGAGACACTGTTTATTTGGCAACGCAGAGTCCGGTGTTTGTCGAGCAATTGTGTCGTTTCATTCACAACATCCAACACAAAATACTCTATTTAGATAACAATTAAAAGGAGGCACTATGCAATTACTGGATGCATCATTGACTTTTGCATTAACTTTAGCAGCTTTTGCGACCGTTGTAACCATAATTATGGAAGCTTATTTTCGTATCATCAGAATAAAAAAAAAGAATTTATTCGAGGTGATAAAAAAATTAAACGATGAACTTGACCAGGGTCCTTTGAATTTAAGCCCGGAAGAACGTTCAAATTTTTTTTCTAAAGTGATTGAAAACCCTGTTAACGGAATAAATTTAGTTAACGAAATCGACTGGGATAGTAAAGATAATAAAGAAGAGATCCTTTCTGATTTTATATCCAGGTTTAATAAAACAAAAAATCTTAAAGGGAATTATAAAAAGGTCACTTTAGAATTTGTACTTCGATGCCTTGCTGAAAGCAAGACTGTTAAAACTGCATCCCTTGAAGCCAGTAACCATCTTAAAATAGAATTGAATCGGATTGCACGTAAATATGAAGAGCTATGTTCATCCGTTTCTGCCCGCTTTAAGGAACATGCACAGATGTATTCGATAGCGATTGGTGTTATTCTGGCACTCACTGCAAATATCGATGGTCTACGCATTTTTGATGCATATCGGGCAGATCCCAGATTAACTCTATCTGTGATTGAAAAACAGGAAAGCCTGATAGAAAAAAATCAAAAAGTTCAAGCGGCAATAAAATCCTTGAATGAGCTCTATTTAAAGGAGAGTGAAAAGAAGAGTGCGATAGTTACCGCTGAAAAAGACAATAAGAGTTCAAAGGAAATTAACCGCCTTAAAATTGAATTGAAAGAGATTGAAGATAATATTTCTGAAAGCTCAGAGATTGCAGCTATTCAAAAATCAATTCAGAATGCCAAAAATCAGATTTCAGAATTGAGAGATCTTGGTGTTCCCATCGGTTGGGACTATTATCCAAACTGCTCCTTTGGAAAAGACGTAATCAAATTATCAAAAGCATGTCCTGACTGCAAAGACATCATCTTAGAAAATGAGGAGAAAACCTGCAAAGGTTTTTGGGCATGTCTACTAACTACATTTAAAAGTGATGCCGCAGGTTTCATGGTCTGGGTAATGAAAGTTATTATAACTGGGATTCTTATTGGTCTTGGCGCACCATTCTGGTTTGATGTCGCGAAACGCCTCTCCCAGATCCGCAAGGGATTAAAAAACCCAAATGCATCTGATGAGGATCGCCTTGCTGCAAGGGATGCCAATGGTGATGCAGATGAACGCAAAAAAATCGTTGATGATGTAGTCAAAGATACTTTAAAGGAAGCAGGAGTTTCCGCGTTCGGTCTACCGTCAAAGGGAATGGGTCCAAAGGGCATTGTTCTATAAATTTATCAAAGAGGTAAACTTATGAATCACACACTGATAATCTTCGGAATTCAAGCAACATTAAGGGCTGCACAAGCAGGTGCAGATCTTTATAAAGAACATGCCAGGGACAGGAATGTGTTTCTCCCAAATTTAAAATTACCTGATGATTCAAGATTCGATATTCTATATTCATTTCTAAATGATAACAAGCACTACACTCAAACAGAAGCGGTATTCTCTAAAGTTTGGAATAAAGAGATACAAAACCTTGGAACAGAAGACAAAAAATTAATCGATGATGCTTTTGCCCATATGCTTAAAATAAAAGCCTTACAAGAACTAAGAAAAGAAAACAAGGTTGATGAAGAAGCTGAGCATGAGGCAATAATGCTTGCAGGCGGCCGCATGGTTGAGCAGTGGCGTGAAGAGCGGAAGCCACCAAGTGCATTTGTTCGAATGGCTTTAACCCTGACCGATATAGGTCTGGAATTTGTTTCGTCGAATCCAACGCTTTTTGGTATAGGGAATAGTGGTGAAAAGCTAGTTGTTTCTTTTGCTAACAATATGAGTAAACTGATTCCCAATGATGTTGCTGAATTTGGGCAGGAAAACACTTTTGCCAATCGTTTAGTTGGAATTTTTTTACGTGCAGGATTATCAAGCCTGTCATCTAATCCATCAATGATTTTCAGTGATGATGATGTAGCCAATCTTTTTCAAGGGATTGCCAAGCCTATCGTAGATACACTACCTGAAACTATCCATGAGCAAATGAACTATCGTGAGATGATAGATGTTCTGGCAGGTCCGTCAGCACAGGCAGCCTTCAAAATCATAGCTGAAAATCCTGAAAATTACCTTGGTAAAAAATACAATAAAGACCAGGCACTTGGAGCAGTAACAACAGCCCTTTTTGAAACAATCCGCGATATTACAGGTGAAAGCAGTATTGTTCATATTTTTAGTGAGCAGGGAATGATCCGTATTTATCAATCTGGGCTCAATGTCGCAGTTAATAGACCTGAACTTTTTATTGGTCAGGGTGATGCACCAGAAATTGAATTATACAAAGATCTTTTAAGAGGTACTGCCGAGACTCTTGCTGAATATCCGCGTTTTAATGGACCACTTGGTGCATCCCTTGCCGCCATGGTGATCGAAACTGTTGGTGAAAACGCACCCTCTATTCTAAAATTTAATCATGGTGAACCATGGGAAAAAATTGCTGATCAAGCCATAAAACAAGTTACGAATGGTTTGGCTGAAGCAGTCAGAAACTATGATTCTAATGGATTATATACGGAGACATTGGGAGCTTTCAGTGATGACCAACTACTTGAACTATGCAAAGTAATTCTTGCGCAAGTAGCTAAAACGCCTGGCATGCTCGGTGTTAAGAATATTGAATTACAGAATGTTATTGCCGGTATCGCTGAAGTAATGGCCAAAGACGACAACCTCCTGCTATCGAGCGACGAATGGATAATTATTGCAAGGGTTGCAACAGAGAAAGCAGCAGCAAATCCCGGTCGGCTTTTCGGGATTTCATCAGAAAATGAAGCCAATGCAATTGCCGTGACAGTAATAGGTTCTATTTTGAATGTGGCAAGTGATGCATGGAACTCTGAAAAACGGTCCGGGAAATCACTGCTTTTTGGTAAAACATTACAGGCTGTCTTGATTGAAGTGATCGAGGCAATGGGAGGAAATCTGGCAGGTCTCTATAAACAACCGGACATTGTAGACCATTTTTTTAAAGACCTAATTTCAAGAGCATCAGACGCCCCTGAAAAATTCGGCAGTGATAGCATTCTAAAAATAGTTCAATCCCTTATCAGCAGTGTACTTGCTGAGGGAGTTCTCCCAGCCAATGATAAAATTGATAAAATTCTATCATCATAGAGAGGTATAGTTATGAAGAAATTTTTAAGAAGCATTGTTACAGGTATTATAATTATCTCGTTATCAGGATGCGCAACTGTACAAGATGTGCAGCGAGGGACAGATATCATTCGAACCGATAATGAGTTAGCTCGTCTCCTTCAAGGAAAACAAGTTGATCCTGTAATAGAGATACCTGATGAACTGATACAAATTGGAGATCATGCAAGGAAAGAAGGGAATGAACTGAAAAATAAAACGGGCAAAGCTCTGGATGCAATATCATACTATCGTATTGCGAGTACGGCCTACTGGAAAAGCAAAAGTACCGATGTTACAAATCACCTATTCGACACAGTTAACAGTGGAATTGAAATATGCAATTCAATGGGTGACAATGCGCCAGACCGGGACTGCTTATACCTACAATTTGTTATCCCATTGGCTGCTCTCGAATCCATAGCAAATGAGGGGCAGATCAATAAATTATTAGAAGATGTGGATTTTTCTGATGGATCAGCAACAACAGAAGAGATACAAATCATGGATAATATTGCAAACTTGCTGGAGAAAATAAAACCGCTGGTAGAAAATATCTTAGACCGCGGAGCGGATGAGCGATTATTATCCCATTCTGGTATAAATACCTACTATTGTAAGAACGCTGAAATAGCTGTCAGATTCTTTAATAATCGGGTTGCCGGATATATCAGGAAAGCCAATCTTTTCAAAGAATCATTTACCGATCCAAACCCGAAATTAAAAATGTCAGTCGAACAAGCCCAGAAACTGTCAATACCTAAATTCCAATTGCCGTTTTGTGTGAAAAGATAAAAATCATTTGAAAAAAAAGATGAACCAATTAAGGATCTTGATAACGCAAAAAGAGTAGTTATTATAGATAAAAAATATTGGTGGTACATATTCACCCACTTGACTCTGCTCATGCGCCAATGCTTCTTGCGGGCACACCCACATGCGACAGCATATCTGTGGGATATCCCAAGGTTAAGCAGGTTTCGGATTTTGATTCTGGGATTCTTCCACTGCTTCCAGAGAATGCACCGCAATCGTCTGATTATCCAGCCAATTGCAGCTTTGACACAAATTTTGATTTTGCTGAGTGTCCATCATAGCTTTTCCGAACTCCCAGCTCCGGGTTCTGTTTGAAGAATGCTCAAATAAAAACTTAGAAGGTAATTATGAATTATTCTGATAAAATTCTGATAAAAAAATTTATACCCTTATACCAGGAAAATATTCTTAATCTTATTGTTAATATACAGCAAAAAGAATTTGGGATGTCTATCACAGCAGAAGACCAACCTGATTTGTGCAATATCAAAGAATTTTACCAAAACGGTAAGGGCAATTTCTGGGTAGCATTATTCAACAATAAAGTAATTGGGACAATAAGTTTACTTGACATTGGAAATGGGCAGGCTGCTTTACGTAAAATGTTTGTAGACAAGACCTGCAGGGGGACAAAATATCAAGCAGCCCGTATGCTTTTAAATGAGCTGTTAAATTGGTCGATTGTAAACAGATTAAAAAATATATACTTGGGGACCACACCCCAATTTTTAGCTGCGCATAAATTTTATGAAAAAAATGGTTTTATTGAGATAAATAAAAATTTATTGCCAAGTAATTTCCCAATAATGAAAGTCGATACAAAATTCTATAAATTTGAACTATGATTTCTTAAAAGGAGTTTAAAATGCCGTTTGTAAATGTAAAAGTTGTAAAAGGCCAGGTCAACGCAGAAATGAAAAAACAGATAATTAAGAATCTGACTGATTTAATAGTAGAAAACATGAATCGGGAAAGAGCCTTAACAAATATCGTTATTGATGAAATTGATTATACTTCTTGGGCGATAGGTGGCAGAGAAATCAATCCAGAACAAGATTTTGTATCTTTCATAAATATCAAAGTTTCAAAAGGGACAACAAATTCAGAAGAGATGAATTCCATGCTGAAAAAAACCAAGAAAATGATGTCTGATATCATGGGCAATCAAATTCAGGAGAATTATTTCATTATTGACGAACTAAATCCGTCAGCTTGGGGTTTTGATGGGATATCAATGAAGGAACGATCAAAGCTTGAGACTATATAGCCAATGCTGCCGATATTGTTCTTCTTGCAGAGATTATAAGCAATCCCAATAAAGAGGTAATTTATGAAATATGTAGTTGGAATTGAAGAAGGAAGAAATGAACCAATTAAGGAGTTTGATAACGAAAAAAGAAGAGAATAAGCCTTTTTTACTCTAAAATCACTTATTATTAAACAAAATTGGAGAAGACCATGAAAAAAACAAATTTCATTACCATGATCACAGCTTTAATTTTTTTATTGATAACTTGTCTGCCAGCAGCGTTTTGTGCACAGAAAACCATTTCAACTTCAATTATTAAAAAGCATACAAATTCATCTCCAACTCCAAAAAAAAAGACAGTCATATGCAATTTTCCGCCTGCAACCCAGGTAGTAAACAATTCAGGGATCAAACTCCATCAGGTCAAAATAGGCAGCATTATATTTTCCAGGAATCTGTCAAGATGCTCCAATGGCTGCTCCACAGGTTTTAAAAATATCCATCCAGGAAAAAACAGGGTATATATAAAAACATCCCCACATGCTTCCTGGAATCAGATTGGTTCTGTTGGCAATTTTAAAAAATGTAAAAAATATGCAGTCAATATTATAAAAAAAGGAAAACTATTATTTTGTGCTGAGCTTTTTCAGCGCTCTGATACAGATTTAAAATTTAACCAGGATAAAAAAAGAAAAAAACTGAGTAATGCATGCAATAGAATTCATCCTGTTTCAGGTTTTAAAAAAACAATCTCAAAAAAAAGAAAGATAACCTTTGTGCCCCCAATTGGAAACAAACAAAAAAGTAAATCTGCTAAATTCTATAGAATCAAAGGTTATAAAGCAAAGCCAGCATTTTTGCCGGTAAAAAAGATTCTAAGACCTTCGCTTGACAGGAAAAGGGTTGTATCTGACTTGGTTCCCAAGGATACTACTGTCTTGTTCAGGTTTATTTCTCCAAATTCACACACTAATGTTTCACGACCGGAATTACAAATTTCTTACTATCTCCGCCCTGATATTGACTCTGGTTATATTAATTTTTTTTTATTGCATAATGGACGTACAATTATGGAAGTAAGAAAATATATTCATGAGCTGGAAAGAGGACAAAGGTTACAAACATTCTATTGGTTTTTAAACGCGTTAAGCTATGAGAATAATGGCACAGGCTACAGGATATCGGCACTTATTTCCGGGAATCCTCCTGTATTAAGTGAGCCGTTTAACATTTCCCTGCCCGATTCCCGTGAACGAATAATATGTGCAATAGTAGAACAAGAACCACAGCTATATCAGGATAAAATTTTACATATTCAAGCATATAGCACTCATAGAAAACAATTAGTGAATTGTCAACTTTTTTTTATACCTCTTCCGGGATTGAGAAGAAGGGGAATACCTGTCCCAATAGACAATAACCCGGATACCACCTCATTTGAGGCTCCTCTAACCGAACTCGAACCAGGACGTTATCGTCTAAGATTTGTCGCAGATATTATGTCAGGAGATTACACGCATAGAATAATTGCACATGCAACAGCAGAATCGCGTCACTTTTCTGTATTAGCCAGACCTGATGTTTCCTCGGCACCGACCCCTGTCCTTGAATCCTACTTACCGGAAGCAGGCTACAGATTGCCTTTGGACATTGACGTGCCTGTCAGCTGGCGTGTCGTTTACGGATGGCAGCATGGTGATCGTGTGGTATTTAACTTGAGACATGGTACTACTGAACTCTATAACACAGCTCGATGGGAGCAAACTGGGTTAATAAAGATGCCATATACCCAAAGAATAAATTCTGATGCAGCAGGAGACTATCAGGTGGTTATTGAACATCGGCGTGGATCCCATGGAGAACAGATTATAAATTCAGTAACTAAAAACTTTACTTGGTTTTACAATTCAAGGACTCATTGTTCAAGCGATCACCCCATGCAGATTGTAAATGTTTTCTCCCCACATAGTACCTTTTTTCAACCTGGTGGTAGAATGCATGTAGACTTTTGTATAATAGTTTCCACTACAACTCACCCTCACATTGAAGGAGCGCGTGTGACGTTACATAGAGAATCTACGGGTGAAGAATGGGTAGTTGGAGAATGGCGCCCAACAGCCCCAATAGTCACTCCACAAAGCTTTGACTGGCATATTCCAGAAGATATAGAGGTGGGAACAGATTATTATCTGCATATTTCTGAAATCGGCGGATCAATACATTCCCGTTTCTCCCATAACATCACCATAAACAGACCATAACTCAATAATAATTTAATGGACACCAAAAAAAGCTAAGGGGCAATTGGCGCTTAACTCTTAAGTTGCAAAGGACGGCGTGGTAAAGAGATTAATATCACCCTTTATCCTTTTAAATCATTATAGCATTGCAGCCCAAATAGAGAAGTAGCGCCTTTCACAGCTGATACAACTGCTCTTTCCATCACCCTTGCAGCAAGTAATCCTGCAACACTTAAGTCTGCCTGGACATCTCCTGCCGACATTGCAAAAATCGTATCTCCATCATACATTGAATGAGCAGGTCTAATTGCCCTTGCATATCCATTTTGAGCCATTGAAGCAAGTTTTGTCGCCTGAGATTGCGTAAAATCAGCGTTTGTTGCAATCACTCCAATCGTTGTATTCCCGCTAAAAAAATTTTTCTTATCTGAGAGCGATTTTATCATAATATCTTCTGTGCAATTGATACTATTATCATTATTAAGAGGTCCTGCAAGTATTTCATTAGTCAAAGGGTCAATCACATCTCCAAGGCAGTTCACTGCAACAAGCGCTCCAATTTTAAACTTTCCCTCCTGCAAAGCAAAAGATCCGAGACCGCTTTTCATAGCATGGTTCATACCAAGAATCTTCCCTATAGTCGCGCCGGTTCCGGCACCGATACTTCCATGTTCACACTTAATTGTTTTTTTGTCCTTTAATCCTGCATCAACACATGCCTGATAACCCATTTTCCTATCCGGTCTAACTTTGTGATCGCCAATTGTAAGGTCAAATAAAGCTGCGCCACAAACAATAGGTACTTTAGTTACCTGGACATCAAAGCCAATATTATGTTCTTCTAAATACTGCATTACGCCTGCGGCAGCATCAAGACCAAAGGCACTCCCACCTGCCAATAAAACAGCATGGGCTTGTTGAACAAGATTAACAGGATTAAGCAGATCAGTCTCTCTGGTACCAGGAGCCCCTCCACGAACATCCACACCGACAACAGCACCTTTTTCACATATCACAATAGTGCACCCTGTTGCTGCTCTCAAAGTTTGAGCATTACCGACTTTCAAACCTGTTATTTCAGAAAAATCAATTTGTTCCATCTCTAAATAGTCAAACTCCTTGTTGTTACTGCGATAGCAAGCAAACATAATGTCTTTGACAAAAAAAAATATCACAAACAAAATAAAACATATTATGGCACAAGGCATATGACCATTCAAGCATGAAGAAAAAAATAAAGACCTGACACCTTTGATTGATTTGCACAACCAGATACAAATTTCTTTATTGACACTTTGCATGGAAAATGATAGTTATCCCTTAAAAATCGGAGCGTAGCGCAGCCTGGTAGCGCACTTGCATGGGGTGCAAGGGGTCGGAGGTTCAAATCCTCTCGCTCCGACCAGAACATCGCACATTTTTGCTTCTTGACTTCATAAAATAATCTTGCTACAAATTATTAATACAAATAACTTTTCAACATCAATATTTTATTTTTGCAATGGATGGGCTTGATAAATATTAATTAATTTTACCTCAAAAAATTTAAGTCATAATATAATCTTTTGCAAAGCTATCTGATAACACTTTATATGACGGGGGTAACAGATTAATGAAATTCGAAAAGTTAATATTTATATTTTTCTTAATAATACTGTTCGTTTCTCCAATTTCCGTTGCTGCTTCCAATAATATATCTTCGAATACAAGTCCAACAAACCTTCATCAGGATCAAGTATCAGTGCAACACCCTGACAAAAGCGTAAAACCACAAACCCAAGGCGAACATATTGAGTTAGGAGAAGTCCTGCCCCTGTGGAGTTGCATCCCCTTTGCATGCATGCTGCTTTCCATTGCATTTCTGCCCTTGTTTGCAGATCATATCTGGCATAATCATTTTGGAAAAATATCTTTTTTCTGGGCAGCATCCATGGCAATCCCTTTCTTATATGCGTATAAGGCAAACGCACTGCATCAAATTTTACACATTATTCTGGCAGATTATATTCCATTTATAATACTATTATGGGCGCTTTATACCATTTCAGGCGGGATTCTACTTAAAGGCTCGCTGCGCGGTACTCCTGTTGTAAATACCATAATGATTCTCATCGGCACAATCCTTGCCTCATGGATGGGTACAACCGGCGCTGCCATGTTAATGATCAGACCATTTTTAAGGGCAAATAATTATAGAAAGAACAGAACCTTCATGGTTGTCTTTTTTATTTTCCTTGTGGGAAATATTGGCGGAGCACTCACTCCCCTTGGTGATCCGCCTCTTTTTTTGGGGTTTCTCCATGGTGTTTCCTTTTTCTGGACATTCAAAATACTTCCCCATATGCTCTTGAGTATTGGAATAATCATATCAATCTATTTTTTTACTGATACTTATTTTTATAAAAAAGAAAATCCCAAACTGCCTGAAAACGAAACCAAAGAGCCTTTAAAGCTTGTTGGTATTTATAATTTTATTTTTCTTGGCGGCGTGATTGCAGCTGTACTTGCAAGCGGAATACTTGATTTGGGACATGTCAATACATTGGGTATACACAGAGCAATTCAGGACTGGGGCAGAGATTTCATATTAATTCTAATGGGTATATTATCCCTGGTTGTAACTCCAAAACCTTTACGGGAAGAAAACGAATTTTCCTGGTTTCCAATTGTTGAAGTTGCATACCTTTTTATTGGGATTTTCATTACTATGGTGCCTTGCCTTTTACTTCTAAAAGCAGGTCCCAAGGGAGAATTTGCATTTTTAATTGAAGCTGTAAAAGAACCCTGGCATTATTTCTGGATTACAGGCATGCTTTCGGCTTTTCTTGATAATGCTCCCACATATCTTACTTTTTTTAATACTGCCCTGGGAAGTTTTTATGCCGGCATAACCGAAGCCAATGCAGTACCTCTTCTCATGGCTGAAAAAGCAATATATTTAAAAGCTATTTCCACAGGTGCTGTGTTTTTCGGAGCATGCAGTTATATAGGCAATGCTCCAAATTTTATGGTAAAATCAATTGCCGAGGAGACCGGTACTCCAATGCCAAGCTTTTTCGGCTATATATTTAAATATTCTTTAATAGTACTAATCCCGACTTTTATAATTATTACTTTAGTTCTCTTTTAATAAATTATTTTCAGGTGAAGCTGCGACTTAAAAAGACAAGGAAAACATAAATGAAAATAGAACTTAAAGATCTAAATATTGCCATAATAGGAGGAGGATCAATCTGCAAAGCAATTTTAAAAATATTGCTTGGTGAAAATTTTCAAAAATTAAATATTAAAATCCTTGCCGTGGCAAGTATTAATGAAACAGAAGAACTTTTATATGCAAAGGAAAATGGTGTATTTACAACCAACGATTATCAGCAGATTTTTAAACTGAAAAACCTTAATCTGATCATCAAACTTTCAAAACATGACGGATTAAGCGATCTGATCAACAAGTCCAAGGCTCCTGAAACAAGATTTTTAAACTATTTTGAATCACTTTTCTTTTTCAGCCTGGTTCAAATAGAAAACCAGAAATTAGAAGCTGAAAAACAACTTCAAAATATTGAAAATATTAACGAAGTAAAAACCGTGTTTAATAAGTATTCTTCATCCATTGCTAAAATTATTAATCATAAGGCAAGGCATTTTATTGAAGAAGAAAAAGAACTTGTTGAAAGTGAAAAAGCCCTTTCCCAGATCATAAACGGAAGCATGATTCCAACCTTTGTAATAAATCAAGATCATATTGTAACCCATTGGAACCGCGCTCTTGAAAAACTTACAGGCTTTGCAGCAGATGGTATTGTTGGAACAAACAAACAATGGATACCATTCCGATCTGCAAAACGACCAACAATGGCAGATGTTATTGTTGGCAAAATGAATAAAGAAGAAGTTGATCAATATTATGGTAAGGCATGGCGCAAGTCAACATTGATTAAAGAAGCTTATGAAGCAGAAGAATTTTTTCCTCATCTTGGCAAAGACGGCAAATGGTTCTTTTTTACAGCAGCTCCCATAAAAGCATCAGACGGTACAGTTGTCGGGGCAATAGAGACCCTTTTAGATGAAACTGAAGATGTAAAAATGCAGGAAGAAAAAGAGATTAAAGATAAAAAGCTGTTTAATCTTCATGAACAATGTAAAATATCCGAAGAAAAATATAAATCTCTTTTTGATAATAACCCAAACCCGATTTTCATCATTGATTGTAATACCTTTGAAATCATTGATATCAACCAGAGGGTCGAAGTAGAATATGGATATACAAAGCCTGATCTTCTTGGGAAATCTTTTCTCAAACTATGCGATAAAAACGATATCACCATTGCAAATGGACTGAAAAGTCTGTCAAAAAACAAATCAATACTATTAACCAAGAAAAAACATTACAAAAAAAATAAATCCCATATTTTTGTAAATATTAAAGTTTTTTTTGCTGAATATGGTCATCATGATGCACTTATTGCATCAGCAACTGATATTACTGAAAACATTGAAAAAGAAACCCAGTTGATCCAGGCAGGCAAGATGGCAACACTTGGTACAATGGCAGCTGGCATGGCCCATGAAATCAACCAGCCTTTAAACGTAATTCAAATTTGTTCGGATCTGATCATAAAAATGATAAAAAAAGGGCATACAATATCTGATGAAGATCTTGAAACCATGGCAAATGATATTATAGACAATGTCGCAAGGGCAGCTGATGTAATCAAGCATGTCAGAGACTTTGCAAGGCAATCTGAAAGAAATTTGAAAAAATTATCAATTAACGACCCTGTGAATGATGTTTTTAAAGTTCTAGGTCACCAGCTTACCATTCACCAAATCAAGGTTGAGCTTAATCTTGATCCTGACATACCTGAAATAATGGCAGAACATAATAGACTGGAACAGGTTTTTATCAATCTTGTCACAAATGCCATTGATTCCATGGATGAAAAAGCAGAAAAGATAAAAGATCAAAACATTGAAAAACTTTTAAAAATAGAATCTTATACTGAAAAAGACCAGGTGGTTGTTACAGTTTCAGATACCGGTCTTGGTATGTCCGATGAGGTTAAAAACAAATTATTTGAACCTTTTTTCACAACAAAGGCAATTGGCAAGGGAACAGGTCTTGGCACCAGCATAAGTTATGGTATTATCAATGATTATGGTGGAACAGTTGACATTGAAAGCCAGGAAAACAAAGGTGCCAAATTCATAATAAAATTTCCATCTATTTCATGAGGATATATATATGGCAGGGAAAAAAATATTAATCATTGATGATGAAGAAAGTATTGTCAAATTTCTTTCAATGTCATTAAAAGCAGACGGATATGAAATTGTTTCAGCATATAACGGGAAACAGGGTATTGAAGTTTTTAAAAAAGAGCAGCCTGATATTGTACTAACTGACATAAAAATGCCTGAGATGGATGGACTTGAAGTCCTAAGGCAAATAAAAATGATAGATTCCGAATCAGAGGTTATAATTATTACAGGTCATGGTGACGTTGATTCAACCATTGCAGCTCTCCAGCGCGGGGCTTCTGATTTTATTAACAAACCTGTAAGAGATGAGGCATTGGCAGTAGCTCTCAAGCGAGCCGAAGCAAAAATATATATGCGCAGTAAGCTCAATGAATATACAGGGAATTTAGAAGATAAAATTGAGGAAGCCACCCAGGAAATAAACAGAAGAGCCAACTTCCAGAAACTGCTCATAAGAAGCTCAAATGATGGTATCATTGCAACTGATAAAAAATGGAAATTTGTAATTTTCAATCCTGAAGCTGAAAAAATATTCGGATATAAATATTCTGATGTTGTTGAAAAGGATAATTTTGATATTGAAACCCTCTACCCTTCTGATATTGCTAAAGCTTTTAAAAAAGCTGCAAAAAATAAACAAGAAGAAAATCTGGAATGGGAAGAAACATCTTTTAAAGCCAGGGACGGAAAAATTATACCCATAAAATATTCAGGCAGAATTTTATATCAACATGATGAAATGATTGGCAGTGTAGCCTTTTTTCAGGATTTAACCGAGATTAAGATGTTGGAAAAAGAATTGGTCGAATCTGAAAAAATGGCAGCTGTAGGTCAAACTGTCAGTGGTCTTGCCCATTATATTAAAAATATATTGATAGGACTTAAAGGCGGAAGTTATGTTGTGGATGTCGGGCTTGCAAAAAATAAAACAGAAAAGCTCAAATCAGGATGGAGCACCATTAAAAAAAACATTGCAAGGGTATCTGACCTTGTACAGGATCTTATCACATATTCCAAGGAAAGAGAGCCTGAGTATCAGGTTTGTTCACCAAATAATATTGTTATGGAAGTCATAGACCTTGTAAAAGACGTTGCCCGGGCAAATAATATTAAAATTGTTAAAAGTCTTGACCCTTCAATAAAAGAAGCTCTCATGGACCCCCAGACAATCCACCGTTCTCTGCTTAACCTGATCACCAATGCAATGGATGCCTGTCTTGATGATGAAAATACAGAAAAAAAATTTGAAATTTCAATAAAAACTTTTCTTGACTCAAATAATTTATTCTGTCTTGAGATTAAAGATAACGGAAGCGGCATGAATACAGAAACTAAAGAAAAACTTTTCACATCTTTTTTCAGCACTAAAGGTGGCAAAGGCACAGGTCTTGGTTTACTTTTAACAAAAAAACTAATAGAAGAACATAATGGAACCATTAAAGCAAAAACAAATCTTGGAAAAGGAACAACATTTACCATAAAAATGCCCTATGCAAAGCAGAAAACCAAGCTCCAAGAATCAATAAAGGAGGATTTATCATGAGTAAAAAGGTACTTGTGGTTGATGATGATCCTGATGTAAGGACATTTATTGTTACAGTTCTTGAAGAAAATAATTTTATTCCTCTGGTGGCTAAAGATGGAGTAGAAGGCTTACAAAAGATCCAGAATGAAAAACCTGATCTTGTAACCCTTGATGTTTTAATGCCCCGGGGAAGTGGGATTCGCCTGTACAGAACATTGAAAACAGATGATTCTTTTAAAAACATTCCTGTGATAATGCTTACAGGGATTGCCTTGAAATCTTTTCTTCGTTCTCAAAAAACCCTTGCTGAATTTAAGGGAGAAAAGGTACCCGAACCTGACCTTTACCTTGAAAAACCAGTAGAACCGGAAGAATTAGTAGAGGCAATTAAAAAAGCTTTGAACTAAAATTGTAAAAAAAGGGTTATGACCTATGAAAATAAAAAAAATTCTCTTTGTGACAAAATTTGATGATCTTTGCTACAATGCATTAAAATCCTTATTGGATTTAACAAAAGCCTCCCTTGAACATGTTATTTTTTTAAATGTCATTGAAAAAGAAAAAGTTTCCATGCACAGAGGTGCGGGATATATCAAAGAAGAGGAAGTTAAATTAAAGGAAACTGCTAATATACGTTTTATTGACTGGGCAGAAAATCTTTTTGAACTTGGTCTGGAAGTTGGTGCTCATATTAATGTGGGCTCTCTTATTCCTGAAATCATTAAAACAATTGATCTTGAGAAACCCGACCTTATTGTCATAGGTCGTTCTCACAAAGGCAAAATAGAGCATCTGTACTCAGGCTCTGACGTCACAGAGCTGATCAGAAGGATATCTATCCCTGTCCTGGTATTTAAACATATCAACGAAGATAATCTTGTGCCGGAAAAAATTTTCAAAAGACCTCTCCTTGCAACCAACTGGTCTGACTCAAGTAAAAAAGCTGCCGAATATATCAAGGATATAAGCGGACTCATTGATGAACTAA
>Ga0256845_1001914_pt1 | contig 15919 bp, 15 predicted proteins | sample RiftiametaG_FD_189101 | JGI IMG/M metagenome (GOLD analysis project Ga0256845, IMG submission 189101) | Tube worm associated microbial communities from hydrothermal vent at the East Pacific Rise, Pacific Ocean - Riftia | ecosystem: Host-associated > Annelida > Integument > Unclassified ...
TTATTCATTTTCCTGTCCGCATGCGCTGGACTCCGCACCGACAACGAAAAACAGCCGACAATTACGGCAGGCAATAAGCCGGCGATAAACCTGTCAGCTATTCAGACCAACACATGGGTAAAGATCTTTGACGGCGAAACGCTGAAAGGCTGGGTTCCGCTCGAAAAGACCAAGTTTGACATGGGTAGCAAGGTGGACGTGAAAGACGGGAACCTCCTGCTTGCCGAAGGGAAACCCTATTCGGCTCTGATCTGGGGCGGCACTTTCCCAACTGTCAATTATGAGGTCAGACTCCGCGCAAAACGTGTTGCCGGTGACGACATATTTTGCGGCCTACTCTTCCCTGTCGACGACAGCTCGTGCAGCCTGATCCTCGGTGGCTGGCAGAACTCGGTAACCGGTCTTTCAAGCGTCGATGAGATGTTTGCCGTCGACAACAACACTGCGAACTATATAGAGTTCGATAACAATAAGTGGTATAAGGCACGGCTTCGCGTCACAGAGGAGAGTATTCGGGTGTGGCTGGACGGAAAAGAGATTATTCGCCAGCCCCGCAAGGATCACCGGATAACCCCCTACCCCGGTCTCGAACTCTTCGAACCTTTCGGCCTGTTCACCTACTGCACCAGCGCATCTGTTTCCGAGATATATTTCAAGATGCTTGAGTAAAATCCTTGTGTCAGGACGTAAAACGAAACGTCACAATTCATAAATAAATTTTTTGACAGGTGGAAATATTTAACATACACTGTACTCTGATCTTGTGGTATGTCCGTTCTGTCGCAAGCCTCTGTTTGCCAGGTGGAACGGATAAAATTAAAAGTAAGGAGCAGGTTATGTTTAAGAGATGTGTATTGATAGCGGGGATAGTCGCGCTGGTAGCGCTGACGGGCTGTTCAACAACAGGAAGCGGCGGAACGGGTGACTACCGGACATACAACAAATCCACAGATGTTGTCTGGGCGGCAACTCTTGAAGTTCTCGACGGACTGCCTATATCCGTGATTGCTAAAGACAAGAGTAGCGGCACGATTATCGCGGAAGGCGAACTGGCCTCGTACGGTGCGGATCAAAAGATGAAAGTGTATGTGGAAGAGGACACAACTCCGGGTTCCACGCGCGTAAAGGTTGTCAGCAAGGCAACAATGTCGCCAAACAACTCGGCTCCGCCCTGGCCCGCCACTATCTTCAAGGCTCTCGATAAAAAACTGGGTTCTTAATCCCCCAAAACGTATGAATGACAAGGTCCGGCGTAAAAACCGGGCCTTATTATTTGAGCCATAAATCCGATCGCGCTCTGTTTCCGATAAGATTCAGGCTAGTAAAGCCTTAAGGGTGAAAATAACGGGATAAAGACGCTCTGAATACCATAGGCTGGCAAAATAGAGTCCGATTGGCGCGGGCGGAAATTGAGTGCCGTTGCGAGTCTGCTCGATGAGCCAGACTTTACCCCTTTCTGCCACTTTCGGGCTAAGCGTAGCGACAGCACTTACGGCAAGAGCTGTCTCTTCGATAGTTGATTGTATCCCGGTTGCTCCACCCCAGCCTCCATCCGCGTTCTGCGATTTGTCCAACCATTGGACTGCTTTCTCAATCAATTGTCCAACCATTGGAAACCTGTCTCTATCGAGCGAAGCGAGCCCCTCCAAAACACGGGCTGTGCCAAAGAGCGGACTTTCCTGACGAAGCGTGTACTGGTTTCCAAACCAAAGCGGAAGCCATGATCCATCTGCGCACTGCCGATCGGCAAGATAGTTCAACGCCCGCCGGATTTGCCGATCGATCTTTTTAGTGAGACGAACATCCATGCTGTCGCGCCATTCTGAAAGGGCGTGAATCGCGTGAGCAGTGATATCCGGACAACTGCGGTCAAAAGGCAGACTGCCCCACCCCTTACAAAAGGCGGGGATGCCACCATCGCGGTTCTGCATGTTCAACAGCCAGTAAATACCGTCAACGGGCGGTGTCTCCGGGTCCAACCTCCACAACGCCAGCAATGCGGCGGCGGTGTCGTCGGTGTCGGGCACACCACCGGAGGCGTGGGTCCAGCCCCAGCCACCAGGCGCAGAATGCGTGAATGGATGCTCTTTGCGCAACTGTGTGTCCAGCAGGTATGTATGTATCGCTTTTTTCCGCTCGGATGTAATCGCATTATCTGTCTCTGTTAATGCGTGAACTGAAAGTGATGTCAGCCATGTGGCAAGGTTGATATCAATGGGCCAGCTTCCATCACTGCGAATTGTGTTTTCAAGGAAACTGATGCATGATTTCGTTACGGGATGCCATTCAAATCCCGCTGCACTGAGGCTCATTGCGACAAAAGCGTTCAACGGTGCGGCTTCGAGAAATCCACCGCTTTCCGGTTGAATTTTTCGCAGAATTTTCAATGTCGGAGGGATTAGTCGGTTTCTAAGTATCCGCAACGGCAGGAATTTCGATGGTTCGCTCCGGTGTTTAACAATGCCGATGGCGATCAGTGCCGGCAAGGCATAGCTGACCACTGGCAAGCGCAACCATTTGTAGAATCGGTGTGGCACGACCGCCAGCTCAAACGGCAGTTGCGGAACAAGCTTCCAGTTACCATCAAGCCTGCCGGCAAGTTGGCACATTGTGAGAATGGGCGCGGCGAACGTGCGATCGTTTCCATAAATTCTTAACACCCGTTTGAAGAGAGTTCCGCCGTCGAGCCTGCCGGTTTTGTCAGAGAGCCACTTTCCCGCACGTTCGAATGGAATCCTGAATTCGGAACCGCCATATGAGAGCGCACACCAGCAAAGTAGCGTTGCGGCGAAGTTGGACGGGCTTTCGGGACTGTCCCCCCACCCTCCGTCAATGTTGCCGTTCTTCGCCAGCCAACGAAATCCGCGTTGCGCGGTTTCTTTGTGTCCAGCTGACATGAGGGCAAACGCGGCGGTGGCTGTAGCCAGCGCGGAACTTGAAAGCCGACCCTCCCAGCAACCTTTATTCGTCAACTCCGAGAGCAGGCGCATCTGCGTGTTTAATATGCTCATGTCGTGTTCTTCGGTGTTCATCTGTACCCATTAATTCCTGACATAAAATCGAAAATCAATTATTTCAAAATAATGTTATCATATCAAACAGCCAATGCTTAAGAGAGCGTAAAAGGTGTATTCGCAATCTTCAAATTCATCCGTCGCATCTCCCGCGAATCCACCACTGTCGCGCCAGAGCGATTCGACAAATTCCAGACATGGCTTGCGGATTGACGCGATTGGCGCGTTCAATCTTCGCAACGCAAAGAGAGCGACAGCGGTGGACAGGAGATCAGGACGCGAGACATGCGGAGCGGCGCGGAATCCGCCAGCGTCGAGGTGTTGAGCCAGCAACCATTCGGATTCCTTTTCTCTAATTTTAAAGCCTGACTGTTTCAGTGATAGCAATGCGGCAGAGATTGCCGCTGTGTTCGAGTGCGACATGAACTCTCTCGAGAAGATTTCCATCAGATTCTGCGCGTTGTTGAAAGGTAAATTCATGTCTTCCAATGCCAGCATGGCGAGGAGGGTTCCATAGGCTGTTCCGTGCGCTACATTCATGTTTGTGTGATTGAACCCTCCGTCTGCGGCGCGGAATTTCTCCAGTCTATGCATGATGGAGCGACGCATATCTCCCGACACCGCAAAACTGCCACACAATCTCGCAAGGCAGGCGAGGTGGACAAAGTCCAAACCACCGCCATCCCCGAAAGATGAGAGATAACTCTGGATGCGTGCAGTCGGAATTGCCACCTTCAAAGCCTGCAGAGATTTGACGGCAAAGAGAGTGTAATAGAGGTCGCTATGCGTGTCGCGCCCGCAAACTCCGCCATCAGCGTTCCAGGCGGCATTTATGAAGTCTGTTATCTCTTTGCGTGCATTTTCATCCAAATACACGCTTGCCATTGAGGCGATTGTCAGCATCTGTTCAGAGGCGGTTAAACACATATTTCACACCTGATCGAGCATATTCATAACCAGCCGGAGAAGAAAGCTTTTGATGGGCTGATTTTCAATGGCGGCCAGTTTACGGAGTGATGTGTTTTTGTTGTGCTCTTTCAGTTGTCGGGTTTTTTCAACAATCATAAGTTCATCGAAGATATGGAAAAGCCTCAGCATCTGTTTCTCGTCAGGGTTCTTATTCTGCCAGAACGACAGAAGCTCTGAACGCATTCTGCCGTGTGCGCTTTCAAACGCCAGTGAGAGTAGCAATGACGAACGGATACGGGCGGCATCTATGGGATTTTCTTTGTCGAGAAATTCGCGCAGATCGTCGTGAATCTGATACGCCACACCCAGCGACAAACTGAACTCACTGAGAATGTCGCATAATTCCTCGCCACCATCAGCCGCAATGGCTCCAAGCAGGAGTGCCAAGCCAAACGCCGGAGATGTTTTTTGACGAAAGATATTCAGTGTCTCTTTAGATGAGAATGGTTGCAAACGGTTCATTCCGTACAGTTCTTCCCCCTGCCCCAGAGTTAATTCGCAGTGGTGCGTAGCGGCGACCGAGAGCATGCGTGCTTTTTTCTCGTCGGAGATATCGCAATCGGCAATAAAACGATATCCGACACCGATCAGGAAATCGCCAACGTTCAGGGCGACAGGCATACCGTATTGACAGTGCAACGTGTTTTTGCCATAGCGCAAGTCATCATCATCTTCGATGTCGTCATGAATTAACGATGCTTTGTGGAAGCACTCGACAGCGACAGAGAGTTGTCGCACTGGTGGCGGGGGCTGGCTTCCACACTCCTTTAGTGCGCTGTAGACGCAGGTCAGCAGATATGGTCGCCAGCGGTTGCCTCCACATGTGAGCCAGTCGCAAGATATGGTTGAGGTTATTGTGCTATCGGCTTCAAAAATCTCGCTGATAGCGGAGGGCTGAAACCAGGAAAGGACCTCCTTGCGCAACTTTTCTGTGTCGAGTCTGGCTGCGGTTTTCGCATCGGATTTCATCGCAATGGCTTCGCGAACCTGTTCGAGATCGACTTTTGTGTCAATACAGCCATCGAAATGGAGGGGTATCGCCAGACCGGGGATGGCGTTGGAAATCATTTTTGAGAACGACTGCTCCAGAGCGGACAAACAGCTGACCCCTATCACGGTGTCGACCTTACCGCTCTCCAGCAGCTTGCTCACAACAGTTGAGCCTTCAGCGACAAGTACAACATACCCAAGTTCCTCAGCCATGACCTGCAACTCGCCAATCGGACATCTCCCGCACTCTTCGCAAAGCAAACCAAACTCATCCATGCCAGCCGGGCAAGAGGTGGATGAGCGCAGACATTGAGGCAAGAGGAGCAGGCGACGGTCACAGGGAGTGCTGGCGACAGTTTGACGCCAGACTTCATTGTTGAGCAACACCATGGCATAATCGGCAAACCCGGAGGACAGTGCCCGAATGGAGACAAGTTTTTCAATATGGGTATCCAGCTCCTCAATTGTCAGCGGCGGCGTGAGGGCTTCATCCTCGGCATAACGTTTGATTACTGCCCGCACGGCGGCGCGTTCATCCGGTTTCACAGGAACCGCACAGGGGTGATTCTGATCATTGACAACAGTGTTCATCATCCATAAGCTCCAAAGCCGAAGAACCAGTTTTTCTTGGCGAACCGATATAACCAGCTCTTTTCGGGTATTTCGTGTGCGGGCTGATTATGACTGGAGCAACGCTCCATGACCGCGATTTCGTCAAAGACGGTATCACGACCGCTAGTGTCGCGGGCATTTGAATCTGTCATAAACTCGCACAATCCGGCAGGTTCCTCCATCAAAATGCATCCACGGGTTGTCCCTGCGCACAATGAACGGAACTCATCCAGAAACTTCGAGTTATTAAAGGTGTCGAAGAGTCCGCCACCGTCGCCTATATTGTCACGCGCAAACTGAATTGGCGGGCATGGCTCAATTTCACCAGTCGGTGAAATGTGGTGGGCAATACCAGTGGCGGCGGGGCAAAGTGCCTTGCCGTTATGATCCCAGTAAGAATCTATCACCATCAACGGGGCTTGAGCCCGTATATCCACAATAAATCGCCGCAGTTCTATTATCTGCTCCGCGCTAAGTGCCAGTTCGGGATTGGGACGAGGTCCAACTGGACGATAAATGTAATACCAAAGGTAGTGGACACCGTGTTCAGCAATGGCGTTCACGAACTCCATGTTCGCGAGTTCAGTTATATTGGACTGACAGATACTGGTGGCAACCCCGGTGACCAGCCGGTGGCGACGGCAACTTTCCAGTCCCCGCAAAGAACGCTCATAGACATTGCTGCCACCCCGACGTTCATCACTGACAACCTCCAGTCCTTCAATGCTGATAAGCGGACTGACGTTTCCCGCACGCCTCATCTTTTCCGCGACTTTATCGGTGATCATAGTTCCATTTGTGAAGAGCAGAAAATAACAGTCGGGATGACTTTCAATGATGTCGAAAAGCCCATCATAGAGGAGCGGTTCGCCACCCAGTATGCCAAAAAAATACACTCCATGCCGATTGCTTTCCTCAATGAGATTATGAAATGTCCGGCGATCTATCTCCTTTGGCGGTTTTGAGGGGGATGCCCAGCAACCCTGACAGGCAAGGTTGCAGTCATTGGTCACGGAGATGAACAGGAATGCCGGAAAGTGCTCGTTTCGCTTCAAACGCTTCTTGAACTTCTGAACGGAACGCATCCCTTTCCATCCAAAATTATAGACAAACTTCCAAAGTAGCCGCTTGTCGGTCTCTTTCATAAATCGGCGCGTCAGAGCAGCATTCATTCTCTGTTTGTCTCCCATCGATCGCGCTCCGCAAGTGCCTTCTCAATCTTTTTTTCATCCAGCAGATGTCGACGCTTCTGTTTACGGGCATTCAACGCGCCGTAAACATCATCGCCAAGCATTTCATCAATGTTCAGTTTTATGTTGGCACGCACAGCCACCGCATCATCTATCTCCGCGCCATTGATAGGGGGCTCTCCGCATTTAGGGAAGATGATTGCCGCTTCAGGACATATCCGCGCACAGGCTGGACAGTTGTTTTTGCAGTTTGATGGATTAACCACGCGCACCTGCCCCGATTCGTCTTTTTCGTACACCCCGAATAAGCAGAAATCGAGACACTGTCCGCAATTGATACATCGTTGCTTGTCGATCACCGGAAACCATGGTGGCCAGCCTCGAACCGGGCGCGGATTGTCGGGCGTGTCGCCGGAGACTTTTCCAATATTAACAATCTCGACATCGTCGGAGAGAGGTGCGCCGGACTGGACGAACAGGGCGCGAACGGCACGCGGATGGCATGCGAACACTTTCGGTGATGGCTGTCGCGCAAATTCACGCAGGAGCGGATCACGATGTGCTGCGCAGGCGCAAAGATCCTGCACAACGGTCACACCGTCTCCACGCAATGCGCGGTCGAGCAGTTCCTGATCTAGCAGGCGGCGTTCAGCACAGGCACAAACCAAAATTGGCGGAAAGTTTTCCACAACCCGTCACCTGACATCGATCGCGGTCAGAGTTCCCTTGTCGTTACGACAATACACAATCCCGTTGCTGAATACCGGTGATGTCCAGCAGAGCTTAGAGAGTCCGGTCGCTGCCTTCGACAGTTCTTTATATTTTTCCGGGGTGACTTCAGCAATATGAAGCGTACCCTTCTCGTCAAGGACAACCAGTTTGTTGTCGACAGCGATCAATGAGCCGAACCCGATGGGCATACTCCATTTTTCCGTTCCATCTTTGATGTCAATACAACGCAGGAATCCGTGCTTTTTGCTGTTTCCGTCAACACCATAGATATGTTCATCAACGTAGACACTGCTACTGAAATGATTTTTAAGCCCCTTGTTCCTCCATATCTGTTTCGGCGTTCGCCCGGAGAAATCGAAGAGCGCACAACCATAGTCATAACCCGAGGAGACAAAGATTTTCTTGCCCGCAATCAGCGGATCAGCTGCGTTGACAGCGTATTTGGTCTCCCATTTACGCGACCACAACCGTCTGCCTGTACGCGCTTCCGCAACCACAAACTCTTTTCCGGAGAATATGGCCAGACAACGTTTCCCCTGCCAGTTAAACAACACGATTGAGGCATAGCCGGCATTGCCTTTTTTGCTCTTCCACACAATTTTACCAGTATCCTTGTTCAACGCGACAGACGCTTCGCCGATGTTGAGAAAAAGAAGATTACCGTCAAAGACAGGAGAGGATGCGTAGCCCCAGCGCAACTTGGCGTTACCTGTCTTTTTAGCTACATCTGTTTGCCAGCGCACCTTACCGGAGTCGGCATCAAGACAAAGAGCAAGTCCCTTGCGGCTGAAAGTGTAGACCCCATCACCATTATTAACAGGGGTTGCACGTGGTCCTTTAAAACCGCCCGGACCACATGGATAGGAATGCTTCCATATAACAGACCCGTCACGGGCATCAAGACAGTAGACAATATCGGTTTTACCGGTGTTGCCCATTGCGTAAACCCGCCCGTTTTTAACGCTTACCGCTGAATAACCGTGACCAAGTTCCCTCTGCCAAAGTTTTTTAGCACCTCCACTCAGCGCACGGGCATTCCATCCCGTCTCCGTACTTATCCCATTTTCATTAGGACCGCGCCACTTGCTCCAGTCATCACCGTTGCTAACGGATGCGCTCAAAGAAAAAAGCATGCAAAATAACAATATAAACCTAAAATACAACTTCACAACCAACCCTTTCTTCTGTAAAAACCGCAACGCGCAACGAGAGTGATAATAAACCACAGAAACGACAAAATGGCAAAACAAATATCATCGGAAACCGTACAGGGGGAGATGAGAACAAAAAAATCTTCCGCCCTTTCAGAAGAGATCTCCATTTACAAGCCAACATGACCTATTCATAAACAGGAAAGCGCATTCATTCGACACGCGGCATTTCCGGCGGCGGGTGAGGAACAACAAGAATCCTCTGATAGGCGGCGGCACGCACGGTATTGGCGTAACCGGTAGCAGGAATAAGCCCGATTATGGTCGGAGCAGCAAGTAACTGATATGTCGAATTTATAAAAATCAGCAACAACAGCTCCCAGAAGTTGCCACGTGTCAGCTCCCAGCTTCGACGCAACGCGAAAATTGGAGAGGCATTCTCATCCAGCATAATGAGCGGAACAAAATATAATTTCACGTAGACGAATACTCCGGGGATGAAGCACATACAGAATGCCACCAATTTCACTACCCCCAGCATGAGATGAAAAACGGCAGTGTAGATAATTCGAATCAGCGGCCAGCGGTTGGCCTTGTCGCCCTTGACGGCCCAATTGGAATAGAGTAGCAACAGAACCGTAAGAATCGCGAGAATTGGCAACAAATACAACATGAGCGGGAGTATTTTCAGCATGATCTCAATCGTTTTATCACTCATGCTTAGTGATGCCTCCTCCATTGCACGAGCATCCCCCCCCATGACAGCCTCGGTCATTGTTAAGCCTTCCGCTTTTAAGGCAAGGACATCTTTGCTGAGCAACACTTTCGGCAGTATATTAAATATCATAATGCTTCCAGAGATCAGGCAAAGTGGAATCCACCACTTCTGAAATGACCGCCAAGCCGTACTGAAGCACTCAAAAACATTCAATTTAACCGTTGATTCCTGCATATCACCCAATATACAACAGCACACCGAATAACGAAATTATATTTGCAATAAATCTGATGAAGATGCACAAACCGGTCACCATTTTGAGCTGTATTTTAAGTTTTTCTACTGTAAACTGCCCGCGAAATGAAAAACAAATATCTAGTTGTAATAAATCCCGGAAGCGGACATGGCAAAGGACCAGCTATTGCTGAACGCCTTGTTCAAATGGCGGATTTTGACGAATCCGGTTCGGATGTGATTATAACCAAATACAAGGACCATGCCGTGGAGATCGTCAATACGTGCGATCTAAACAAGTACGTAGCACTGATTGTGCTGGGCGGTGACGGAACAATACACGAAGTGATAAACGGCATGCTGAAAAGAAAGGACCAGACAAAGATTCCCATCGGCGCAATTCCCGCCGGCACAGGAAACTCTCTTCTGCATGATTTCGACTGTACAGACGCGGACGAAAGTATTCGGCGAATTTTCGATGGCGCAACGCGGAAAGTGGATGTCTTGAAGATTCGATACGATGAACATTGCCTGTACAGTGTCAATATGGTGGGATGTGGACTACCAGCAGTGGTGAATCACTACGCCGGCAAACTGAGGATTTTAAAGTCGCAACGCTACAATGCCGGCGCGATCTGGGCAATTGTCCGCCATAAATCGATGTGCATGGAAGTGGATGTCCCCGGGCTTGACGATATAATTGTCTCCGATTTCGTGCTGGGCTCTAACACTGTTCACGTCGGCACAGGTTTGAAAGCGGCTCCCGCCGCGCTTACTGATGACGGTCTTCTTGATCTCTTCATTCTAAAGCCGGGAGGACGCGCCTCGACAGCGCGTATATTCAGCGAGCTTTTACGCGGAACGCATCTCGCCAATCCCCGGGTTGTCTGCATGCAGGTCAGCGAATTCAGTGTCGCGTCTAAAGAGGAGGCACAACTCAATATCGATGGCGAGAACTATCGATTCTCCCGACTCAACGTCAGCGTCCTCCCTGAAGAGATTGACTTTCTGCTGTAACAAAACACACGCCATCACCAACTTTTAGTAAACAGTTCGGATTAAACCGGGAATCATCTATTGACAACACTGCCCAATAAGGATATATCGGTTGCTCTTCATTTAAACGGGCGATTAGCTCAGCTGGTTAGAGCGCTACCTTCACACGGTAGAAGTCACAGGTTCGAATCCTGTATCGCCCACCATTTTTTCAAAAACAACGAGGCATAGAAGCAAACGCTCCATTATTTTGTAAGTTTTCACTCCGAAATCCCGTTCTGCGAAACAGTTTATCATCGTGCGCCAACTCCCCGCGTTCCCTTGTCTCAATGACATATAAAAGTGCTTATCCGTCAGAAAGCAAGTCGTCATAGACACATTGTAACTCTCTTTCACCCTTGCCCATATAGAGACCTGTTCCACATAAACTTAAAATATTTTGAAAACTGTTTTACTTTACAATGTTTTATGTTAGATTGGCTTATATAAATGAGCAATAACACAAATATGACTGGATCGGCGAAGCAGGCGATACTTGAGAAGCTTGACGATGGTATCACCGAACTGTGTCTCAAGGGGGAGTTCACTCTTGAATCGGAACGCATAGAACTCGATATTCCTGAAAACCTGACAACCCTGCGCATGATTGATGCAGGAATAACCAAATGGGATAGCGAGTTGCTGGTGTTCCTTTTGCGTATTAAAAAGCGGTGCGATAAGGCGAAAATAAAGTTTGATATCTCAAATCTCCCAAGCGGAACACAGCGTCTGATAGAGCTGGCAACGGCAATTCCTGAACGCGAGGGAACCCAGCGCAAATCTTCATCAACTCCCTTTTTTGCACGTACAGGCGAAAAGACATGCGCAAACTTCAGGGCGGCAGTCGATGCCATTACTTTCCTTGGTGAGGCCGCAATAAGCACCGCCCGCTTTGTGATCGGACGCGCCCACTACAGAAAGGGAGAGTTCTGGCTGATTATTCAGCAATGCGGTCCACAGGCACTTGGAATTGTCACAATAATAACCGTTCTGGTCGGGGCTATTCTCGCGTTTGTGGGAGCGATCCAGCTAAAGATGTTCGGAGCTGAAATTTATGTGGCAAATCTCGTCGGCCTCGGCATGGTGATGGAGATGGGCGCACTGATGACTGGCATCATCCTGTCCGGTCGCACCGGTGCCGCCTTCGCCGCCCAGCTCGGCAGCATGCAGGTCAACGAAGAGATCGATGCCCTCAAAACTATGGGAATTCCGCCAATAGATTATCTCGTGATGCCGCGCATAGTCGCTCTGGCCATAATGACACCGTTGCTGGTCATATACGCGGATATGATGGGTATTCTAGGCGGTGCGGTGGTCGGGATATTCGGACTCGGTCTATCGCCAGAATTATACTTCCGTCAAACTTTTGACCTGATGACTCTGGGACATTGCATGCAAGGGTTGATAAAGGGCTCAACCTTTGGAGTGTTGGTGGCACTCTGCGGATGCCAGCGCGGAATGTCATCTGGACGCAGTGCGTCAGCCGTGGGTGAAGCCGCCACCTCCGCCGTCGTAACCAGCCTCATCGCAATCGTGCTGGCCGATGCCATCTGGACTTTGATTTTTATGGTGACTGGATGAAAACAGAACAGAACAAAACGACTGATAATAACCCGAGAGAGCCGCATATACGAATCCGCAATCTCGAAATGCGATACGGGAACTTCCTGATCCAGCGCAACCTGACATTCGACATCAACCGTGGCGACATCTTCATCATTATGGGCGGTAGCGGATGTGGCAAAAGCACCCTGCTGAAGCATCTGATCGGTCTCTATCACCCCTCCGCCGGCTCAATCTGCTACGGCGACCAAAATTTGTGGGAGGTGACCAATGAGGAACGTCAAGAGATATTGAGAAACGCAGGCATTCTCTATCAACAGGGCGCACTCTGGAGTTCGCTCACACTCGCGGAAAACATCGCCGTGCCCCTTCAGGAATACACGAACCTGACACCCGCCGAACAACTGGAACTTGCATCTTTCAAGCTGGCTCTCGTAGGACTGGCAGGATTCGAGAATTTCTATCCGTCCGAAATCAGTGGAGGCATGGCCAAACGTGCCGCCCTTGCCCGCGCAATTGCACTGGATCCCGACATCCTCTTTTTTGACGAACCATCGGCGGGACTGGATCCAATCAGTGCCAAGCTCCTCGACGACCTAATCCTGGAACTGAGCGATACGCTGAAAACTACTGTAGTTATTGTAACTCACGAACTGGCAAGCATCTTTGCCGTCGGCAACAACTCTGTTTTCCTTGATCCAGACACAAAAACTATGCTTGCGACAGGTAACCCCGTAAATCTGCGAGACCACTCGCCAGACATGCGTGTGCGCCGTTTTCTGTCGCGCGGCGAAATCGATTCAACAAAGCGGACGAGCGCAGCGGAAAGGAATAACTATGAGCAAAAAAGCTAATCCAACGGCAATCGGGGTATTCGTGATTGTGGCTGTATTGATAGCCTTTACGGGTTTCATCATACTAGGATCCGGTCAATTATTTAAAAATTCAACCTCGTATATTCTTCAGTTTCCGGGAGACATAAGCGGACTGAATGTCGGAGCACCCGTAACATTCAGTGGCGTTAAGATCGGTCTGGTGACAGACGTGTCCATTGTTTACGATCACGCGACGGACTCTATCACAACACCCGTCACAATTGAAATCATGCGGGACAGTTTTGTTCAGAAAAATATGAAGATGCGCAAACAGAGAGATTCACAGATAAACATGCATATCGACCGCGGACTGCGTGCAGTTATCGCATCTCAAAGCATGGTCACGGGAATGCTCAAAATACGCATGGACTACTTCCCTGACACTGAAGCTGTCTACAGGCTGAAGGATTCCGACACTGATCTTTCTGAAATTCCGACAATCCCCACCACCCTGAACAACCTCATCGATCGCATCAACAAACTGCCACTGCAGGACATCATCGTCAACGCGAATAAAAGCCTCAACGGAATATCCAAATTTGTCAATTCAAAAGACCTGCAAGAGGCTATCGCCCATGCTAACGAAAGTCTTCAGGGTGTCTCAAAGTTTGTCAATTCAGGGAAAATAGAAGAGATTTTCGATACATTGAGCAAGGCTATTGAGGATGTATCCAAAACAGCAAGTTCTACCAACTTGCAATCCACTTTCATTGCTATCAACAACACCCTAACAGAAACTCAGATGTTGCTGCAGGCGCTTAATGAAAACACCAAACCCGCCAGCCGCGAGATTCTAATTGCTATCGAATCGTTTAGTGAGGCAACACAAGCGGTTCAGCATTTCTTTGATTATATCGAACGTCACCCCGAAGCACTGATACACGGAAAAGGAAAGGAATAACCATGAAAATCAGACATATCATCCAAACGCTTCCGCTCATCCTGTTTTTTTCCGGTTGCGCCAGCACACAGCAGCCGCAGTTGTACACACTGCGCGTGCCATCCAACATCCCATCCATGGATATTCATGCAGAACACATGAAAAATGCCCTAATTATTGTCGAGCGTGTTCGTATTCCCCGGCGCATGGATCGTCCAGGCATCGTCACCAGGGCAAACGAAGTCGAACTGGTCTATTCTGAATTCCAGCGCTGGGGTGAACCTCTGGACGACAACTTTTCAGATATTCTCTCTCTCGATCTAACTCTGCTCCTGCCAAACAGCATTATCTGGAGAGATAACGCCGCCAGCAGAATGAAAGCGGACTACCGGGTGCAGGTGCAAGTCGTGAGACTGATCGGCAAACTCGGAGAAGAGGTCGAACTTATTGCACGCTGGAGCATATTCGCCGATAAAGACAGTAATCTCATGAAAACAGCTGTTAGCCGCTACAGTGCCCCGCTTAAAGATTCATCCTACAACACCTACGTCACCGCTGTGAGCGAACTGGTGATGAAACTGAGCGAAGAGATTGCAATCTCATTTCAAAACCAGCCAGTTCCCAATGAAAAGCGCTGAAAAAGATGCGGCAAGCTTAAATCATGTTTAATTTCGAGAAAGCTGACGGGTAGCACTATGTCACATCACCGCTGTTTTGAACTGCCGCGCAACTGGCCGAACCCCCCTTTCGGCATTGCTCTTGTGGAGCCGAAAATACCGCCCAACACCGGCGCAATCGCCCGCCTGTGCGCGGCCACCAACTCAACCCTGCATCTGATCGAACCGCTGGGATTCAAAATCACCGACAGAAACCTCAAGCGTGCAGGTCTGGATTACTGGCACTCTGTCAAATTACGACGGCACAAAAGCCTGCGTGAATTTCTCGAAACACACGCATCAACACGTAAATTCTTCTTCAGCACAGGCGGCAGAAAAACTTACACAGAAATTTCATACCAGCCCGGAGATATGCTTGTCTTCGGTAGCGAAACCACCGGCCTGCCATCCAACTTGATAGAACGCGAACGCGAACGCGTCTACGGAATACCGATGCGCACCGACAATGTCCGCTCCCTGAATCTGGCCATGTCCACGTCTATAGTCCTCTATGAGGCTCTGCGACAGGTCGGATAACTGAATCCACCCACCCATCTTTCTCTCATAACCTCCATTTCCAACAGCCTAATCCAAGTTCAATTCGCCGACGGAGAGATGCATCCGCATCACTCGCGCCACTACTGCAACTTGTAAAAAACCGCTCCATCAGGCGGGGACTGATCCTTAAGCACCCCCACCGCGTTGGTCGCCAGAAGAGACTCGATTACATTCGTAAAAGCACCAAATAAACTTTTGGTACGAACCAGCTCGTAGGTGGTCCCCGTCACCAAGTTAGTGCTGACAACTTCAATCACTCCATTGGAACACACAATTGACGCAATAAAATATTCCGAGGAGGGAGAGGAACCAAGATCGAACTGTACCGATAAATCGAAACCACTATGGCCGGCGACATCAATGTCTCTGAAATAGTAGCTACGATCTTTGGTGGTGTTAAACTCAACGGTGCCGTTGTAAGTTCCGCTCTCTCCAATCGTAAAGAACTGGTCATCAAGCAACTGATATTTAGCCCTCCACTTTTGATACGTGAAGTTTGTGGATGTCACGGAAAGCGCATCGGATTTCCAGAGAACCTCATTGCTGGTGTTAATAAATTGTCCTCCAAACACAACAACTCCATCAATTCGGAATGCAATACTGGAAGCATCAACACCAGCGGAGCTACTGACGTAGGTTGCGGTGAAAAGCGCGTTTTCATCCTTATCTCCCTTGCTGTCCCAAAAACGGGGTCTTTCATTGGGTACATTGGAGTCGTTGTACAACCCATTGTTCGCCGACG
>Ga0256845_1001915_pt1 | contig 15917 bp, 9 predicted proteins | sample RiftiametaG_FD_189101 | JGI IMG/M metagenome (GOLD analysis project Ga0256845, IMG submission 189101) | Tube worm associated microbial communities from hydrothermal vent at the East Pacific Rise, Pacific Ocean - Riftia | ecosystem: Host-associated > Annelida > Integument > Unclassified ...
CGAAAGTACTCGAAGTACTCAAGGCACTCGAAGTACTCGAAGTACTCAAGGCACTCGAAGTACTCGAAGTACTCAAGGCACTTTAGACACTCTATCCCTGCAACTCCGGCACCTCCACCCAACGCCGTGTTTCCCAGGATTCCACCCCTTTTTCGGCCAATTGCACGCCCTTTGCGCCTTCCAGCAAACTCCAGCGGAACGGTTCATCTTTTACGACATGCCGCAGGAACAGTTCCCATTCGACTTTAAACGCATTATCGTAGACCTGATTATCCGGGACTTCAATCCAGTTGTCCAGATAATGAATCGGGCTGTCGATGTCGGGATTCCACACTGGCCGCGGCGTGGTTGAATGGGGCTGCACGTAGCATTTCCGCAATCCGGCGACCGCCGACCCTTTGACGCCATCCACCTGAAACGTGACCAGATCATCTCGCCGCACCCGAACCGTCCAGGACGAATTGATATGCGCGACCACACCGCCTGCAAGCTGAAACGTCGCGTAGGCCGCATCTTCTGCCGTACAGGTGTACGGTTCTCCCTCTTCATCCCAGCGTTCAGGAATATGAGTCGCTCCGAGACACGAGACAGCCTGCACGCTGCCAAACAGATTGTCTAACACATAGCGCCAATGGCACAGCATATCAGAGATAATGCCGCCGCCATCTTCTTTGCGATAATTCCAGGAAGGGCGCTGAGAGGGGATAAGGTTACCTTCGAACACCCAATAGCCGAATTCACCGCGTACTGAAAGAATTTTGCCAAAAAATCCGGTATCGATCAGGTGTTTCAATTTTAAAAATCCCGGCAGCCACAGCTTATCCTGCACAACACCGTGTTTGACTCCGGCCTGACGGGCTAAGCGGTATAATTCGTAGGCTCCGTCCGTAGTCATCGCCGTCGGTTTCTCGCAATAAATATGTTTTCCGGCCTCAATCGCTTTTTTCACGGCCTTAACCCGCTGAGTGGTCGTTTGTGCGTCAAAATAGACTGAATACTGTGGATCAGCCAGGACTTCAGCGGCATTCGTCGTCCAGTTCTCAATACCCGACATAGCCGAGAGCTTCTCCAATTTCGCCGGATTACGCCCAACCAATACCGGCTCAGGCATAATGACTTCATGATCGGAGATGTTGACCCCTCCCTGCTCACGAATTGCGACAATCGAGCGCATAAGATGTTGATTCGTTCCCATCCGACCTGTAACGCCGTTCATAATAATTCCAACAGTATGGATTGTTGTCTGTGACATGTTGTTTCGGGTTACGGGTTGCGGGTTACGGGGTTGCGAGTTGCGGAAACACAAAACCCGCCCCCCATAACCCGCAACCCGTAACTCTACACCGGTTTTTCAGTACATTGAGGGTAGGCTCCTTCTGGCAGAGGCGGCACAGCGACTCCGGCCCTGGGAAGCGTTCCGGCGAGTTCCTGTTTCCAGTGAGCAACATCCCCCGCAGGGCCATAGCAGTAGATCATGAACAACGGCGTCTCGCCGATATTGGTCAACTGGTGGAACACCCCGGGCGGGATCAGCACCATTTGCCCCGTTGTGATTGTCTGTCTCTCTTCTCCCAGGCACATTTCCCCTGTGCCTTCAACAATGAAATAGACCTCCTCCTGCTCCTGATTGTGCCAGGGAACCTGGCCGCCTTGCGGTTCCAGCGTGACATACCCCATGTTAAACTGGGTTGTCTGAATTGGCGACGCCCCACCAGCGAGATTCTGAGTCCGCCGCCGCGCCGGATAGGTACGGCCTTCAATTTTCTGTAAATCAGCAATGATCATAATGTATTTACCCCCAAAACGTATAATAGTTCTCTCCATTTATCACGCGTTGCATATACAACGCTGCTTCACGGGCATGATAATCACCCCACATCGTGGCCTCCCCACAGGGAACGTGCCGCCCTTCCGGGATGAAATCCCAGCCCTGAGGTCGGTGATATAAGGAGTGGAGAATCAGCCCCTGATGCTCTTCGCTCATGCCGAGATAAGGCTCGTTGAATATGGCGTTTAACACAGTCAGGCCGGCCTGCCAATAGGTCTTGCCATCCTCAGCCCGGCCCCTCCCCTGCAAATAGCGTCCTAACCGCAGTAGACCCTGCGCGCTGATTACTGCCGCAGAACTATCGACCGGCTCAAAGGGATTGAAGGGATCAGCCGTGTGTTGCCGATACTCCCCAAGTTCATGAAGTCGGGGCGCGCCGGTGTCCCAATACGGAATGCCGTCAAGCGAAGTGTTGGTAATATAAAAATCTGCGCTTGCCCTGGCGGCTTTCAGGAAACACGCTTCAGCTTCCTTTCGATTGGGAAAGGGATCGAATGTCTCCTCATCACCGAGACTCGCCAGAAATTCCAGTTCTTCAGCAAATCCCAGAATCGCCCAGGCCAATCCGCGCGTCCAGGTCGTCAAGCCGGAAAACCCTTGCTGCGAGTTGGGACAGCGGAAGTTGCCGTCGTTGACGTTAAAAATCGACTCATGCGCCACTCGTCCCCACACATCATAGCTATCACGGGCTTCGCCATAGTACACGGCATATTTGGCGGTGGTGGCGGCATGAATCAGCAGCCGTTCCAGTAATGACACGGTCATGTCATGTTCATCCTTCAGGAGATGTCCCAATAAATGGGCGACTGCCAGACTCCTCACCGTGCGGATTGTGTCGATGAACAGTGAGTGCGGCCCGTTGAACGAATAGATATAGCCTTCTCCATCGTGTAATGAAGTCCAGCGTTTCGCCTGCACTGCCCCGGAACATTTTAAGGCCAATTCATAGCAGGTCCGTTCCCAGGAATTTTCCGCGATTTTCCCTTCGTTCATCAAACGCCAGAGGTTGCCATAGGTACTGATATTGTTAAAGCCGTGATCGTGAACCCCGAAATGCGTGACGTGTGGAGCCATACATTGCATGGTGCTGTTGCGGCCTGAGTCCAGAAAATCGGTATCGCCAGTGGCATCAAACTGGAGAATCGCTGAGCCGAATTGAAAACCCTGCGTCCAATCGGTCCAGCCTTGTAAGGTGTATCTTCCGTGTTTGGTGAACACCGGCGCGCCTTGGGCGGAATCAAATTCATGTTCGATCTGCAGAATTTTCTGCCCGGAAAGCTGCCAGAACCTTTCAAGAAGATTCACAAAATGCTCCGGCGTTAATGAATGATTAATCTTCATAGTACGTATCCCTATTTAGCAGGTTGACAAGAATTCAGCCCCCTCTCCCCCATCTGTCCGATTGACCGGAGATAGGACGCATAATCGGCAAGGGCGCGTTGATTGTGCTGACGCGCAATGTGTTCCGTCTGCTCAACATCTCTGGCTTTCAGCGCGTGATATAATGCCCAATGATCCTGCTGGGACAAGTCGATCCGCTTCACCAGCACGTCCTTCAGGTAATAGTGACGTAAGCGATCCCATTGGTCTAACACGTTGGTCATCAAACTCTTGACCAGCAGGGTTTCCCCCCAGTCACAAAGTGAATAGTGCAGTCTGACATTGGCCTGCGACCATTGTTCCAAATCATCACACATGGCATCCATCGAGCGCAGCATCCTCTCCATGTTCTGAAGATTGCTCTCGCTGATGTGCTGGCAAGCCGCCCGTCCACTAATCACTTCCAGGGATTCGAGGAGCTGAAAGACTTCACAAATCAAGCTCGCCTCAATGCTGGCAACGCGAGGCCCGATATGGGGTTCCATAACCACAAAGCCCTCCGCTTGTAACTGTTGCAATGCTTCCCGGATCGGAATCTGGCTGACGCCTAATTGAGCCGTCAGCCCATCAATCACAATGCGCTCGCCAGGCTGAAACGCGCCGTGTAGGATGGCTGTCCGCAGATGATCGTATACAAGTTCCTTTTTACTTTTATATGCCGGAATAACTCTCTGTGCCATGAATCCCCCCCTGAGAGACGGGTTTCAAACTCCCGAATTATATGTATAATATATCATATAGGATGTAAGGGGAGATTCTGTCAAGAGAAATTGAACGTATCAGGGGAAAAGACCCGTCACAATCTTCCAGGGGGCCATATTCATTTCTGTGTAGAGACGGGTTTTAAACCCGTCTCTACCGGATGATCTGTTGCAATCCCTTCGAGGGATTCATGTTCATTTCTACGCGACATCACCGGTATCAAGGAGTTGGATGGTATTAGCCTGCGAGAGGCGTCCGGTTGTTCTCGTTCCCAAGCTCCAGCCTGGGAACGAATGTGCTGTGAAGCTCGCGCCTTCGTGTCTTTGTGGCAAAGTTCTTTATCTATTGATAATCTTTTGCCATGTGTTGCACCTGTTTGATCATGTCATTGATCGGTTCCTCAAGTTCAGGGGGCCGTCGGTAATAGTTCTCGTCCTCCATAAAATATAACAAGGCATAAAACAATGGTCTGAAATGTTCCTGGAAATAGGAAGATGTCTCGAAGTAGCCGAGGGCTTGATCGTACTGCTGTTTCGCCAGCAGGAGCATGAGATACAGCAGGATGTCCTGTGAAAGGTTCTCATGAGCTTCTGGGGAGGCCATGAATTCCTCTGCCAAATGGAGGGCCTCGTCAATAAAATTGTTCCAGAGATAAATACACGACACGGTGTGCGCGGTATAGATATTTTGTTCAGCGTCAATAATGCGGCGGGCATAGCGGAGAGCGGTTTGCTTTTCCCGTTGCTGTTCAAAATAGAGCCACGCCAGACCATTCATCGCGGTCAGGTCGTCGCGTTCGATAGCCATGGAGTAATATTTTTCTGCCTTTCTGGGGTTTTTGAACACATTATGATACAATAAGCCCAGGTTCACCATGCTCTGGACATCGCCCTGTTCAGCAGCCAGCAGATAAAACCGTTCCGCCTTTTTATCGTCGAATATGCGGTAATTATACAAGTCCGCCAAGGCGACCATCGCCGGTACGTGCCCCTCTTCCGCTGCCATTTGGTAATAGGTTTCAGCTTTTGGAAGATGTTGTAATGATTCTGCATAGAGCGCCCCAAGTTGAAACATCGCTTCACGCGAGGTCTGGTGTAACACCTGGAGATACCGTTTTTTGATTCCGGGAAAATCATGAAACTCATAGAGGTCAGGGTGTTCGACGTCGCCTTTGATGGCGGAGACCAAATAGTTTTTGAGTCCTTTTAAGGAAAAACTGCCGGAGGTTAAAACTTTTGACCGCACCTGCCCTTCCTTGACGGCCATCAGATAGTATTTCCCGGCCTTCTCATACTCCTGTAAGTTATACTGGTAGAGTTTGCCCAGCAAGAACATGGCCTCGGCCTGCCCTTTTTCCACAGCCAGCAAATACGATTCTTCAGCGTGCTGTGGATTCTGTAACTGGTACTGATACAGTTGCCCAAGTTGCAGCATGGCATTGATATGCCCCTGTTCCGCCGCCTTCACCCAATAAGCTTCAGCGTCAGTGTACTGACCGAGTTGGTTGAAGGCCAATCCAATCCGAAACAGGAGATGAGGAGCTTTGTGCTTGATCTTGAGAAAAAAACGCAGCGCGGCCTCATACTGTTCGGCCTGATATGCTTGTTCTCCCTCGCTGAAAAGTTCCTTATCTGATTGAGATAAATCAGCCGTCAGATGATCGCCGCTTTCTTTAAGAAGTTCCCGCGCGGCCCGGAGCATCTGATGTTCGGTATCCTGATCCAAGTGACCGGTCTGTACCAGGGCTTCGGTCAGATAGAATGCTGTTTTTAAGTCGTATTGTCCTTTTGTGAGGGAACGGATGTGTTTTCGGGCGTGTTGTTGCAGTTCTGCGGAGTTATACCAGCTTTCCAGAAAATGGACGAGCCAGACCACGCGGTCGTGGCTGGCGCCGGAACTCATGCGCATCAGATACCAGATATTGAAAAATCGCTCTTTCAGCCGATAGAACGGTTGTGGGGTCTCAGCAGTGGTTTGTTCGATCATAAAACGATCTTCTAACTCCCGGAGCACTGCCGCCACATCCTCTTGGGACAAACGGGCTTTGTGCGCAATTTCCGCGAGGGTCATGGCATCCCACCCCAGGGCAATCGTGTTCACGACCTCGCGCTGCAACGGATTGAGATCATCCATCCGGCTTTTATACAACGGCGTTACGCGGTCTAACACCAGGTCTAAATCTGTCAGAGTGGAACTGTCTTCCTGGTCTGTAAAGACCTCGAACAGAAGCACCATGGTCCGAATCACACCGCCGGTCAGAATTCGCAGACTTTCAATACGTCCCGGCTGTTTCCGGATCAGAGTTCGGATGGTGGGTTCCTGACCATAATTTCTGGCTAATTCCAGGAGCAGGGTGCGAGTCTCTTCACTGCTCAATCCCTCTAAGCGCTGGATGTGGAATAGAGCATGAAAATCGTCGTGTAGGTCTGTTATACCTTGTAGAGCAATTGCCGATCCTCCCACAATCCGTAACAGAGGAGATGTACGCAATATCTCGTATAATCGCTGCTGTTCCTGGTGATTAAAATTACGGAGCAGTTCACCAAGATTGTCAATAAAGAGCACCAGCTTTTTCCCCTGAGCGTCAAGGGAGCGACTTAACATCTCAAAACAAAGAGGTTCATAGTCGCTGTCCTCGTAATACGCCTGCTCCATCTGTTCAAACAGGTCTGAAAATGCCGTACTTTTGGCCCCAAGTTCTTTGGCAATGGCCTCCCACAAGTTGAACAACCGTCGAATTCCGTAGTACGCCTCTTCTTTGAACACAAGCGGAATCTGGCGGGCCTGCAAAGCAGAATTTTGTTCAAGTTCATAGCTGAGACGCAGTAACAGCGTGGTTTTGCCCACTCCTCGCTGACCTTCAATCAGGTAATGTTGAACAGGCGGCGTGAAGCCAGACGTGCTGAGGGCCTGATACAGTTCTGTAAATACATCCTGCCTGACAGCGAAATGTTCGATCAATTGCGTCCGGCTCTGTTCATGAGGGTTATACAGATTTGCCACTAATGATTGTGCCATTGGATATTCTCGTGATGCTCGTGACGAGCAAGGTCATAAAATCCCTGGAAAATATTCCCTTCAGGGAGACTTACGGACGATACAACCTTGTCGTGGAACATCTATGACAAATGCAAGGAAAAAAGAAAAATTTTTTCTGGAAAAGTTTTGTGATGAACTAGGAAGGCTGAGCCACGATCATCAACATACATTTGTTGATTGAACCGTTGTCAGGCGTACTCGATGGTCAAGGTGTTGACTTGCCGAACGATATTGCGAACCGGCTCCGTAAGTTCTGGAGGCAGTCTATAATAATCGGGAGCGCCAATAAAGTAGAGCATGGCGTAATATAATGGTTTAAAACGCTCCTGTAAATCCAGCACGGAGGTCCGAAAATACGTCACTGCTCTTTGGTAGTGATGTTTTGCCAATAACAGCATGAGATAGAACAGAATATCTTTTTCCAGGGTTTCATAAACTTCATTCGAGTTCATAAAGTATTCCGCAATCTCGAAGGCTTCCTCTGAAAGATCGTTCCAGAGGTAAATACACGCGGCCGTATGAGCTGTGCGGGCGTTTTTCTCAATGGTCAGGGTACGCCGAACATAGTAAAGGGATTGTTGTTTTTTCTGCCTGTGTTCGAAATAGAGCCAGGCTAAGCTGTTCATGGCGTTGACATTCCCTTTTTCAGCGGCGATCTGGTAGCAACGTTCCGCCTTTTTGTCCTGTTTGAAAATATGATGGTACAGGAAACCAAGATTAAGCAAACCGTCCGGATCATGGTGTTTTGCGGCCATGGCGTAGTATCGTTCTGCTTTTTTATACTCTTTCCGGGTATAATAATAGAGGTCTCCCAGTCGTACCATTGCCCGGACATGCCCCATTTTGGAGGCTATGCGGTAAAATTTTTCTGCCTTTTCAGAAGCTCTCCACTGGGTTGAATTCAGGTTTCCGAGTTGAAACGTTGCTTCCGCAACGGTGCTGTTCATGGCGCGTACATAATCCTGTTGAGTCCCGGAGACCTCACGAATATGCTCCTGTCCCGAATCGTTGTGCGCACCTGTTATAGCAGAAAGCAGTGATTTTTTCAGATGACGGAAAGAGAGGCGGCCGGAGGTAAGAAGTTTAGATCGTTCCTGTCCTGCTTGAGCCGCCATGAGATAATACTTCTTCGCCTGGGGATAATCCTGGAACCGGTGGTAATAGAGATGCCCCAGATTCAGCATCGCGTCGGTGTGTCCTCGGTTTGCGGCCTCAGTATAATAGTACAATGCTTTCGTGTGATTGTGGAGGTGGTGATCGTATACCATGCCGAGGTGTAACATAGCTTCAACATGTCCGAGTTTAGCGGCTTTGATAAAATAGGGAATCGCCTGAGCATGGCGGGACAGTTTGTGGAAAGCATACCCGATCCGAAAATAAATATGTGCATTTTTGTGTTTGAGTTTCAAAAAACACGGGAGCGCCTGGGTATAGCGTTCTTGTTGATAATACGCCTCTCCCCGGCGATACAGATCGTATTCCGAAGGCGACGACTTGGAGGCAAGCCGCAGGTTGGTCGCCTGGAGCAATTTGTTTGTTGCAAACACCATCTGGTGTTCAAGCTGTTGATCTATGACCCCTGTTTTAACAAAAGCCTCGGTCAGATAGTAGGCCGTTTCAGGTTGACAACGCCCTGTGCTCACGGCTTTGGTATGTTTTTGAGCAAGTTGGGTTAACTCGGCAGGATTATACCAGCTTTCGAGAAACCTCAACAGCCAGGCAATCCGCGCCTGCCCATCTCCCGCCGAAAGACGCATCAGATACCAAATAGTAAAAAATCGTTCTTTCAGACGGAATAACTGCCGTTTTGACACAGAACCGATGCGTTCGATCAGGAATAGATGCTCGAGGTCTTGCAAAATGACAGCGATGTTATCAGGATGGAGAAATGTAGCTTGGGCAATTTCCTCAAGGCTGATCGCTTCCCAATGCAAAGCGATGGCATTCACCACATCCCGTTGCACAGGGGAAAGAATCTCCATTCGGTGTTTGTATAATGGAGTGACTGTATCGAGGATCATTTCCAGGTCAGTGAGGGGGGTGGTGGTCCCCTGCCCGGTAAAGATTTCAAATAGCAGGATCATCGTGTGAATCACGCCGCCGGTCAAGATGCGAAGGCTTTCGATACGACCAGGATACTGCTTGAGCAGAGATGTGATGAGAGCTTCCTTATTGTAAGCTCTGGCAAGTTCCTGCAACAGTTGATGCGTTTCTTCTTGTGTTAAGCCGTGCAGCCGTTTTGTCCGAAATATGCCGTAAAAAAAATTGTCCTCATCGCTGGTAAATGCTTCTAATGCCATGTTCGATGCCCCCACAACCCGTAACACCGGGCATTCTTTAAGGATGCGGTAAAGGCGGTACAATTCCTGCCCAGTAAAATTGTACAGGAGTTCGCCAAAATTATCAATGAAGAGGACGATTTTTTGGGAGTGGCGTTCCAACGCATCATAGAGCATTTGAAAACAGGCGCGTTCGTATTGCCGTTCATGAAAGATCGGATGCTGTTCCCGCTCATAGGCCGAGAGCATCTGTTCGGCTAAACCGGCAAACCTGACATTTTTCAGGGCTAATTCCTGCGCGATTCGTTTCCAGAGGGTGTAGAGTCGTCGAATCCCATAATATGCTTCTTCTTTTAGGACAATAGGAATCAGCCAGGGCTGAAGCTGGAGGTCATTTTCAATCTCGTAACTCAAACGCAGGAGGAGCGTGGTTTTTCCCGTACCGCGCTGCCCCTCGATGAGGTACGGTGGTTCCGGTTCGGACATCGGCGAGGTTTTTATCTCCCGGTATAATTCCCTGAAAATTGCCTGCCGCGCGACAAACCGTTCGATGAGTTGTTCTTTGCTCTGCTCATGAGGATTATACAAATTCGCGGCGACTGGCTGTTGTGGCGTTTTTTGCGCTGACTTCTTCAGGAGGTGTTGCATTGTCGGCTCTCCACTGTGTTACTGAAGATTCATTGATAGGCAGTACGCTGACGGAAAGAAAACATGCTTAACTTCAAAAATACTATTGACAAGCCTGAGAAACCTCTGTATTGTGATAGTTAAGGGGACTTTTGAATGAGATGCGTGGTGCCGTAATCCAACCATCGTTCCTTTCTAAGGAAGAAGCCTCAAGCAGAAGGATTAAGGGTTGGAGGAGGAGAGGGGCTGTATGAAAATTTCCATCCGAACAAAATTATTACTGATGTGTATTTTCTTGGTGTTTTTAACGGCAACGGGTATTTCTGCGACCTATTATGTGCTCTCGCGCCGGGAAAAGCAACGGGAATCCCGACAGCACATCCAAATCGCGTTTGATGTGATTCTCGATGACGGACAGGAACGATTGACGCACTATTCAGAGCGTTTTCATGAATTCATCAGCCGGGAAAGTACTCCCGCCTGGTCGGCCGATATTTACAATAAGGACCATCAACAAGCGACGTCGAGCCAGTTTGTGGTGTCTTACCTGCTGACTCTGGCAGAGGACATTAAAAATTTCGGCTATATCAGCTCGTTGGATCGTCTGATGCTGTACACGGCGGATAAACGATTGCTCCTGGCCTATCACCGCCAGGAGGACGGTCGGGATTTTGTGGGCGCGTATCTTATTTCAGAATCCGGGAACAATACGTACTTTGCTCTCGATAACCCGGGCGAAGTGTCTTCATTGATCTTCACAGATGTTCGCTTTCCCGATGTCCCCCTCCCTGATGGAATTCCTCCATCCTACTCCGGAGAATTTCCCAATAAGACGACGGCTGGGATCGTCAGCGATGGTTCACATCTCTTGACCCGCATTGTTGTCCCGCTGATCCGGAAGGAGAAGGTGATCGGAGTTCTGGTGGGTGAAGTAGTATACCGGGAACAGGATGTCAAAAAATATGCCCGTCTCAGTAAAACGGCTGTCAATTTCTTTACCGGAAGTGTCCTGAGTATTGGGACCTTGCCGGCGCAGGATCATCTCGATCCGGAACTCCTGTCTCAGCAAGTTTCATGTCAGAAACTGCTGGAGGACGGAAGCGGCTCTCTGGTTGAAATTGTTCCGATCGTTTTCAACAACCAGCATTACTATCAGGGCCAATGCGTGTTATCCGATGTTTATGGACGGGTTGGAGCTATCACGGTCAGTCTTTCGCAGGAGTTTGAAAAAAAGGCCCTGCATCGGATTCTGACAGTGATGTTTCTGATTTCAGGGATTGCAGTGGCTGCGGCGTTTTTGCTCTCCGCAGTGTTCAGTCGGCGAGCGATGGACGCTATACAGAATATCGTTCGAGTTATCGGCTCCGCCTCAGAAGGGGACCTGCGATATACCACCACCGTGGCTTCTTACGATGAGATTGGGATGCTGGGGCAAAAGCTGAACCAGATGATTCGCCAGTTACGCGACATCTCAGGCCAGGTACAGAAGTCATCATTTTCAGTGGGCGAAACAGCCGATGCCATTCTGCGAGAGATTGAAACCCTTACCCAACGCATCGAACAACAATCAATATCGGTTGATAATACCACGGAATCTATCAGAAGAATTAACCAATTTATCAGCCTGATCGATGAGGATAGTGATGAATTGCTTGCTGCTGCCGAACAAATTCTGTCTTCGATTCATGAAGTCAGTGCCAGTCGGAGAGAGGCCACGAAGAATATGGGCAACCTGGCGAATAATTTGCATGTCATTTTTAATTCTGTAGAACAGGTTGATAAGTCCGCCAGGCATATCTCTGAGAATGTCGGACACCTTGAAGGGGTTGCAAAGCAAACAGAATCTGAAATGCTGCGTATCGATCAATCGTTCAAAAATGTCTCTGAAAATGCCGATCTGTCCTTGACGCTTGCGCAAGAAACGCAAAAAGCAGCACTGAGTGGTCAGGAATCAGTCCAGACCTCAATCCTGGGAATGATCGAAATCAAAAAAGCAGTCACAAAGACAGTCCAAATCATTCGGGAAGTTGATTCGTGGGGGACGCAAGTCAGTTCTATTCTTGATATTGTGGATGAAATTACAGAGCAAACGTCTTTGCTTGCTTTAAATGCCTCGATTATTTCGGCCCAGGCCGGTTCTCACGGTCGGGGATTTGCCGTCGTAGCCGACGAAATTAAAGACCTGGCAGTACGCACCAAAAGTTCTACCCAGAAAATTGCGGCGTTGGTTCATGCGCTCCAGCAAAAAACCGACGAGGGAGTCAAACACACGACCGAAGGTTTGAAAAAAGCAGACCAAGGGATGCAATCTGCCCGCATCGTCAAGGAAGCGTTGGATACCATTCTGACACGGGCAACCCATTCCTCAGAACGAGCAGCCAATACGGCGCAAGTCGTGCAGGATACGGCGGCAAGCAGCCGAATTATCAGTACTTCTGTCAGTAGTATTACTGATATGGTGTCGCAGATTCGCACTGCGATCAAAGAACAGGGACACGACATCTCACAAGTGGTTGAAGCAGTTGAAAATAGTCAGGTCATGTCCGAGCAGATTAATCAGGCCAGTACTGAGCAAAACCGTACTGCCGAACAAATTGAGCAAAGTATGCAAATCATGACCGACAAATTGAGCAGTATTTCTCACCAAACAGAAGAATTGACCCGAAATTCGTCCCAAATTGTTGAGGCCATGCACACCATTGAAGAGATCGCCGAAAACATCCTGCAGGAAATTACTGTCATCTCCGGCAAAACCGCGAACGATCTTGTTAATCAATCCGAAGTCTTGCAAAATATTGTAAAAGTCTTCAAGGTTTCTTAACTCACCTTACGCAGGGCACAGGTTTCTCCCCTGTCACCAACGATGCGCTGCCCCCATCTGTTTCACCCCGTCTTGAAACACGGGGATTGCACCAGCCCGATATTGTGGGGCAGAGCATCGTTGGTGAACGAGGAGGTTTTCATCCTGCGTAACGTGAATTCTTAATTTCCTGCCCCTTCATTCCTGTTCCCAGGTTCCGGCTTGGGAACGCCTGTATGTGATAAAGCTGGAGTTTCGTCACGAGGAGAAGCTCCAGCTTTATCACGAGGGAAAATTTGGTAAAAGTCTTGAAGGTTTCTCAGGGTCATCTTAAAACCTTGTATCACAAACGAGGAAACCATAGGACCAGCCTCTGACTCTCCCCTTTTTCTTCCGATCTTACATTTTTTTTCAAAAAATTCTTGACAAATATATCTTGAAAATGATTTTTAACTAAACAGTTAGTCTAACTAAATGGTTAGTACATTTTTACAATACTTTCACAGGACATGAATGTGGTTTTCCTCCCATTAGCCAGAAGCGGGGAATCCGCGTTCTATCCAGCGGATACATGACCGCCAAATGAGGAGAAATACTGTATGGAAGACACACACACAGAGCAATCAGCCCTCCAGCGAATCTCAGATGCTGCGGCCCAGATATTTGCCGAAGTGGGGTTTGCCGGGGCGCGGGTGGATGAGATTGCGAAACGCGCGAACGTCAATAAAGCCACAATTTACTACCATATCGGGGGAAAAGAAACCCTCTATGCTTACATATTGCAGCAGGTGTTCGAAAATTTAGTTACAGGTGTGGCCGAGAGGATCGCAGAATGTCACACGCCAGAGGAAAAACTCAAGGTCTATATTCGCAGCCTGTCAGTGGAGATTCAGAGCAATCCTCATCTGCCGGTGCTGATGATGCGGGAATTTGCCTCTGACTATCAACATCTGCCGGAGACAATCTTTGAGGAAATCGGGTACTTGATCGAACTCCTCACAGGAATTTTGAAGGAGGGGGAACAGCAAAATGCGTTTATTCACTGTTCCCCACTACTGATTCATTTCATGATTATTGGAGCGAATATTTTCTCAACGGCTGGAAGATCATTCCTCGAAAAGCATAACACCGCATCGTTAGCTAACGCCCAGACAGTCTATCGTAAAGGCGTCCCGCAGGATCTTATTGAGGACATTGAAACGCTTGTGATGCGAGCCGTAAAAAAAGTAACATAATAACGCACTTTACACAGCCTCCCCGTTTTCTCAAGGGGGAATGCCGCTGACTGCGTAACACGAAAACATGGTTTGGAGTATTGGAGTGTTAGAGTACTGGTTTTTCACAATTCCAGTCCCCTGAAACTTCTGGAACTGATATGGCAGATATTCGAAAACGTATAGAACTGTGGTTCGGCTCGGTTGCCAGAACCTTGTACCACCATCCCATCGTGACGCTCCTGGTGATGATCGTGTGGATGGGGATGCTCTTTTCACAACTTCCCAAAATAACGCTTGATACGTCAACCGAAGGCTTTTTACACAAAGATGATCAAACCTTACTCGGTTATAACACTTTCCGCGATGAATTCGGGCGGGATGAAATGTTGCTGATTGCGATCAAACCGCCCGATGTTTTTGATCTGAGGTTTCTGGAAAAACTGAAAGCGCTGCACGAAGAATTAGAAGAAAATGTTCCTTACCTTGACGAGATCACGAGTCTGATCAACGCTCGTAATACCAGAGGGGAAGGGGACGAATTACTTGTCGAGGACTTGCTTGAAGAGTGGCCGGAAAGCGAGGCGGAACTGGCTGCGCTCAGGCAACGGGTGTTGGACAACCCTTTGTTTGTCAATTTGCTGATCTCCGAAGACGCCGCGTTCACGACGATTGCAGTCAAAACTCAGAGCGAATCTGCAACGGGGAACGGCTACTTAACTGATGCCGAAAACAGTGCCGTTGTCGAAAGCGTACATAAGATTGTCGCTAAATATGACGGGACTGATTTTCAAACCTGGGTCGCTGGATCACCGGCTGTGACGCATTCCATCAAGCAGGCTCTGCTTCGGGATATACGGAGATTTATGGCTCTGGCGATTCTGCTGATCGCAGTGGTCTTGTTTGTGATGTTCCGAAAGCTCTCCGGCGTCCTGCTCCCGTTAGGGATCGTGATTATGACCTTATTGTCAACCCTGAGTTTGATGGCGGCGGTCGGAATTCCCATGAAACTCCCGACCCAGATTCTGCCCTCATTTCTCCTCGCAGTAGGCGTTGGGGCTGCAGTCCACATCCTGGCAATGTTTTTCCATCATTTGCGCCAAAGCGGTGATAAAGAGGAGTCGATCGTCTTTGCGGCCGGCCATTCCGGTCTGGCGGTCGTGATGACCAGTCTGACTACTGCCGGCGGCTTAATCTCGTTTGCCACCTCTAGTGTCGCCCCGATTGCGGACCTTGGTGTATTCGGCAGTATTGGCGTGATGCTGTCGCTGGTGTACACGATCGTATTGCTGCCTCCGCTGCTGGCGTTGTCCCCGATCAAAATCACCAAAATAAAGGCAGAAGCACAAGATGAAACCCTGATGGATAACGTCATGAAATGGATCGGGACGTTTGCGATCAGGAATGCCAGACAGATCCTCGCTGTGACTGCCGTGCTGATGGTCATCGCTTTTCTGGGGGCAACAAAAATCCATTTTTCCCATGATGTACTCAAGTGGTTTCCCAAAGACGATCCCAATCGCCAGGCTTCGGAGATGATCGATAAAGAACTGAAAGGCTCGGTAACATTTGAAGTACTCATTGACGTGGGAAAAGAGAACGGCTTGTATGAGCCGGAGTTGATGGATCGTTTAGACAAAAGTATACACTATTTTAAAACGCTCTCGAATGCTCCCGCTTTTGTCGGGAAAGCGGTCGGTCTGCCCACGATGCTCAAGGAAATCAATAAGGCGTTGCACGAGAATCAGCCGGAATTCTACACGATCCCCCAGGACCGGGAACTGATTGCCCAGGAATTTCTGCTCTTTGAAATGAGCGGCTCCGACGACCTGACCGATGTGGTGGACAGCCTCTTTTCGAAAACACGCATCACCTTGAAGCTCCCGTTTACAGATGCGATGGCGTATAAACCGATTGTGGAGGCGGTTGAAACGCACCTGCAAGACACTTATCCCGACGCAAAAGTGACCATGACCGGTATGATCGAGATCCTTGTGAAAACCATTTTCCATGCCATGACCAGTATGGCGGAGAGTTATGGTATCGCA
>Ga0256845_1001916_pt1 | contig 15914 bp, 16 predicted proteins | sample RiftiametaG_FD_189101 | JGI IMG/M metagenome (GOLD analysis project Ga0256845, IMG submission 189101) | Tube worm associated microbial communities from hydrothermal vent at the East Pacific Rise, Pacific Ocean - Riftia | ecosystem: Host-associated > Annelida > Integument > Unclassified ...
AACCGGGTTTACCATGCTCACATTTGGACTTGTAACAGGCTTTATCTATGCAAAATCAGCATGGGGGAACTTCTTCTCCTGGGACCCAAAGGAGATATGGTCCATGGCAACATGGCTGTTTTATGCGGCGCTTCTACATTTCAGGCTGGTTTCAGGCTGGACAGGAAAAAAATCTGCTATAATGACCATAATCGGATTTGCAGCGCTGCTTTTTACGTTTCTTGGAGTCAATCTCCTTATTGGAGGTCATCATCAAGTTTTTACAAACTAATTTTTTTCAATCAGAGGAACAATGCCAGAAATAATACTCATCGGTGCAAATCATAAAACAGCTTCAATAGAATTGCGCGAAGGTATAGCTTTTTCAGAAGATGAAGCTATAGATGCCCTGGAACAACTGAAACAAAAAGAGAATATCAAGGAAGTATTTCTTTTTTCCACCTGCAACAGAACTGAAATTTTATACATCCCCAATGGAGAAAACAATATTGAAACGATTAAAAGTTTCATATCTGAATTCAAAAATATTGCACTATCTGAATTTGAAGAGTCACTTTACATATACAAAGATGAAATGGCAGTAAATCACCTGTTTAAGGTGGCATCGAGCCTTGACTCAATGGTTATTGGAGAACCGCAAATACTTGGCCAGGTAAAGGCTGCTTTTAAAACAGCAACCTTGAACAACTCCTCCGGAGTTATTTTAAACAGGCTTTTGCATAAGACCTTCAGTATTGCAAAAAAAGTCCGAAAAGAGACCGGTATAGGTGACAATGCAGTTTCAATCAGTTATGCAGCAGTAGAACTTGCAGGAAAAATTTTTAGTGATTTGTCACTTAAAAGTGTTATGCTGATAGGAGCCGGTGAAATGGCTGAGCTTGCTGTTGAGCACCTTTTATCCAATAATGTTAAAAAAATTATTGTTGCCAACAGAACTTTTGCAAATGCAGTAAGTTTAGCACAAAAATTCAATGGACAGCCTGTTAAGTTTGAAGAGATGGAACTTATGCTGCAGGAAGTGGATATTGTTATCAGCTCCACTGGTGCAACCCAATATATCCTCACACAATCACAGGTCAAGAAAACCATGCGCACAAGAAAAAACCGACCTCTTTTCTTCATTGATATTGCCTTACCACGAAACATTGACCCGAAAGTTAATAAAATCTCCAACACATACCTCTATGATATTGATGATCTTCAAAACATTGTAGATGAAAATATTGGAAAAAGGGAAAAGGAGACTATCAAGGCACAAAGATTAATTGAACAGGCTGTTATCAAATTTAAAAAATGGCTGAAAGACCTCGCAGTAGTACCAACAATTATAGCTGTTAAGGAAAAAATTGAAAATATTACTGAAATAGAAACTGAAAAAACCCTTTCAACCATGGGTCATCTTTCCAAAGATGATTCCGATGCCATAAAGAGAATGACAAAGGCAATTGCCAGCAGAATCATGCATGATCCCATCCGGTTTCTCAAGGAACCAGGAGCACACAGAGAAAATTCCTTTTATCTTAATGCTGCAAGGCAGATCTTTGATCTTGATTTCAATGGGAATGACAATGGCAACAAAAAATAAATTGACTTTTTCATTAAAATAAGTTAGTTGTACAGGCTTTAACTCATTGGAATTCAAAGGAGATTTTAACAATGGTACAGCCTGACTTTGATAAGGGCAAAGGTCTTATTCCTGTTATTGTGCAGGAATATGGAACAAATGAAATTTTAATGCTTGCATACATGAATAAAGAAGCATTTGAGGAGACCCTTAAATCAGGTAGAGCAACTTACTTTAGCAGATCAAGGGAGAAACTCTGGAAAAAAGGAGAGACTTCAGGTAATATGCAGCACATTAAAGAGATAAGAATAGATTGTGACAATGATACTATTCTTATTAAAGTTGAGCAAAAAGGCGGTGCTGCCTGCCATCTTGGCTATAAAACCTGTTTTTTTAAAAAAGCAGATAATGACAAAGCATTTAAAATTGTTGAAAAGAGGGTCTTTGATCCTGCTGATGTTTACAAATAAGGATGTATAAATAATGGAAAAAATACTTAAACTCGGAATACCCAAGGGAAGCCTTCAAGATGCCACAATCTCCCTTTTTAAACGTTCAGGATGGAAAATTAACATAAATGGTAGAAGTTATTTCCCTGATATTAATGATGACTCTATTGAGTGTGCTCTATGCCGAGCCCAGGAGATGTCCATTAATGTTGAAAGCGGTATAATAGATGCCGGTCTTACAGGAAAAGACTGGATTGCAGAGCATGAATCTGATGTCCATGTGGTATGTGATCTTGTATATTCAAAAACAAGTGCCAAACCTGCAAGATGGATTATTGCTGTTGCAGGTGACTCTCCAATCAATTCACTTGAAGATCTTGAGGGGAAAACCATCTCAACCGAACTTGTTAAATTTACCACACGTTTTTTTAAAGAGCAGGGCATTAATGTAAATATTAAGTTTTCCTGGGGTGCAACCGAGGCAAAAATAGTGTCTGGTCTGGCTGATGCCATTGTGGAAATCACTGAAACAGAATCCACCATAAAAGCGCATAATTTAAAAGTAATCCATGAAATAATGGAGACCAATACCCAGTTTATTGCCAATAAACAGGCATGGGAAAACCCTGCAAAGAGAAAAAAAATCGAACAGATTGCCATGCTCCTGCAAGGTGCTTTAGTTGCAGAAAAACTTGTCTATGTCAATATGAATGTTAAAGAAGAGCTGTTAGATAAAATAACAAGCCTTCTTCCATGTTTAAATGCCCCTACAATTGCATCTTTATACAAATCTGATTACTACTCTGTTGGAACCGTTGTAGATTCAAGTATTGTAAGGAGTCTTATTCCAAAGCTTTTAAAAGAAGGGGCTGAAGGGATAATAGAATACTCACTTAATAAGGTTTTATAATGGACAATATCAAGGTTGCTGACAGGTGCAAATCCATTACTCCATTCATGGTTATGGAAATTATGGAAAAAATTCATAAAATGGAATCTAGGGGGATTGATGTTATCCATCTGGAGATAGGTGAGCCTGACTTTAATGCACCTGCCTGTATTAAGGATGCAACAATGCAGGCCTTTGACAATAATGAAACAAGCTACACACACAGCCTTGGAGATATCAGACTCAGAAAAGCAATATCCAGATGGCACAAAGACAAATACAATACAATTGTAAACCCTGACAATATCCTGGTTACTTCAGGAACATCTCCTGCAATGTTTCTGCTCTTTTCAGTTCTTGTAAATCCCCGGGATGAGGTGATCATTTCAGACCCCCACTATGCATGTTATCCTAATTTTATTAAGTTTTCCGAAGCTATTCCCATAACAGTACCAGTATATGAAAATGAAGGTTTTCAATATACTCCCGATGCAATAAAGGAGAAAATAACTTCAAAAACAAAAGCTGTTTTAATTAACTCTCCTTCAAATCCCACAGGTAATATAATGTCAAAACAGAGGATGCAAGAGATTACAGAACTTGCAAAACAGAAAGGCATCTATATTATCTCCGATGAAATTTACCATGGACTTGTCTATGAAGGGAAAGAGCATTCAATACTTGAATTTACCAATGATGCTTTTGTCTTTAATGGGTTTTCCAAGCTTTTTGCAATGACAGGCTTAAGATTGGGATACCTTATTGCCCCTGAAAAATTCATGCGCCCTCTCCAGGTACTGCACCAGAACTTTTTCATCTGTGCCAATGCAACAGCTCAAATTGCCGGAACAAAGGCTCTTCAACATGCTGGCAGGGAAACAAGCCACATGAATAGGGAATACAATGAGAGAAGAGTGTATATGATTAAAAGAGTAAAAAAGATGGGGCTTGGTATTGCTGTAGAGCCCACCGGAGCATTTTATATGTTTGTCAATGTCAAACACATATTGCAAGACTCTTTTGCCCTTGCCATTGACATTCTTAAAAAAGCCCATGTAGGAGTAACTCCAGGCATTGGTTTTGGAGCAAATGGTGAGGGATATTTAAGACTCTCCTATGCAAACTCTCTGGATAATATAAAAAAAGGCCTTGATCGCCTGGAGGATTATTTTAATAATATTAAATGACTTTAAAAATTATAAAAAATGCTGAATTCATTAAAAGTGCTGTAAAACCTTCCCAATACCCTGGGCCGGATCACCCGGAGATAGCCTTTGCAGGCCGATCCAATGTGGGTAAATCATCCCTCATAAACACAATAGTTAACAGGAAAAAACTTGTCAAGACCAGCTCCAAACCAGGCATGACCCAACTCATCAATTTTTTTTTAATCAATGGATTCACCTCCTTTGTTGATCTCCCAGGATATGGATATGCAAAAGTATCAAAAAAAATCCGCAAAACCTGGGGCAACATGATAGAAACTTATCTTGAGATGCGCCCAAACCTGCTGGGACTTGTTCTTTTAATTGACATCAGAAGGGGACCTGAGAAAGAAGAACTTGAACTTATAAACTGGCTTATCAAAGCACGAATCGACATAATCATAGTCTTTACAAAAGCTGATAAGCTTTCAAAACCTAAACAGCAAAAAGCACTTGGACCCTCCTTAAAAAAACTGAATCTTCAAAAAGAAGATATAATCCTTTTTTCAGCAAAATCAAAACTAGGTAAAGATCAACTGCTCAATAAAATAGAATACATAATAAATTATGATGAATAGTAAAAAAAAGTTTAAGTGCGGTTTTACTGCAATTATTGGAGCACCCAATGCTGGAAAATCCACACTACTGAATAAGATTTTAGGGCAAAAAATTGCCATCACTTCAAAAAAACCCCAAACCACAAGAAATAATATTTTGGGCATTGCAAATAATCCTGAATCCCAAATGATATTCCTTGACACCCCAGGCATTCATAAAGCCAAAGGATTACTAAACAGAAAAATTGTGGAGCAGGCAGTTCAGGCTGTAAAAGATGTTGATTTAATCATCTTTATGAAAGATGTCTCTTCCAGAAAGAATAAAGAAGCAGAAGAGATTATAACAAGGCAGCTTTCCCTTGAAAACAAAGATGTGGTTTTAGTGTTAAATAAAATCGATCTCATAAAAAAATCAGATGTCCTCCCGATTATTGAACAAACTAAAAAAATGTTTGATTTTAAAGCGGTTATCCCCATATCTGCAAAAAAAGGCCTTCAAATTGACCAACTCATTATGGAAATCGAAAAAATTCTGCCCGAAGGTCCTAATCTTTTCCCAAAAGATATGTTCACAGATATTTCCGAGCGATTTCTTGTTCAGGAGCTTATACGTGAAAAAATTTTCAGGCTTACCGGCATGGAAATCCCCTATTCAAGTGCAGTCACAGTGGATTCCTTTAAAAGTAGAAAAAAGGTTATTCATATCCATGCAACGATTCATATAAATCGTAAATCACAAAAAGGTATTATTTTAGGGAAAAAAGGTACGATGATAAGCAAAATAGGTACGAAGGCGCGAATTGATATTGAAAGGATGACAAACTCCAGGGTTTTTCTTGAACTTTTTGTCAGAGTCACAAAAGACTGGATGAGAAATGAAAAACAGCTGCATGAATTTGGCTATTAGAATATTTAGTTATGGATATATTTAATACCTATGACAATGGGCACATCTTAAAAAAAGAGAAGCAGAAAGCAAGGATATTGAGAAACAGCCAATGGTGGAAAAGGAAACGCTCTTCTGGTTTATGCTATTATTGCAATAATACATTCATTCCCAAAGAACTCACAATGGATCATGTAATACCCATCTCAAGGGGTGGAAAAACTGAAAAATCCAATGTAGTACCATGCTGTAAAGAGTGCAATACAAAAAAAAAGCAGCTTTTACCCACTGAGTTCAAAGAGTATATGGATTCACTCTCTTAAAAACTAAAACAGCAACAGACATAACTATTTTTCAATGGTGCCTGTTGCTGCTTACTTAAGCTATTGCCAATTCCAGGTTCTAATCTATTTTTTAGTGCAAAGCCTGTGAATTGTCTGGGCATGCCACTCGCCACGTCCAGAAAAAGTAGGTTGCTCAAGTGCTATCAACTGTTTTGCAACATCATCATAGGTTGCTCCTTTTTCACGCATACCATAGATAATATCCATAATTGCTTCACGAGCGAGAAGCTTACTATCAGGTGAAGTCGCTGCAGCAACACCGATATCAACACCAACAGTAACACCTTTGGCATCACCTTTTTTCCGCTTTAAAATTTTTCTGCTGGATTTTGCTGGTTTTGCAGTAACTGTCTTTTTAGCTTTGGGTTTAGCCTGTTTTTTAGCAGGTTTTGTTATTTGAGGAGCTGGGGCAGCAACAGGTTCTGCATATACTTCTTCCTTGTCAAAGGTTTCATCCACAGAATAACCCTCTGTAACAAAGCTTAAGTATCCAACTATATCCTCAATTGCTCCTGCCTGGCGCTCAAGCGTGTCATTGGCTTTTTCCTGAACCGCAATGAGATATTCCTGGTTTTTTGCAAGAACATCCACAAGAGAAGAGAGGCTATCAACTGCATCGGCAAGCAATGACATTGCTTGATCATTAGATGGCATAGGTATTTCACTTCCATCATGTTTCCGGGTGTGGGGTCCAGCACTTCTTGTATTTCTGCCACCGCCTCCAAAAGATTGATACCGAGGTTGTTGAGATTGAGCTGCATAATGATAAGAAGTATCATAATTTTTTCTCTTCTTGCCTGAACGTTGTTTGTCTGCCTGGGCTGACCGCAGATTCTTTAGAAAATCATTCATGAGTTTCTCCTCCTTATAAATAATTTAGACATAAAACTAAATAGTGATAACTTTTATATTAGTAAGTTATTATTTTTATATTTTTATATTCGCAAAAAAATTTATGTATTTATCTTAAAAAATTGGGTGTTTGTCAAGCATTTTTTACGATTTTTTTATTTTTTTTTAAAACTTTGACGAGAAAACAGGGTTTTCGCTCAAAAACTGAAATAAAAAAACCTTGAAAGCCCTTGCAGGTTATGGTATACATCATTTGATAAAAATAAATAATTTAATTAAAGGATATAAAAAAAATGAAATCAAACCATGATTACGAAAAAAATTACACAATCCTAGAACCTGACACCATAAAAAAAGAAATCCTTGACCCAATAAACTATGCATACAGGTCAAAAAGGAGCATTGACATCACAATAACCCAACCTGAATACACCTCAGTCTGCCCAATGACAGGGCTTCCAGACAATGGATGTATTATAATCAAATACAGACCCGACAAAAAAATTGTTGAACTTAAGTCCTTAAAATTTTACCTTCTCCAGTACAGAAATGTTGGAATGTTTTATGAGCATGTGGTGAATAAAATTTTAGACGACCTGGTTGAAGTCGTAAAGCCTTTTAAAATGGAAGTTATTGGCGAATTTACACCAAGGGGCGGAATTAGTTCCAAAGCATCGGCATTTTATGAAAGGGCTGAATAACCTGCATTAACAAGGCTGCAACTAAATTCATCTATTATTTCCACTGCCTGGCAGCATGAGTTGATCACAGATAATTTTCTTCTAAAACCACCTGCTCCGGGCTGCCCCTTAATAAACCAGGGAAGCCTTCCCCTGAGCATTCTTGCTGCATGTTCATCATCATAGTATTCCCAATAATATTGTACAAGCCTCTTCATAACATCGAATATTTCGTCATTGCTGATTTTATGATATTTTCTATTTTCCGACAATGCTTGAATCTGGGAAAAAATAAATGGGTTTTTCAAGGCGGCTCTGCCTATCATGACAGCATCACAGCCTGTTTCTTCCAGCATCAATAGCCCTTGTTCAGCATTCTTGATATCGCCGTTACCAATAACCGGGATTGACACCTCTTTTTTTAACCTTGTAATCAAACTCCAATCTGCTTTTCCTTTAAACCCCTGCATGGCTGTTCTTGGATGCAGAGCAATACCATTAACCCCTGATTTTTCAGCAATTTCAGCAATTTTAAATGCCTGGAAACCTGAGCTGTCCCACCCGGAACGAATTTTTATTGTTAATGGAAGCTCAATTGCATCCCGCACCGCTTTAATCACATTTTCGGCATTCTCAATATTTTTCATAAGAGCCACACCAGCACCTGTTTTCACTACCTTCTTTACGCTACAGCCAAAATTTATATCAATAATATCTGCCCTGCCCTGTTTCTGAACAAACAATGCAGCCTCCTGCATTGAATCAGGACATGAGCCAAATATCTGTATAGATAACGGTTTTTCATCTTCTCTGGAATCAAGTAGACCTATTGTTTTTTCAGAGTTATAGACAATCCCTTTAGCACTAATCATTTCCGAGCACACAAGGGAACAACCACACTCCTTTGCCATAATTCTAAAGGGCAGATTGGTGATGCCTGCAAGGGGAGCAAGTATTGTTTTGCCATGCAGCTTTAACTTACCGATCTTCATAAGCTAGCACCTTTATTTCCCTTTTTAACCATTACATCAATTACAGGATTTGCATAGCAAAAGAGACAATTATTAAAACAGGGGTGAAGTTCATAGGAACCTATATCCACTGATTTTGTACACATACAGCCAAGTTTTGCCCTCTGCCCATAATCTCTTTTACCTTCGACACCTCCTTTAAAAAGATCGGCAAAAACCTGCCCTGATATACAGGCGCTCCGGGTTATGTTCTCTTTTCGGGTTATGTCTGAAAAAAGTTTTTCCTCACTGCACAAAGCAAGTTCAATCCCTTTCTTATAAAGCAGGTTTGCCATCCTCTTTACTATTTCTATCTTTTTTTCTGACTTAATATCGATTAAAAGAGGTACATCTTCCCCTCTGCTCTTTAAAAACTGAACCCGTTTTTCAATTTTGCGGTATTGCCCAGCAAAGCTTGTTATACATTTTGAGATACCCAGGGCAGATACTTTTTCTGCAATCTTGGGAAAACCAGCAAGATTATTTTCAACTTTACCGGATTTAGTTTTGTAATAACAAACCGGATCAAACCTCCACACAACACTTTTTGAACCATTGTTTTCACATAACAGCCTTAGCTGTAACAGCCTTTCATCTAGAAACGGCACTTCAGGCTCAAGCAAGGATGATGTGGAATTTATGGTAAAATGAAAAAACAGATTATAACCCATTTTTCTTAAAATCTTATCAAAACCTGCCTTTAAAAAAGGAGCGTAGTTCTTTGACCAGAAAACTATTGTATGAATTTTATCAGGACTGACATCAATCTTTTTAGTAATTTTATTATAAGGATTTGTTACATTGAAAAAACCCCTGTCTATTCTATCCATAAACCAATCCATATAAAATGCCGGGATATCAGTTCGTCTTGATGCAGATATTACAATTTTTTTTTCAGTCTGACTCATCTCTCTTTTTTAATTTTTTTAAATCTTTAAAAGAGATGAGTTCACCTGCCGGAGGCTCTGAATTGTCAGCTTTTTGATCAAAAAAAGGTATCTCACTGAGCAAAACATCTTCCTTGGGAGATTCAACAAGTTCAATCCTCATCTTTTTACCTCCCATGGAAAACTCATGACCATTTATATAATCATTTTTCAATATCCAGGTTACAACCTGCAGAGGTATTTGCAGCATCAAAAGCTTTATATGGTACCAATCTTTTTTAGAATCAGGTTTAATGTCCTCAACTCTGGCAAAAGTGACAGGAGAATCTTCAGAGTATATTAATACAAGATCATTTTCTTTTGCCATAATTATAATCACCCCTTTAATAGACTGTTAATATTAAAAAAATGTATAACATAATTTGTTTATGGTATAAAGAAAAGAATGGATAATAAAAATAAATGGGTTGTTTTTCTTCTGGTGGCAACAGCAGTCTTTATGTCCACCCTTGATTCAAGCATTGTCAATGTTGCACTACCCTATATTATGGAAGATTTCCACACAAAGGTTAATATTATCCAGTGGGTTATCCTCTCCTATCTTGTTACTGTCTCATCATTGCTTTTAACCTTTGGCAGACTCAGTGATATAGTGGGAAGGAAAACAGTATACACCTTTGGATTTCTTATTTTTGTTACTGGTTCTTTTTTTTGCAGTATTGCCACTGCATCTTTATTTCTTATCATCTCCAGAGTAATTCAGGGATGCGGGGCAGCAATGCTCATGGCATGCTCACCTGCCATCATAACTGACCTTTTTTCTCCAAAAGAGAGAGGAAAAGCTTTGGGAATGATTGGTACTGTTGTTGCAGCAGGGTTAACAGCAGGACCTGTGGCAGGTGGTTTTCTACTTGATTTTTTTTCATGGCGGTCAATTTTTTATATTAATATCCCCATTGGCATCTTTGCAATGTTTGCAGGCTTGTATATATTTAAGGGAACAGATGCTGACAAAGGCAATAAAGAACCTCTGGATATAAAGGGAAGCATTTTTCTAATAGCAAGTATCTGCTCTTTTATTATTGCTTTAACCCATATGGACAGATGGGATACATTGAGCTTTAGATTAATATCTCTCTTTATTTTCTCTCTTATCTCGTTTGTTGTTTTTATCAAATCTGAACTTAAATCAAAATTTCCTCTTTTTGACTTAAGTTTATTAAAAATAAAGCTCTTTATACTGCCTGTAGCATCTTCTGCTATTCTTTTTGCAGCACTCTTTATTATTATCTTTTTAATGCCTTTTTATCTCACTTATCCATGCAAATATTCCGCCTCTGCCACAGGTTCAATCATGATCACACCTTTTGTGTTTCTTTTTTTCCTAAGCCCTGTTTCAGGAGCTTTATATGATAAAATTGGTTCAAAACTGCTGTGCACTGCTGGTATGTCTCTTCTCACCTTATCCACTGTTTCGTTTCTATTCATTAATAACCCTCCGGACATCCTATCAATTATCTGGCGCCTGGCACTTGCCGGTATAGGAACAGCACTCTTTATTTCACCCAATAATACAACTGCCATGAATTCAGTTCCAGTATCCAAGCGGGGCATTGCCTCGGGATCAGTTGCAACCTCAAGAAACATTGGCATGGTAACAGGCATTGCCCTTGCAGGATTATTGTTCTCTTCAACATATTCAAGCCTTACCAATGGAGCAAGCCTTGAAAACTATACCCAATCCATGAATCTGATATTCATGGCAAGTTTCAAAAAAGCAATGGCAGCAGGTGCTGTTATTGCTGTGCCAGGTATTGTATTATCCTATATGAGAGGAAATGATAAACCACAACATTAATAAATATAAGGAGGAGAGAAAATGATCAAAAAAATCGGGCTTATTTTATCAGGATGCGGCAAACTTGACGGTTCGGAAATACATGAATCAGTTGTCACAATACTTGCTTTAGACAGAAAAGAGGTTGAAATCGTTTTCATGGCACCTGATGTTGATTTTTCAGTTGTTAACCCTTTAACCGGAGAAAACTCACAAGAGCAGAGAAACACACTTATTGAATCTTGCAGAATATCCCGGGGAGACATAAAAAATATTGCAGATGTCCAGGCATCTGACATTGATGCCTTGATTTTACCCGGCGGATTTGGTGCTGCAAAAAACTTGTGTGATTTTGCCGAAAAGGGTGCGGATGCGACGGTTCATCCCCATGTAAAAAGATTAATCCTTGAAATGAATGATAATTCAAAGCCCCTTGGAGCAATCTGTATTGCTCCTGTTGTAACAGCAAAAGTATTGGGTCACAAAAAAATCACAGTCACAATTGGGAATGACATGGCAACTGCATCGGCAATTGAAACCATGGGATGCAGACATGTTGAATGCAAAGTGGAAGATATTGTTGTTGATGAAAAGTATAAAATTGTAACCACACCTGCATATATGCTGGGTCCATCAATAAAAGATATTGCCAAAGGTATAGAAAAACTTGTGGATAAGGTTGTCTCCATGATTTAGCCTGCTTTGCCAAATTTCTCCTGAACAAGTTTTTCAACATCAAATTTTCGATGGCATGCAACCCTGTGATTTGCATCAACTTTTTCAAGCTCTGGTTCCTGATTTTTGCACTGCTCAATTGCAAAGGGGCATCTTGTATGAAAGGAGCAACCCCGGGGTGGATTTATGGGGCTTGGGACATCGCCTTCTAAAACAATTCTCTGGCTTATACTTCTGCCATCAATGGATGGAATACCGCTCAACAGGGCAAAGGTGTATGGATGCATGGGCATTGAAAACAATTGGTTTGTTTCTGACTCTTCAACAACTTTTCCAAGATACATAACAACAATTTTTGTGCTTATGTATTTTACAACCAGGAGATGGTGAGTAATAAAGAGGTATGTGAGGTTAAACTCATGTCGAAGTTTTTTTAAAAGGTTAAGTATTTGAGCCTGGACTGAAACATCTAATGCCGAAGTCGGCTCATCAAGGACTAACAGTTCGGGATTTGTAGCAATTGCCCTTGCCACAGCTATTCTTTGCCTTTGACCACCTGAAAACTCATGGGGATATCTTAAGAGATGATCTTTTGAAAGCCCGACCAGATTAAGAAGAGCAATAACTTTCTCCTGCATTTCCCTGCTTTTAAGCCTTTGTTGGACAGTTATGGGTTCTGCAATTATGTTTTTAATAAGAAGCCTTGGATTGAGTGAAGTTGCAGGGTCTTGAAAAACCATCTGCATCTTGCCGGTTAATCCCAGCCTTGACATGGCAAATCTGCTTTTATCAGTTAGAGAGATGCCTGGTGCATTACTCTTTTCAGGATAATAAATAATTTCACCTGAACTAGCCTTGTGAAGTTTAATTACAGTCTTGCCTGTGGTGGTTTTGCCACATCCTGATTCTCCAACAATCCCAATACACTCTCCGCGGTTTATTGTAAGATCAATTCCGTCAAGGGCTTTTACAGAGTTAATCCTACGTCGCATCACACCGCCAAAAATCGGATAATGCTTTTTTAATTTTTTAAGTTCTAAAATTTTTCCCATAATCAAGTTTTACAAGTCATAATAGTTTGGTTAAAATTATTTTGAATAGAGATAACATGCAACAAAGTGGTCTTTATCCACTGTGACAGTGGCTGGAAAACTCTGTTTACATTTTTCCATTGCTTTTTCACATCGAGGGTGAAATCTGCACCCGGATGGTGGAGTAACAAGATTTGGAACATTACCTGCAATACTTGTCAATGTGCCTGCCTGTTTAGCTTTTGGAACTGAATCCAGTAGTGCTTTTGTATACGGATGTTGTGGATTTTCAAATATCTGCTTTACACTGCCCAGCTCACATAAATTTCCTGCGTACATAACGCCCACCCTGTCACATGTTTCAGCAACAACACCCAAATCATGGGTGATCAGAAGAATAGAAGAGATTATTTCTTTTTTCTTTAAATCATTTAAAAGATCAAGTATCTGTGCCTGAACTGTAACATCAAGGTTGGAGGTTGCTTCATCAGCTATGAGTAATACTGGATTGGAAGCCAGAGCAATGGCTATAACAACTCTCTGTTTCATACCGCCTGATAAATTATGGGGATATTGACCTACAATTTTATCAGGGTTGGGAATACCCAGGGTGCCAAGCAATTGTGCAGATTTTGCAACAGCTGTTTTTAATACAGCTTTATCCCAATGTTTTATTATTGGTATTCTCTTTAATACTTTGAAAAACAGTGAATTTGGATTTGCTTTGGCAAACATATATAAAGGTTTGAAAAGGCTGTTTACCGAGACCTTGGGAAAAATATTGTCATTGTCTTCAATCCCAAGTATTTTTACTAAAATCTTATTTTTCTGATGAAACATGTAACTTTCAGCAATCTGTTCACCAATGGTCATTATTGGGTTTAATGCAGAATTTGGCTCCTGAAAAATCATGGAGATATCGTTGCCTCGAATGTTCTGCATTGTTTTTTCAGATTGTTTTAAAAGGTCAACTGAAGTGTCAGGGTTATCCTTGTCCCGGAAAAACTTTATTTCACCGCCCTCAACAACCCCCGGTGATTGCACAATCTGCATAATGGAACGGACAGTAACACTTTTACCGCAGCCAGATTCTCCCACAAGACCAAAAGTAGAACCGTGTTTAACTTGAAACGATACTTTGTTCAAGGCTTTAACCACACCTTCATAGGTGTAAAAATTGGTTACAAGATCTTTTATATCAAGAATGGTTGCCATACAATTTAATATTCTTTAACTATTTCCTTCTTAGTTTTGGATCAAATGCATCCCTTAGTGCATCACCAAACAGATTCCATGCCAGTACAAACAAAATCATAAAAAGCCCCGGAAAAAATATTGTATACCAGAACTTAAGCGGCTCTCCAGCAGGACCCACAATATAATTTCTTGCCATGGCAAGCATCTGCCCCCAGTCAGCATAGCCAATGGGTGCACCAAGTCCGATAAAGCTTAAAAAAGCTGCGGTAATAACTATGGAACCTGCATCCATAAACGCTATTACCATGGTTGGATATACTGCATTGGGAAAAATATGGCGGAGCATGATCCTGATATCAGATACACCCATGGATTTTGCAGCAAGTATATAGTCTTCATCCCTCACAGACAATACTCCCGCACGCATTACCCTGGCATATCTTCGCCAGATAACCAGTATCAATGCAATCATAATGCTGTTTAGCCCCCTTCCAAATGCCACCACAAATGCCATGGCAAGTATCATAAAAGGCACGGCAAAGAACACATCAACTGCCCGCATTATCAGCTCATCAATCATTCCTCCATAATAGCCTGCTGTAATGCCAAGGATTGCACCTATTACAAAAGCTGACAAGACAACTGTAACTCCTATTTTAAAGGCTGTTCTGGTGCCCCATATAACACCGTAAAAAATATCATACTGACCCGATGTTGTACCAAAAATATGTCCCTCTCCCGGAGGCTGGGGAGTCATTGAGTAACCTTTGTGAGGCATCATATAAGGTTGATGTTCAAACTTTGGAGGAGCAATGTAAGGAGCTAACGCTGCAATTGTAAGAAAAATAAACAAAAGCACAACACCAATAATAGCAGACGGGTTTTGAAATATTCTGTAAAGAGTAAATTTTAACTCTTTAATTCTTGGATGTTCGGTTTTTGTTTCCATAAAACAATCAATCCAATCTGATTCTGGGGTCAATTACTGCATAGAGAACATCAACAATCAAATTACAGGTAACATAGATCAAGCCTAAAAATATACTTATTGCAAGCAAAACCGGTATATCAAGCTGGGTTGCAGCCCTTACAAGCAACAGGCCCAGCCCTGCTCTGTTAAATATAAATTCAACAGCCACAGAACCCTCAATGGAGAGTGCCACAAGCCATCCTGCTATGGTTATGGCAGGCAGTAACGCATTTTTTCTCACATGTTTATAATTAATGGTGTGTTGATCTGCACCCTTTGCCCTTGCTGTGATAACATAATCTTTGGATATCTCCTCCAGCATGCTTGAACGCATCACACGTACAAGGATGGCAATGACAACTGTCACCTGGGTTACAACTGGCAGGATAAGATGCATGAGCGAATCCCATACAACCTCAAAATTCCAGTTTAGAATACCATCAATAACATACATGCCTGTGTACTGGACAAACTGGTCGGGGTTATTTGTGATAAAATCATCAATATGATCAGAAATTATACCAGGCGGGAAAAGCTGAAACTGGGAGTAAAAAAACATCAATAAAATTAAAGCAAACAAAAAAGTTGGCAATGACCAGCCAATAATGGCACCAATTCTTGTTGTATGGTCAATAAAGGTATCTCTATGGATACCTGCAACAGTTCCAAGCCAGATTCCAATGATTATTATCAGGGGTACTGAAAAAAGATTCATCTCCAGTGTAACAGGCAGGTATCTCTTAATAGCGTCAAGAGTGGGAGATACAGCAACAGTTGAATAACCAAAATTACCCTTGGATATCTCTTTTATCCACCTTGCATATTGAACATAAAATGGTTTATCAAGCCCATACTTTTTTACTAGTTTCGGGATCTCTTTT
>Ga0256845_1001917_pt1 | contig 15913 bp, 15 predicted proteins | sample RiftiametaG_FD_189101 | JGI IMG/M metagenome (GOLD analysis project Ga0256845, IMG submission 189101) | Tube worm associated microbial communities from hydrothermal vent at the East Pacific Rise, Pacific Ocean - Riftia | ecosystem: Host-associated > Annelida > Integument > Unclassified ...
TACGGTAGCAAGCTGGAAAATAACAGGAGAAGGACTTGGTAAATTAATTGAAAATGAAGTTGTAAAAAAAATTGGATTGGATAGGTATTCTTCTGACCAAGTTTTTCAAGATTTAAGAACAACAAGTAGTTATATGCAAGGGAAACAATTTAGAGGGGCAACGCCTAAAATAAGTGTTTGGGGGAATGAAAATAGCCCTGTACACTACCGATTGGCTTCTTCTTTAGCATCTAGTGGAACCAGTGATACTAGGTTTGTAAATGCAACCGCGGTGGCAAAAGGAGTATACCTAGGTTTTCAACGAAATAACGAGGCTGCTGGTGTGTTAGCGTTAATAGGTGGTTTTTGGAACCCTTGGGGTTGGGGGGCTTCAGCTTATGCTTTTTGGACAGCCCATGAGTGGAAACGAGGAAAAGATTATTTAACGGGTTCTGAGGGTTCTTGGAAATGGCTAATAGGAGCATACCGTTACGAAACAACCACTTACCAAAGCTATGAGAAAGTAGTATGTAATCAGAATGGAAGAATATCTCCAGATGATATTGGTGAAAACTGTGACACATGGCATTGGGTAACCCATAGCTACACACGCCTAATTAAAGAACCCAGCGATGGCTTTATAGATAAAGGCTCGCAAGTGGGTACACGCACACCTACTTGGAACCCCACCCAAGTAGAAGCCTTGGGCGTAAACCATATGGAAATGGGAACACACCCTTTAACAGAACAAATTCTTAGAAGAGCTTGGGATGGCCAAATAGGCACTCCAAGTGGTTCAACAAACCCATTTTTTATCTCTAGATAATTCAAATGAAGTCTCTTGCAATAGTATTAATTTTGATTTTATTACAGGCTTCTTCTTGCAACCGAGAAGAGCCTGCAATTATAAAAAATAATGAAGGAATTATTACAAGCAAAGCACCCACTTGGTCAACCTCTATTTCGGATAATAACCAATATGCTGCAGGTGCAAGTAATAGCATTAAGTATAATACTACCGTTGTAATTGGTAGTATAGAAAATGGAAAAAATGGCTTAACTGGCATTAATGCAAAAAACGGTGAAAAATTATGGAATTGGCAAGATAATTTTCCTAATTATACCTTAGATATATATAAGTTTTATTTAGATAATAAGTATTTATCATGGGAAGAGGGAAGAAACTTATATTGCCTAAATTTGGAGACTGGAAAAACTGTTTGGAAGAATCGTTTTGATTTAAAAGATTCACCATATTTTTTAAATGTGACTGGATTTGAAACAGAATTTTATGTTAATTCATATTGGCCTTACGATGGCTACCCTAAAGAAGCCCATATTTACAAAACTAGTGTGAAAAATGGGAGTTTAGTAGAAGTTGTAGTCCTTAAATCGGAAGAACCTAATACTAATACTGAACCGAGTGATTTAGTAGTTACAAAAGATAATAATGGAGATAAATTATTATTTTTTGATAGTTATACCTACAAAGATAATAATGATGGAAAAGCATCTATAAACCTTTATAATTTATCAAAAAAAGAATGGGTTTATAAAGAAAGACCTTGGTTTTTAAACTTAGTCCCTAGTGGTGGTAGAACTAAAATACTTGATGGAGTTGTTTATATGACTGCTGGTTCAAATGTTGTTGCCTTAAGCCTAAATGATGGAGAAAAGGTATGGTTCAAGCAATTTGAGGACAAAACGCATTTTGTTTTTTCTGGCTTTATTCTAGTACCAGAAAAAAATTTAATTATTTTTAATGCCGAAGGTTCTGGCACTACTTTATATGCTTTAGACCTTACCACAGGGCAAACCGTTTGGAGCGAGCCAAGCTCTGGTACTAGCAGCCATTTGCAATACCTAAATGGCGTAGTCTATTTTGTAGGGGGTGGCGATGGGCTTTTACATGCTGTAGATATAGATACGGGCAAACACCTTTGGAAAATTAGCTCTCCCGATTTAGCCGTTAATAGCAATGCGTGGTTTGCAAGGTACTGCGCAGTTTTTCCTGGAGAAGATGGAAAAAAGGGCAAGGTAGTGGTAAGCAGCGGCTTGCATGCTTTTGCCTATGAGGCGGAAAGGTAAGGGCATATAAACCTCCAAGGATTATTAAGTTAATATGTTATATGTATAATGTATAAGGTAAAAAACCATATAAATCCTTGGAGGTTTACTACTATAGACAAAGGTTCACAAATAGGCACACACACCTCTACTTGGAACCCCACCCAAGTAGAAGCCTTGGGCGTAAACCATATGGAAATGGGAACACACCCTTTAACAGAACAAATACTTGAGAATGCGTGGAATGGCCAATATGGGGCTACAGTAAATAACCCATTTGCAATCCCTATTAGATAATACTATATGAAAGCACTTAGTATAATATTGCTGTTATTTATTTTACAGGCTTCTTCTTGCAACCGAGAAGAGCCTGTAATTATAAAAAATAATGAAGGGGTTATTACAAGCAAAGCACCTAATTGGTCAACGTCTATCTCGGATAATAATCAATACGCTGCTGGTGTAAGAAATAACATCAAGTATAATACTACCGTTGTAATTGGCAGTATAGAAAATGGCAAAAATGGCTTATCTGGCATTAATGTAACCAACGGTGAAAAATTATGGACTTGGCAAGATAATTTTCCTAATTATACCTTGGATATAGTGGGCAGCTACACCTTTAATAATAATTTAATTTGGGACGAAGGCCGTAATTTATATTGGGTTGATTTAGAAACAGGAACAACCATTTGGAAGAAGAGATACGATTTAGATGAAGTTCCTTGGTTAAAAAACGTAAACGGTTTGGGAGAAAGTACTTTTTTAAACGCGGTTTACTCTCCATATCTTGTTGAAGATAAACCTACGTTTGTAAAAATTTATAGTGTTAGCACTATGTCATCTGAGTTAATTGAACTTGATAGCATAGGTTCTGATAACCCAACAATTAACCATGATACCTCACAAATAGGGGTATTTAAAAGTGCAAATGGAGATACACTTATTTTTGTGGACACCTATGAAGTACTAATTGACGGTCGAACTTACCTTAGCTTATATAATTTAAGTAAAAAAAAGTGGGTTTATAAAAAGAAAGAAACATACTTGCAAGCAGGAGTACGAGCAAGACCCAAATTATTTAACGAAGTAGTGTATTTTGCAGCAGATCCTTTTATAGTTGCGGTCGATTTAATGAGTGGTGAAATCGTATGGAAACGAGCATTTGATAATGCTAGCTTTTTCGATTCTGGATTTATTATAGTTCCAGAAAAAAACTTGATAGTAGTTAATGCCATGCAATCAACTACCACTTTATATGCCTTAGACCTTACCACAGGGCAAACTGTTTGGAGCGAGCCAAGCTCGGGTACGAGCAGCCATTTGCAATACCTAAATGGCGTAGTCTATTTTGTAGGGGGGGGCGATGGGCTTTTACATGCAGTAGATATAGAAACAGGCAAACATCATTGGAAAATTAGCTCTCCCGATTTAGCCGTTAATAGCAATGCGTGGTTTGCAAGGTACTGCGCAGTTTTTCCTGGAGAAGATGGAAAAAAGGGCAAGGTAGTGGTAAGCAGCGGCTTGCATGCTTTTGCCTACGAGGCGGAACGGTAAGGGCATATAAACCTCCAAGGATTATTAAGTTAATATGTTATATGTATAATGTATAAGGTAAAAAACCATATAAATCCTTGGAGGTTTACTATTATAGACAAAGGTTCACAAATAGGTACACGTACCTCTACTTGGAACCCCACCCAAGTAGAAGCCCGGGGCGTAAACCATATGGAAATGGGTACGCATCCATTAACAGAAGATATATTGAGAGATGCTTGGGACGGGCAAATAGGCAACCCCATTGGCTCCAATAATCCCAGCTGGCGCGAGCTTGTAGCTCCCCCAGCTGGCGCGAGCTTGTAGCTCGTGACCAATTTATTAAATATAATCAATTTCCAATAAACCCTTTCCTCCACTATAATCAATAGCGCTACTGTATTTCCAATCATGTGGCTCATTAACAAAACCTGATTCAACAGGATTAAAATGAATATAATCAACTTTTTGGTTAATGACTTTCGGGCTCCATAATTCTATTGGCTTGTTGTGCTGTTGCCAAAACTGCCTACCTTTTACATTACTATTTTTGGCTCCTGCTCTTTTCATCATCCAAATCATCCATTCTTTTTTGCTTTCTTGTGGGTTATCTAATATCAATGCCTGAATCTTTTTGGAAGTATATGTTTTAAAGTCTCTTAACAAGCCTCCCGGATTATTATTTTTAGCTCTAAAAATTAAGTGAATATGGCTTGGCATAATACACCAAGCATAAATTTCCATTCCTTTATTTTTTCTGCAAAAATCTAAGCTTTCCATTAAAGCCCAACTATAATGGTCTCTTATAAATACATCAAGCCAGTACACCGTAGCAAAGCTCACAAAATACAATCCTTCTTTATTGTAAAATTTGTATTTACGACTCATAGTACAAATGTACTGGTTTACTTACTATATGGCCACGAGCTACAAGCTCGCGCCAGCGGAGGGCCTGCATCTATACACTATCCATAACCATTCTAAATAATAGATTTTCTAGGATTATTCCAAATGTTGTTTTGCATTTATATAAGAAGTTGAAATTTTATACTTGTATATATGAACATATTATCATACATTGAAACTTGATTTTGATACCGAATTTGAAATTTATTATAACATACCCTAACATATGAAATACGGCTTTGTATTAGATAACCGAAAATGTATTGGTTGTCACGCTTGTACCGTTGCTTGTAAATCGGAGCACGATGTTCCGGTAGGTGTTAACAGAACCTACGTAAAACAAGTAGAAAAAGGCGAGTACCCAAATACCACCCGACTGTTTTCAGTAACCCGTTGTAACCATTGTACCGATGCTCCTTGTGTGGAGATTTGCCCGGTAGAATGTTTACATATTCGTCCGGATGGAATTGTTGATTTTAATGACGACCGTTGTATTGGTTGTAAATCGTGTATGCAAGCTTGCCCTTACGATGCACTATTTATTAATCCTGATACCAACACGGCCTCTAAGTGTAATTACTGTGCGCATAGAATCGACATTGGTTTAGAACCTGCTTGTGTAAATGTGTGCCCTGAACAAGCCATTATTTCTGGTGATATGGAAAATCCTGATACGGAAATTTCGATGTTACTAGCTACGCAAAATACGATGGTACGTAAGCCAGAAAAGGGAACGAGCCCTAATGTATTTTACATTAATAGTGATGAAGTAATGTTAACTCCTTCTGCAGCTCCTAAAACTGAGGAAACAATGTGGAGTGCACAATCCAATGGAGTTGGGCATTATGCTAAATATGCAGAAAGCTTATCTAAAAAATCGTACGAGGAAATGGCTGATACATTGGCCAATAATCCTGATACGGTTAAAACATACGCTGGGGATAATCAAAATCCTGAAAAGTCGCAAATGGCAGCCATCTTAGGCAAGTCAACTGTGAAACGAGTTTATGATACCCCTGACAAAGGAGTTCTTTGGGGATGGGAAGTATCTGGTTATGTATTTACCAAAGCAATCTCCGCAGGAGCTGTTTTGGTATTGGCACTAGCCGCTTTAATGAATGTTGGTTTCTCTACAGAAACTACTTGGTTGGGCATTGGCTTAGGACTTGTATTCTTAACCTTAACAGGAGCTTTACTAGTAAAAGATTTGGATCAACCAATGCGATTTGCTTACGTATTGCTTAGACCACAATGGAACTCTTGGTTAGTTCGTGGAGGGTACGCCATTACTGTTTTTGGTGGATTGCTTACCGTTTGGGCGGCAGGCTTATTCTTCGAAATTCCAGTACTAGCGGATATCGCGATGTGGGTATCGGCAGTATCTGCTATTCTAGTAGCCGTTTACACAGCATTCTTATTTGCACAAGCTAAAGGCCGTGATTTCTGGCAAAGCCCAACTTTACCATTGCATATGTTTGTACATAGTGTAATGGCAGGTGCGGGAGCATTAGCCATTGGTAATATGCTAATGGCAGCCGATGGTGACTGGGGTGGATTCTTAGAATACATCTTAGTAGGAACCTTAGTATTTAATGTGATTTTGTTAGTTGTTGAGTTGGGTACTACTCATCCAACAGCAGATGCAAAAGCAACGGTTGATATGATAATGAAAGGCCGTTATAAAAATCGTTTCTGGTACGGAGTAGTATTATTTGGTAATCTATTACCTATTGGAATGGTGGTATTTGGAGCTCCTGTTGCTGCAACTGGTTTAGTTGCCTTAATTGGAATTCTTCTTCAAGAAAGAATTTGGGTTGAAGCACCTCAACGAATATCATTAAGCTAGTTAATAAAAATTAAGACTTAAGACACAAGACTATTAGATAAGAGACTAAAAAACGATTATGAAACTATTCTATACTATAATATTAAATAATTTCAAGTCAATTAATCTTACATCTAAAATCTTACGTCTTGTGTCTAACATCTAACAGTCTAACGTCTAAAAAAATGTCATACAAACATAAAGCATCCATAGTAGAGAAGATTGCAGAAGCCCTGCACATCATTCCTAACTTACATAATGTTGAGGACCCCAAATTACCGAGGTTAACGGAGCCTGGTGCACTAACCAATTACCCACCACCAGAGCAGTGGAATGATTGGACTGAGTACGAAGCTACTGGCTGGGGAAGAAAAGAAACAAAGAATTACACCATTGTTCCTACCACTTGTTTTAATTGCGAGTCGGCCTGTGGGTTATTAACTTATATTGATAATGCCAATGGCAAAATCAGGAAGTTTGAAGGAAACCCTTACCACCCTGCAAGCCGTGGTAGAAACTGTGCTAAAGGGCCAGCTACCATTAATCAGGTAGAAGATCCGGATAGAATAATGTACCCAATGAAGCGCAAGGGTAAGCGTGGTGATGGAGGCTGGGAACGTGTTACTTGGGATGAGGCGTTAGATGATATCGCAGCAAGAATTCGTAAGGCGTTACAAGAAGGCCGAAATAATGAAATTGCCTACCATGTAGGCCGCCCAGGCCATGAAGGTTATATGGATAGGGTGCTAAAATCGTGGAATGTAGATGGGCATAATAGCCATACTAATGTATGTTCTTCAGGTGCTCGTTTTGGCTATAATCTTTGGCACGGGTACGATAGACCTTCTCCAGATTTTGCCAATGCTAAATTTATTTTATTGATTAGTGCACACTTGGAGTCGGGTCATTATTTCAATCCACATGCGCAACGTATTATGGAAGGCATGATGGATGGAGCCAAATTGGCTACCATGGATCCTCGTCTTTCAAACACCGCCAGTATGAGTAATTACTGGTTGCCAACCAACCCTGGTTCTGAAGCAGCTATGTTATTGGCGATGGCCAAAATTATCATTGAAGAGGATTTATTGGATAGAAAGTTCGTGAAGAGCTGGGTAAACTGGGAAGATTATTTAGAGAAAAAGCATAAAGGAACAGAAGTTACTTTTGAGAATTATTTAGAAAAACTAAAAGAAGAATACGCTGAATATACACCTGAATATGCCGAGCAAGAAAGTGGTGTAAAAGCAGCAACGGTTATTGAAGTAGCCAGAGAAATTGGTAAAGCAGGTTCTCGTTTTGCTTCGCATAACTGGCGTAGTGCTGGTTCTGGTAACCTTGGTGGTTGGGCTGTGGCTAGATCATTACATTTCTTAAATGTGTTAACAGGTAGTGTAGGAACCGAAGGTGGAACTTCTCCAAGTGCTTGGAATAAGTGGAAACCAACATTCTTCGATAATCCTCCAGCACAAAAATTCTGGAACGAATTACATTTCCCTAATGAGTATCCATTAGCATTCTTCGAAATGAGTCAGTTATTGCCTCACTTCTTAAAAGAAGGTCGTGGTAAAATGGATGTATATTTTACGAGGGTATTTAATCCAATTTGGACTTATCCTGATGGATTTACGTGGATGGAAGCGCTCTCTGATGAGAAATTGGTAGGCATGCATATTGCCTTAACACCAACTTGGAGTGAAACAGCTTATTTTGCTGATTACGTATTGCCAATGGGGCTAGCTCCAGAGCGACACGATGTTAATAGTTACGAAACCCACAGTGGAGTTTGGGTAGCCTTTAGGCAACCTGTTTTGCGTGAATTTGCTAAGAGGCAAGGTAAAAAGTTTGATTTCACCTATGAAGTAAATCCTGGGGAAGTATGGGAAGAAGATGAGTTCTGGATTGAGCTTTCTTGGCGAATTGACCCTGATGGAAGCTTAGGAATCCGTGAGCATTTTATGTCGCCTTATCGAAAAGGAGAAAAAATTACGATTGATGAGTATTACCAATTTATATTCGAAAACGTAAAAGGTCTTCCTGAAAAAGCAAAGGAAGAAAATATGAATGCGCTTGAGTATATGCAAAAATACGGTGCGTTTGAGATTGAAACTTCGGTGTACGAATTGCATAAAAAGCCATTGAGCGAGGACCAAATGAAAGGCTCTTCAACCGATAAGAAAACAGGCGTAATCACGAAAGATGGAGCACGTATTGGGGTAAATGTAGATGGTGATAATGTAGTTGGGTTCCCAACACTAAGTCGTAAACAAGAGTTTTACTCACAAACGATGGAAGATTGGAAATGGCCAGAATATACCACTCCAACCTATATCAAAAGTCACGTACACGAGCAAGAAATGGACAGAGAAAAAGGAGATTTTCCTTTAGTACCAACCTTTAGACTGCCAGTCCTTATTCACTCACGATCGGGTAATGCCAAGTGGTTAGCAGAAATTGCCAACCGTAACCCCGTGTGGATGCATACTTCAGATGCCGCTCGATTTAACCTTAAAACAGGCGATCTCATTCGCGTAAATACCGACATTGGTTACTTTGTAGATAAGGTGTGGGTAACAGAAGGAATGAAGCCAGGAATTGTGGCTTGTTCGCATCATTTGGGTAGGTGGAGACGACCTCAAGATACAGAGGCTAACCGTTGGGCAACCAATACAGTAAATATTGAGAACAAAGATGGCGTTTGGAAAATGAGCACTATTTCGGGTATTAAACCACACGAAAGTTCAGACAAAGATTCTAAACGGATTTTCTGGAGTGATGGTGGAGTTCACCAAAATATTACGTTCCCAGTTCATCCAGATCCTATTAGTGGTATGCATTGCTGGCATCAGAAAGTGCGAATTGAAGTAGCTCATGCGGAGGATAAATACGGTGATATTGAAGTGGATACTAATAAATCGCACGAAGAGTATAAAAAATGGTTGAGTTTGACTCGTCCTGCTCCAGGACCAAACGGGGAAAGAAGGCCATTACACTTTCCTAGAGCATTGAAACCAGATATGTCTACCTATTATGTAGACGGAAAGCCTAGAGACTAAATTGAAAACTAGCTTACTACATAAAATATTTCCATTCCTGTCGTGGGCAGGAATGGTGAATAAAGATACGCTCAAGGCGGATTCTATGGCAGGGCTTACGGGCGCTATTATTGTGTTGCCTCAAGGTATCGCATTTGCAGCCATTGCAGGTATGCCACCTATTTATGGGCTTTATACCGCTATGATAACGCCTATAATTGCAGCACTTTTTGGTTCTTCATGGCATTTAATTTCAGGGCCGACAACAGCAATTTCGTTAGTGCTATTTGCTACTGTTAGTAAGTTTGCTGTGCCCGAATCGCCAGAGTATATACAACTTGTACTAACGCTAACTTTATTGGCAGGGGTGTTTCAATTAGCCATGGGATTGGCAAGGATGGGCACCCTAGTAAATTTTGTATCGCACTCTGTAATTGTAGGTTTTACTGCAGGTGCAGCTATACTCATTGCTACAAGCCAGTTAGGGAAGGTATTTGGTATTACAATTTCGCGCGATGGAAGCTTTTTAAACAAATGGCAACAAATACTTGAAAGTATTGGAGATATTAATATGTATGTATTTGGCATTGCATTAACAACTATGCTTGTTGCCATTTTTGTTAAAAAGTTTATTCCTAAAATCCCTAATCTTTTAATCGCAATGATTGTGGGTAGTGGATTAGCCTTTGTTCTAAATGCATCCATGCACGGTGTTAGATTAATTGGTAGGCTTGAGGGGTATTTTCCTAGTTTTTCGGCACCAAATATTGGTTTAGTAGAATTTGAGGAACTGATTCCATTTGCTTTCGCCATTGCTTTATTAGGTTTAATTGAAGCGGTTGCCATTGGAAAATCAATTGCACTTAAGTCGGGCCAAAGGATAGATGGTAATCAAGAATTTATAGGGCAGGGCGTTTCTAATATTGTCGGTAGTATGTTCTCGAGCTATATGGGAACAGGTTCTTTTACTAGATCGGGCGTAAATTATACGGCTGGAGCCAAAACACCAATGGCGGCACTTTTTGCAGCCATAATGCTTTTATTGGTATTGGTTTTTGTAGGCCCTTTAACTGCTTACTTGCCTATTGCTGCAATGAGTGGCATTGTTTTATTAGTAGCTTATAATTTAATTGACTTTAAAAGCATTAAGCAAATTTTTAAATCTAGCAAGGCTGAAACAACTGTTTTTACTGTTACGATGCTTTCCACTCTGTTTTTAGAATTAGAATTTGCTATTTATATGGGCATAATAATGTCTTTAATCTTTTATCTTAAAAAAACCGCAACTCCTCATATAGTTACATTGGCTCCTGATATGGCCAATGAGCATAGAGCATTTGTTAATATAGAACGCGTACCAGTGCCTACTTGCCCACAATTAAGAATTATTAGAATTGATGGTGCGCTGTTTTTTGGTGCGGTAAATAAAGTAGAAGAGTTTTTAGCGAATGTATTTGAAGCAGGAGAACCTGACTTACTAATTGTTGGGAATGGAATTGGTATGATTGATTTGGCTGGTGCTGAAATGCTAGAGCGCGAAGCCGAAAAAAGGAAACTTGCCAACCGCGGATTTTACATGTGTTCGTTACGAAAACCAGTAAGAGAGTATTTGGAAAAAGGAGAATTTGATGATTCTATTGGTAAAGAAAAATTCTTTGATACCAAAATCGCAGCAATACAAGAGATTTATAAAAGTTTGGATAAAGATATCTGTGCATCGTGTACAACAAGAATTTTTAATGAGTGTAAGCAAGATGGGTAATCAGTTGGTAGATCAAGAAGAGTTGGAGAAAGCTGCATTTGTGTTAAAAACAATTGCTCACCCTACTCGATTGGCAATTATAGATTACTTGTCAAAGCAAGGGCAGAAAAGAGTGTCTGAAATATGTAAAGAACTGCATTTGGAGCAATCGTTAACTTCTCATCATTTGAACACAATGAAACTTAAAGGAGTACTTGGTAGCAATCGAGAAGGTAAGAGTGTGTTTTATTATTTAAAACTATTAGAAGTTACCCAAATTTTAGGATGTATAGATAACTGTAAACTGTCTTTAACCATTAAAGACTGAATTATTTATTAATGAATAAAAAAATAACATCTGCATTATTTCCATTCCTAAGCTGGTGGCCTTTGGTTAACAAAGACTCGATTAAGGCAGATTTAGGAGCGGGAATTACCAATGCAATTGTTGTTTTACCACAAGGGGTAGCTTTTGCTATGATTGCAGGATTGCCTCCCATTTATGGCTTATACACTGCTATTGTAGTTCCTATAATAGCTGCTTTGTTTGGGTCTTCATTGCATTTAATTTCAGGCCCCAACACGGCAGTGTCGCTAGTGTTTTTTGCCGTTCTTAGTCAATTTGCAGAGCCAGGGTCACTAAATTTTATTGAATTAGCCTTTGTGCTTACGTTTATTTCTGGAGCTATTCAGTTATTAATGGGCATTGCGCGTTTAGGAAGTTTAGTAAACTTTGTATCCAATGCGGTAATCGTTGGTTTTACCACCGGTGCGGCCGTATTAATTGTAACCAGTCAAGTAAAGCACGTTTTTGGATTGGCCATTCCTAAAGGAATAAGCTTTTTTGAAGTGTGGAAATATTTGTTTTTACATCTATCCGAGATAAATTATTGGGTTCTTGGTATTGCTTTAGCCACTTTATTTTCAGCCTTGCTTTTTAAGCTGGCGGCTAAAAAAATATCTTGGTTACCACATTTATTATTTGCAATGGTAATTGGTAGCCTTTTAGCTTATTACTTTAATGATGGCAATAGAGGAATTTCTTTAATTGGGAAATTGCCAGCAGGCTTACCCTCTTTCCATTTTCCTAACCTTACTTACGCAACTATTGTTGAACTAACGCCAAGTGCATTTGCAGTTGCTTTATTAGGTTTGATTCAAGCCATTGCTATCGCTAAATCCATTGCTATTAAATCGCACCAACAGTTAGATGCTAACCAAGAATTTATTGGAGAAGGCCTTTCTAATTTGGTGGGCAGTATGTTTATGTGCTATGCAAGTTCAGGCTCTTTTACAAGGTCTGGGATAAACTATAGTGCAGGTGCAAAAACCCCATTATCAGCCATTTTTGCAGCCGTTGCTTTGGCACTAATTCTTCTTCTTATTGCCCCATTAACAGCTTATTTGCCTATCGCAGCTATGGGCGGCATTATTTTATTAGTAGCCTATAATCTTATCGATTTTAATGTGATAAAAAAGATGATTCGTGTTAGCAAGCGAGAAACGGTTGTACTGCTAATTACTTTTTTGTCTACCTTATTTTTAGAGCTAGAATATGCCATTTACTTGGGCGTGTTTTTCTCTTTAATCTTTTACATAAAAAGCTCGGCAACACCGCATATAGTAACGCTGGCGCCTGATAAAGATAGCAAGCATAGAGCTTTTGTTAATATAGAGCGGAAACCTATGCCTGTATGCCCTCAATTGCACATCATTAGAATTGATGGCTCTTTGTTTTTTGGAAATGTGCAAACTATTGAAGAGTTGTTCTTATCGCTTTATGAGAAAAACGAAAGACAAGTATTGGTGCTTGGAAGTGGAATTGGAACCATTGATTTGGCAGGAGCCGAACTATTGGAACGTGAAATTGTGAAATGGAAAGCGGATGGCAGGGAAATTTATTTTTGCTCGCTGAGAAAACCCGTACGAGAAGTGCTAGAAATAGGCGGTTTTATGGAGCGATTGGGATATGAGAATTTCTTTGAAACTAAGCTGTTAGCAATCGATTCTATTTATAACAGACTGGATAAAAATATATGTTCTACCTGTGAGGTTAAAATATTTAATGAATGCAATAGTGTCTAAAAGGATTTTAATTTAATTAAATGTAAAATTATGGAGAAACTGATAGAATTTATTCAACAACCTTGGCCCTGGTGGATATCAGGACCATTGCTAACCTATATAATGTTTTCTTTATTATACTTTGGCAAAGGGTTTGGAGTATCAACTAATTTTAAAACAGTTTGCAATATTCTAGGAGCTGGTAGAGTATCTGACTTTTTTAAATTTGATTGGCGAGATCAAACTTGGAACCTACTATTTATTGGAGGTACCGTAATTGGAGGTTTTATAGCAGCTCATTATTTAACGCCTTCGCAAGTGGTTGATATTGCACCTTCTACTATTGCAGATCTAAAGGCTATTGGCATTGCCAACCCTGGGTCATCGTATGCTCCTGATGAAATATTTGGAGTAGATAATATTTGGTCGCTTCGTAGTATGGTGTTCCTCTTAGGTGGAGGATTTCTTGTTGGATTTGGGACGAGATATGCAAATGGTTGTACTTCTGGCCACGCCATTAGTGGTTTAAGTAACCTCCAAAAATGGTCGTTAGTGGCTGTTGTTGGGTTCTTTATTGGAGGTCTTACAATGACCCATTTTATTCTACCTTACTTAATGGAACTTTAAAAAAAATAGCTATGAAATATATAAGATTTGGAATTATGGGCGTGCTTTTCGGGATTATTCTCAGTAAAAGTGAAGCCATATCTTGGTATAGAATTCAGGAGATGTTTCGTTTCCAAGATATACATATGTTTGGTATTATTGGTTCTGCTGTAATTACAGGAATTATAGCAATTCAGTTTATTAAAAGAAGCAAATTAAAAGATGCTCAAGGCGAATTAATACAAGTTGTGGAACAAGAACCTGGGTTAGCTCGTAACCTAATTGGAGGTTCTATTTTTGGATTAGGCTGGGCAATTACAGGAGCATGTCCTGGCCCTTTGTTTATACTAGCTGGCCACCAAGGCTTGGTGTTTTTAATACCACTTGTTGGAGCAGTTATAGGAACTTTTGCTTATGGAATGATAGGCCATAAACTGCCCCATTAAAAATAGTTTTTAATGTGATAAAAGAGCTCCGAGAATAAAACTTGGAGCTCTTTTTTATGCAAAGGAGTTTATTTTATCTTTTAATGCTTGCAAGGGCATTGCCCCAGGTTGTTGCCAAACTATCTTGCCATTTTTATAAAGTATCATTGTAGGGATACTTCTAATATTTATTTTAGCCGAAAGCTGCTGATTTTTTTCAGTATTAATTTTCACTATTTTTAATCCTTCTCCCATAATGGTTTTTAATTCTTTAAAAACGGGTGCCATCATTTTACATGGGCCACACCAATCTGCATAAAAATCTACCAGTACTGTGGGGTGGCTTTTTACGATGTCGTTATATTTCATTTGGAATTAAAATAAATCTTCGTCAATACTTTAAACTTTGACGAAGTTAATGTTCAAATTTTAGTTCGAAGCAATTTGATTTCCCTCTAAAAAATTTAAATAGCTACTTATTCTATTGCTATCATAATGCTGTAAAGCTTCTTTAGCTAGGTTTTTAGCCTCGGCATTATTGCCAAGGTTAAATTGTTTTACACTTTGGTTATAAAGCAAAACACCTGTTAGTTCTTTCCCTTTAAGAGTGGTTTCAATATCCCAGTTAAAGACGGCCTGATTAGCAGGTACTTCCTTGTTCCCTTGCTTATATTGCAATTTTCGCTCGGCTATAATTTGTTTGTTTGTAATAAATCCAGCTAAAGGATCTGTGGTTTCTAAAAGTACTTCTTTATCAGTTTCTGGGTAAACCAATAGGTAGATATGGTAGTTAGTTTCTACTACTGCAAATGGAATTTCTAACTCTGTTAAAAATAAGGAATACAAAGCGGTGGCGGTTACACAATCGTAGGAGCCCTTACTTACAGTTTGTGAAATAGAAGCATATTGCTCATAATTTTTTAGTATTTTTTTATGAATATAATAAAAGGCATATTCTACAAACTGTACTTCTCTTTTATATTTGGGTTTTCGCTTGGCCAGCACTTCAACATAAGAAATGATCTTTTTATTAGCTAAAGGCTGAGCGAGCGCATCGTTAGTATAGGAAAGCACCTTATTAAATTCTCTGATGTCGAAAATGAATTGCAGGTGTGGTTTCATCTTTTGGTACTGAAGAAAAGGCAGTAACTACTGGAAAAAATAAGATGATGAAAAAATACGACCGCATGTTAATACTTGGTAATGTTTTGTTAACAATTACATGACATTAGACCAAATATAGTGGAATGCTTTAAAATATCAATGTTTTGTCAATAAAAACACCTTGATTTTAAGCTAGTTTTTGCCGTTTTCTGATAGCTGTTGCTTAAATGTACTCAGGTTTATAGGTAAATTTATAGAGAAACGTGTGGAGTGGATAATGTCTCCTAAAAGTAATAGCTCACCACCTAACTTATGAACGCATTGTTTTACTGTATATAAACCAATACCAATATTTTGGTTCCCTTCACTATCTTTTGAAAGTAATTTATAAAAAGCCTCATTTTCTTTAACTACCAATTCAATGTTTTCTATCTCAAAAGTCATAAACAAAGAGTCATCATCTTTTGTGATAACTATTTTCATTTTTTTAGAGTCCATTTGGGATACTTTCAATAATTGAATTCCATTTTGGATCATATTAAAAATGATTATAGAGATAGTCATTTAGGCACATACTAATTTAGAATGCTCAATATTGTCAGCCATCACCATTCTATTGATTAAG
>Ga0256845_1001918_pt1 | contig 15903 bp, 12 predicted proteins | sample RiftiametaG_FD_189101 | JGI IMG/M metagenome (GOLD analysis project Ga0256845, IMG submission 189101) | Tube worm associated microbial communities from hydrothermal vent at the East Pacific Rise, Pacific Ocean - Riftia | ecosystem: Host-associated > Annelida > Integument > Unclassified ...
ATTGTGACGAACAACACCTACAACCGAATGGGTAAGCAAAAGAGTGTAACGGATGCAGCGGGAAGTAGAGTGCTTAATCTTCTTCTGATTTGCAGTTGGACTCGAAGTCGGTGAGTGGTATCTATAGCAACGATATGAAACGGGATTATTCAATATTAAGGTTTAAAGGTCAGTATCTGAGAGCAACATCTCATCGGATGTGGTACTTCGAGCCAATAAAACAGGGTATTTTATGAAAACAAAAACACAAAATAATGATTTAGGCGGACTGACCCCTTTGATGATTCGTTCGATTCGTGGTAAGAAATAGTTTACGTTTATTTCCGTCTATTTTCGTTATGAACCGGCTTCGCCTATTTCCTTCGGAAATTATCTTTCCGCTTCGCTTCAAGGTACGGTTAAAAAAGGTTTTATTTGTGCTCTTTGAGCCCTTCGAGCCTTTGTGTTTAATTAAAAAATATACGGTTCTGGTTTTGTGGTTTTTTGTGTATTTTAGCGGACAAAAAATGAGTGGTCTGGTTTTTTTTGATTTGATTTCTCTAAGATTTTTTTGTACATTGCTTCTATGAAAAAAGATTTAAAACGAAATGTCAGGGGAGCAACATCTCATCGAGTGTGTTGCTTTGAGCCAATAAAACTGGTTCTTTTATGAAAATAAAAACACACAACAATGATTTAGGCGGACTGACCCCTTTGACTTAATGCTTTGGGTAAGATGTAATTGTCGTACTCATTCTGAAAGAGGGGTAGGTGGACTTAAACGTTTATAAGTAAAGAAAAGGATAGATTATGAAAAATAGTAATATGGGATTATTTTCGTGGGTATTGGGTGTGAGCATGTTTTTTATCCCTTTTTTTATTGGGAAGTTATTTGTGGTTTTAGACGGGTCGTGTGTTGGTCTTTTTCCGATTAAGTTGTTTATATTTATAATAATCCTTCAGCAGTATCTGTTTTTTATTCTTGTGTTGTTTGTTGTTTTGGTTGTAAGGAAGAGACGAGAAAGGGTTTTTAATCGATGGTGGGCTTCTTTTTTTCTTTTCCCGCTTTTGCTGGGTATGATCTTTCATATTGTTCTTGTCGTGATCCTTTTCCAAATTGTTCTTCCAACGCTGGAAATGCAATTAACGGGGCAAAAGTCTGAGCAACTTTATGAATTGAGTGATGGTTGTTCTTTAACTGAAAATCAAGAAGTAAAATATGACATTTATACATTAGTTGCTGGGCTTAAAGTATTAAATGCGTCAAGGCATTCAGTGGTTGTTCATCCAACTAACGAGGAAATAAAAGAGGCAGAGCGGGCACTTCATTTTATTTTTCCAAAGAGTTTTAAATTTTTCCTACGTGAAGGATTTCCCGATTCGGTGTCTACTGGAAAAATTTACTGGTTGGGGAAATCTTCTTCTGCTTTGCCAAATATTGTTTTAGAAAATCAGAAAAAGCATACAGCTTTAAAATCTTCATTACCTGAATATTTAATCTGTTTTTATGAAGATAAGAATGGAGATCTGTCCTGTTTTGATATGCGGCATAAAAAGAAAAATGGAGAATATTTCATTATGAATTGGAATCCGTTGTTATCAAAAAAAGAGAATTTAAAACGGACAACAGATTATATGAAAGATTTTCCAACGTGGTTGTTTTGTAAGCTAGACCCTAGTGTTAGAGGTTTAGCACTCATTTGTGTTAAATAAAAAGAAAAGGGGGCAAAGTAGTGGGTGAGTAAAAGGGGGCCGTCCGCCTAAATCATTATTTTGAGTTTTAATCAATAATAGAAGGGTTAAAACAATCTAGACGACTAACACTGATTATCTGAATGGGCAGGGAAAGAAGGTGACGGAGCCGATGCAACAATGGCTTCGCCGTAAAAATTTCCGTCTATTCATGTTCATTAATAGTTCCTTCCCCTTCCCGTTCTTTGTGTGTGAACCATTCCCTTCGGTCATTATTTGCTTCGCAAATTATTTTCCGCTTCACTCCAAGGCGCGACGCGGGTGTTTAAATAAATTTGAGATTTGAAATCTTGCGTGGCGAGCATTGCCTGGGGACAGGCTCAATTTTTTTAATCACGAACCAGACGAAAAACTTGGGGCGGTGTTTTTGAGCGGATAACAAGATAACAAGATGTCTTGTCCTGATAACGGATAACTAAATTATTTTAAATGTTTATTTACGTTATGAACCGGCTTCGTCTATTTTTTCGAAAACTATCTTTCAAGGAACGGTTTGAAAAAATAGGTAGGGAGCCGCTACGCTTTGAGGGGGGAGGGGATTAAGCAAATAAGACCACAAATGCGCCGGCGATTCCTGCAATAATTGAAATGGGGAAAAAGCGCAGGGAAATGGGGATTTGAGGAAGGTAGCCTGCAATAAATGCGAGGGTTGAAATTCCGGCAAAGAGTGCGGAAACCCACCCATTTACCAACATAAGCAAGGCAAAAATTGCAAGAAGATGCGTTGCGGCGGCCATCCAAAGGGCACCTCGAAAACCTAGAGATGCCGGTAGGCTTTTTAGATGGTGGTTGCGATCGAATTCGAGATCAAGTAAGGCGTAAATAATGTCGAACCCACTGATCCAGCAAAAGGTGAAAAGTGCGAACCAAAGTACAGCGGGTGTAAAATCTGTCGAATTTGAAACCGCTACAAAAGCACCGAGCGGAGCGGCGGCTAAGGCTATTCCAATTCCATAGTGACAAAGCGGGGTGAATCGTTTGAGTAACGAATAAATAGCAAGCGGAATGAGGGGAAGAAGGGATAATTTTAAGACCAGCGACCCCAGCAATCCACACCCTAAAAAGTAAAGAATTAAACCGAACCCAGCAATGCTGTAGCCTTGCCAAATGCGTAGGGTTCCCGATGGAAGTTCCCGATTTTTTGTACGGGGGTTTTTGGCGTCGATTTTTCGATCGAAGAGCCGATTTAGTGCCATCCCAAACATGCGGGCGCCAAGACCAACTAGGGCAATCGAACCGAGTGCAAATCCCGTTGGGCACTGCCCCCCTGCCCCTAACCAGGCTCCTGCAAAAAGTAGTGGCAAACTAAAGAGGGTGTGCTCCATTTTGGTAAATGAAAGAACCTTTTTTAAGAGCGATCCTTCCTGCTTTTTTATCTCGTTTAATAGCACCTGCGCAACCGATTCGGAGACTGACTTTAAATGGGTTTGAATATCGCGCCTTCCTTTGGCATCGCCAAAATCGGTTACGCCTTTAATTAAAAGAGCGGGAATTTTTTTTTCACGGCAAATGTGCGCTACGGCGAATCCTTCCATATCTACAAGATCGGCTTCTTTTGAATAGTGCTTGCGACGTTTGGGTTCGAAGAGGGGTTGATCGACCGAGAGCAAGCGAAGCCCGTCGGAAGAGGGTAAGGATATTTTTTTTCCTGATTCCAAACAGACCGACGCGATAAAATGGACAGAACCCCGCTGAAGGGAATGGGTTAATGCCCCACAAACGCCCGCATTTAGAATGGTTGTTGCCCCTTGCTCTATTAATGCTTCGGTTGCTCTGCCAGCAGCTTCCATCCCCATTCCCGAAATAGAAACCTGCACCGTTTTTGAATTGAGTTGCGCAAGAAAGGGGGCCGCCTCTTTTTGGGTGGCAAACAAAACTCCGATCATGAAATAAATGACTCCGCTTCGTGTTCTAAACAATCTCGCCACGTTTTAACCGCTTTTTGCAGGGCTTTTGCACGATGTGAAATGTTGTTTTTTTCGGCGGAAGAGAGTTCGGCAAAGGTTTTTTCGTAGCCATCGGGAACAAAGAGCGGATCGTAGCCAAATCCATTTTCTCCGCGGAGTTGATCAATAATTTTACCGCTGCAAATGCCTTCGACGGTTTGAACATTTCCTGTTGAATCTGAAAGCGCAATTACGGTTCGAAACTGAGCTGTCCGATCTTTTTTTTCGGCTAATTCCGCCAACAATTTTTCATTATTTTTTTCATAGGAACAGGTGTCGTCGGCGTAGCGTGCTGAAAAGACTCCTGGGGCGCCATCGAGTGCCGAGACCTCTAGCCCTGAATCATCGGCTAAGGTCCAACATTGGGCTGCTTTCGCCATTTCAACCGCTTTTTTTATGGCGTTTTCCTCGAGGGTTTTCCCGTCTTCAACCACATCGGGAATATCGGGAAAATCAAAGGCCGAAAAGAGGGTTAGATTTTTAAGCTGAAAAATTGCGCGAATTTCTTCTAGTTTGTGTGCATTTCGAGTGGCAATTAAAAGATTCATTTTTTTACTCCGTTTTATTGTGCAAGTGGATGGGCTTTTCGATAGACTTCTTTAAGGCGTTCGATTGAGATATGGGTGTAGATTTGTGTGGTTGAGAGCGATTCGTGCCCGAGCAACTCTTGCACGCTACGCAGATCTGCCCCTGCATCTAACAGGTGGGTGGCAAAACTGTGGCGTAAGCTGTGGGGCGTTAGCTCAGGATTAAGCCCACAAAATAGCACATATTTTTTCATCATTCGTTCAATCGACCGCGCCGAAATAGCCGTGCCGCTTTGATTTAGAAAAACGGGGCTTCGAACCTTTTGTTTCCCTGAAAGCAACCAGACATTTTCTCGAAAATCTAAATTTTTTTGTAAGGCTTCGATGGCTGGATTGCCCAGTGGACAGAGGCGTTCTTTTTTGCCTTTTCCGCGAACCAGCACCATGCCGCCCAACAAATCAATCCGCTCTTCGGGAAGGGTTACTAATTCGTTAATTCGCATTCCGGTGCTGTAGAGGAGCTCTAAGATTGCTGTATCGCGCGCCACCATATATTTTTGCCAAAGGCGTCGCCTTGGTTTGTCGGACACTTTTGTTTCGGCATATTTTGCAGGGGATTCTAACAGAAGAACTACATCATTTTTTGATAAGACTTGGGGTAAATAGTTTCCTTTTTTTGGCAGATGTATTCCGCTAAAGGGGTTGTGACCCACCACTTCTTCTCGAAGTAAAAAACGGAAAAAAGAGCGCAATGCGGAGAGCTTTCGAGCAATTGTGGCTGGACTCATCTCTTGCTCTTGAAAATAGACCAAAAAGGTGCGTGCCGAAAAACGATCTACTTCAGACCAAGCATATGGCGGTGGAGTTCGCTCGCCAAAAACAATTTCACAAAACTGCACAATGTCGCGCAAATAGTTGTTGATGGTGTGGTCTGAGGCGTTTTTCTCGCCTTCCAAATACTCCAAGAAATATTCTATATTTGGATCGTTCACTTTACGCCCTATTTATAAATAAAAAGCCCTAAAAACAGGGCTTTTTTTCGTCCAGCAAAAGCGCCCTTTACAGCGTGCCGCTGATGTAGGTTTCTAAGTTTTTGATTTTAAAATCTTTTTCGACAATCAAATATTTAACGACATCGCCAATGGAGATAATTCCACAGAGCTTTCCGCCACAAACAACGGGAAGATGGCGAATCCGTTTTTCGGTCATCACTTTCATGCAATCGTCTAAAGAGGTTTCTTGCGTAATGGTTGTTAGCTCGGTTGACATAATATCGCCCACTTTTACTTCGTCGATGCTCTGACCTTTTAAAATCACTTTTTTAATGACATCACGTTCTGAGACAATGCCAATTACCTTCTCGCCGTCCATTACCACCGAAGTTCCGGCCGAGATTTCTGCCATCTGTTCAATCACTTTATGAACCAACTGATCTTTGTCTGTTGTTAAAACATTGCGCCCTTTTGATTCCAACAAATTTGATATTGCTCCCATAATCCTCTCCTTTCGTTTTGTTCTTTACACGTCTAATTTAAATGATGGATACATCGTACATGAAAAACGACCAAGAGCAAGAGATACTGTAGGAATCTGATCAAAAAAAAGAACCGAGGCCCTGAGGGGATTCGGTTCTTTTTGCGGGTAAAAATACCCTTTAGGTTGAAATAGCTTAGTTTACATCAATTGCATTCAGGTCCTCAAAAGCCTGTTTTACACGAGCTACCATGCTTTCTTGGCCTTTTCGGAGCCAGACGCGCGGATCGTAAAACTTTTTGTTTGGCTTGTCGGCCCCTTCTGGGTTTCCAAGTTGACCTTGCAAATAAGCCTCGTTTTCCTTGTAGAAATTGAGGATGCCTTCCCAAGTAGCCCATTGGGTGTCGGTGTCGATGTTCATTTTGATTACACCATACGAAATGGACTCTTTGATCTCTTCAGGAGACGAACCCGAACCACCGTGGAAAACAAAATTGAGCGGCTGATCTGAATCGGTGCCAAATTTTTCGGCCACGTAAGCTTGAGAATCACGCAGGATTGTTGGGGTTAATTTTACGTTACCAGGCTTGTAAACACCGTGCACATTTCCAAAAGAGGCCGCTACGGTGAAGTTAGAGCTGATTGCACTTAACTTTTCATACGCATACGCCACATCTTCGGGTTGGGTGTAAAGCTTCGACTCGTCCATATCGGTGTTGTCTACGCCGTCTTCTTCGCCGCCGGTGCAACCAAGTTCAATTTCCAAGGTCATTCCAATCTTGCTCATGCGCTCAAGATATTTTGCAGAAATCTCGATGTTTTCTTCCAACGATTCTTCCGAAAGGTCCAACATGTGAGAACTAAATAAGGGGCGACCTTTTTCAGCAAACCACTTTTCGCCTTCGTCCAACAATCCGTCGATCCAAGGGAGTAGTTTTTTTGCAGCATGGTCGGTGTGTAAGATTACCGGAACGCCATAGGCTTCGGCCATGATGTGCACGTGTTGTGCGCCAGAAATTGCACCTAAAACAGCGCCATTTTCTTTTAAACCTTTTCCAGCAGTAAAAGCAGCACCGCCATTTGAAAATTGAATAATAACAGGCGAATTAACCGCAGCTGCCGCTTCGAGCACGCCGTTAATCGAATCGGTACCCACCACATTTACTGCGGGTAACGCAAAGTTGTTTTCCTTTGCAATTTGAAACACTTTGGCAACGTCGTCACCATATAGAACTCCAGGTTTCACAACATCAAGAATTTTAGTCGACATAGTTTTACATCCTACGTTAGGGGTTTATTTACTCGTGCCAATAGTGGCAAAATTCGGGGGAACTATAGCAAGAAACCCCGTCGGGTCAATCTTCTCTATCAGATAAAAACAACCCTCGTTTTTATGGCGTAAAAATAAGCGTACCTGAAGCAGGAATGATGTGCGAGGTCTCCTTTCCATTATAAAAAATAGGAACGCGTTTTCCTGCTTTGCCTCGAATAACCGCTTTTTTTAATTTTCCGTTGGCCCAATCCATATCTACAACCAAATTTCCACGTGCACGAAATCCTCGAACCGATCCCGTATTCCACGCTTTTGGAAGCGTGGGTAGCAGATGAAGAATCCAAGGTCCTAACGTCTCGCCCGCTTTGGGTTTTGCTCGCATGTGCGACTGCAATAACATCTCTGTAACCCCAGACGTATTTCCAAAGTTTCCGTCAATTTGGAAAGGCGGATGAAAATCAAAGAGGTTTTTATAAAAGTTGTGCACAATTTGTTCGCAAAGAATCTTGTGTGCATGTTCACCGTCATGCAAACGAGCCCAGAAATTGATCTTCCACGCCTTACTCCAACCTGTTCCTCCGTCACCGCGAGCAGTTAAAGAAACTTTTGCAGCCGCAGCAAGTTTAGGAGTGGTAACGGGAGAAATCATTCGTCCAGGATGCAAACCAAAAAGATGGTTGGTGTGTCGATGATGATCGTTCTTCCGATCGCGGTCGGTCTCCCACTCTTGCAATTGCCCCCAGCTTCCAATTTTGGGCTTCAATAAATGGTTGCGCATATCCATTACCTTTTTACGATAATCCGCATCCACGCCAAGAATCGTCGACGCTTCAATATAGTTGCTAAAAATATCGTAAACAATCTCTTGGTCGTAACTTACGCCAGGCTCAACAGGTCCGTGTTCAGGGGACCACCCGTCGGGAACCACAAGCGTGCCATCAGGTCGCTTTGTAAGGCGATCTTCCCAAAACTGCGTGATCTCCTTAAATACAGGATAAACTTTTTTAAGATAATCTAAATCCTCATTAAAAGCATAGTGTTCCCAGAGATGTTGTGCGTACCACGCCGCACCCGGATGATTCCATTTAAAGGTGTCAGCCCCATAAATGTTCGTTCCCGTTCGCAACGACCATCCCCGAGAAACCGGCTTTCCATTCGGATGCTTTTTAAGTCGTGGTTCGGTGGTCGTAAGATAGCTCTCACGCATTGCCATAATAAAATCGAGAAAAGGCGTGTGACAATCGCCCAAAGCATTGGGTTCTGCTAGCCAATAGTTCATCTGAATATTAATATTTGAATGATAATCACTCTCCCACGGCGGCGAATTTGACCAATTCCAAATGCCCTGTAAATTAGCAGGCAATGTTCCCGGACGAGATGATGAAATCAACAAATACCGACCGTAATTTGCAATTAACTCTTCCAAATCAATATCAGGAGAAACTTCAGGCGACTTTTTAATCTTCTTAAACTTTTTCTGAAAAAGCGCAAGCCGTTCATTGGTGGGCAACTGTGCAATCTTTGCAGGAGTGGTTCCCAAATCAATTTTAACGCGATTATAAAACGATTGATAATCTGCAATATGATCCGCCTTTAACGTTTTAAAATCCTTTTTAAGCACTGCGGCAATTCGTTTATCAAGAATAGGAGCCACAGCAGGACCCCGCCAATGATCCTTAAAACTCTGCTTATAATTGGTGTCCGCCACCATAATAACTTCCAAGTTCTTTACATTTTTAAAACGAAGCGATCCATCAGACGATGCAGAAATCGTCCCGCTTGAACAACGAGCAACCAAACGAACACCATATTCCAGTCCATTTTCCAAAACACCGTCCAACACTATTTTATGCCCCGATGCTGTAATTTTTGACGATTTCCGCGAGCGATACCCCAAAACAGGAACAAGCTCCTTTTCCCCCTTCTTTCCCCCTTTCTTCCGCACTCTTTTCTTTTTCCCTGTATCTACTTTTTTTGCCCCCTTATATGGCGGATGTCGATTCCCCTTCAAAAAGGAGAAATCATCCTTCAACTTAATCGTTCCCGAAAGCGGCTTATCCGCCGAAAAATAAAAAACCATCGCCTTATCTGGAGCAGAACTAAACGCCTCGCGATGATGCTTCACGCCATTCGATTCAAACGATACCTCATGCAATGCTGTATCAATATGTAACTTTCGCTGATAATCCGTAACAGACTTAGAATTTATACCATCAAAATTGATCGAAAGAAACCCGAGGTTTTGATACGCCCCCATCGAAACCTCATCCCCATTCCAAAGCGTATCAACATTCAACTGAATTAGCTCCTTAGCCGTTCCACCTGTAACCATTCCGCCCAGCGATCCATTTCCAATCGGCAATGCCTCACCCGAAATTGTCCGTTGTCTTGCAGGGTACGTGTAAAACAGTGTATCCGACGGACTATCCCCTCCCCACACAACCAACGGCAAAACAAACCCAACAAAAAAAAGGCGCAACAACAAAGATCTTATTTTCATAATTCTCCTAATGAATAATAGCTCAATCACATCAACATATTCCTGTGATTTATAAAAAAAGCGAACAAACCTTTTACCGCTTTCATCAATCTAAAACAACGTTATTCTTCCTTCTTTCAAGAAGTACGTTTTAAAAAAATAACATATCTCACTTTAAAAATGCTCTTCCAGTAGAATGTAAAATAAACGATTCATTTTTTCAATGCACATGCCAGGAAAGCTCAAAGACCTTGCTCTTTTGGTTTTTCAAACTCACTCCCATTGTCTGCTGTAATGCTTTTAAAAACCGTGCGAAAATGCTCTTTTCCCATATGGGGTTCGATTCCATTGATGGCTCGAACAACCGCAGGATGATTCTCAATGCTATGTTCGGGTATTATCGTTTTTTACGGTGGCGATAGATTCTCTTTTTCAATTGCGGACACTTTGCTTTACACTCTACCCCAATGCAGTTTTTCAATAAAAACCAGAGAAGATCCTTTTTTTTTGTTTCTGATTCCTTTTCAATTAAGGTTTTTCAGTTACCCTCTCCATTTTAACGACAAAAAAGGATTTAATTGTGAAACCATTAAAAATCTCATTTTTTCTACTTCTTATTATAGGCGTTTTGTCTGGTTGTGTTCATACGCCAAAGCACCCCCCGTTATCCGCCATTATAACCGACCATTTAATTGATGCCGATGGAAAAAAAGTAGATCGTACTGCACTTTTTACCAAACCGTACGTGTTACTCTATTTTTCTGCACATACGTGCCCCCCGTGTAGACGTTTTACACCTAAATTTGTAAAGTTCTACAACGCTTATGGGAAAGATCGACCGTTTAATGTTGTTTTTGTTAGTAGCGACAAAACAAAAGAAAAAATGTTTAATTACATGCAACAAATGCACATGCCCTGGTTTGCCGTTCCGCATAAAAGTCCGTTGGCCGAAAGGCTGACCAAAGAGTTTTGCAAATCGGGTATTCCAAATCTTGTTTTACTCGATCAACAAGGAAATATTATTGCCGACTGCTATAAAAACCGACGCTATTACGGTCCGCAAAAGGTTCTTGATCTCCTTGTAAAAAAAACAGGAAAAGCACCGCCCAAAGTAAACATAAAAAAACCAAACCCTAATTTATCCTCCTGCTCGTTAAATAGCGACAAACCCTGCGGGTAATCACCAGATCCCCCTCTAAGGATCTGAACAAATTTAAGAAATCTGCAACTTTCATCTCTTAGTGCTTTCATTTTTCTCTAAAACAGTCTACGGTGCGGGACAATTGTGGGAGAATTATCTATGAAACGAATTGTTATTACACTGTTATTATTTGCGCCGTTGGTTGGTCAATCCAAAAACTTTTTTGTATCGCCCCGAGGCAAAGATACCTTTTCGGGAACAAAAAATCGTCCGTTTGCTTCACTTGATCGGGCACGCCAAGCGATACGCGCATATAAAAAAGCAAGGCCCGATGAAAATATAACGGTTTGGTTTTTTGGTGGAGTGTACACCATAACCCAACCCGTTGTCTTCACCCCCGAAGACAGTGCAAAAGACGGCGTAACGTACACCTACCGTGCAGTTCCAAATCAAAAACCCATCTTTTCTGCGGGTATTCCTATTCGGAAATGGGGCCGCCCAACTACCATTCCAAAAGATTTGCCAGCTAAGGCGCGTCCATTTGTACGTGTGGCGAATGTAAAAACGTTTTTAAAACATCGTCCCAAGCCCTCACCAAGCAGCGCAACACAAATGCCACAAGACCGCATCTTAACCGTTTATGCCGACGGAAAACTTCTTCCACGTGCTCATGGTCCACGTTTTATGCTCGAAAAAATGCCTAAAAACGTTACAAACACAGTGGATTCGTTCTGCTTTCCTCAAGGCATGTTTGGGAACTGGGACGATTTAATCGGAACAGAATTGGTCGGAATAACCTCTCAAAGCTGGCTTGGTAACATAACTCCTATTGATTCGGTTGATTTAAAAACACGCGTAGGACACACCGCCGTTCCCTCAACCTACTCCTTTGGTCCAACCCATATTTTTGTAAAAACAAACAATGTTTGGGTTGAAAATTCGCTGGCTCTATTAGACGAACCAGGCGAATGGGTCTTCGATCAAAAAAACAGCTTACTTTATCTTTGGCCCCCAAAGAATGTAAAATCCATTACCGTTCCTCTGACCACAGAAATCATTCGTTTAGAAGGTGTCATTAATTACGACGACCCCACCGACGTCCCCGTAAAAAATATCACCTTTAAAGGACTAACCTTCACCCAAGGAGAACGCTTTGCCTGGAAAGGAAAAACCGGATGGGGTCTTCAACACGACTGGGAACGCTTCGACAGCCCAAGCGCAATGGTTCGCTTTAGAGGCACAGAAAACTGCAAGGTTGAATCCTGCACATTCACTACAGCAGGCTCATCAGGTCTGCGCCTTGATCTCTACGCACAAAAAAACACCCTTGTTGGAAACGAATTTAAAGAACTCGGCGGTGTTGCCATTCTTTTGGCGGGCTATGGTCCAGGAAAGAAAAATGTAAACAAGAAAAATACCGTAGAACACAACTATATTCACGACATAGGTCTATTCTACCCCGGCTCTCCTGGCATCTTTGTTTGGCAAAGTGGTCAAAACAAAATTGCCAACAACGAGCTCTTCAACCTTCCATACAGCGCCATCTGTGTTACAGGACGAATTGTTTGGGATATGAAAGAAAAAATAGGTCAATGCTCCCGCACCATTCGAGAATTCGAATTAGACGGTCGTCACCTAAACTCTAAAGGACCGTGGGAAAGCCGTGAAAAATATTTGCACGCACGATCCAACAAAGTCCGCCGAAACAACATTCACCATGTCATGCAAGTGTGTGGCGACGGAAATGCCATTTATGTTTCTGGAGCAGGTGCCAACAATTTAATCGAAGAAAACTACTGCCACCACTGCCCCAGCAAATTTATGAACAGCGCCATCCGTTGCGACGACGACCAAAACAAAACCACCATTCGCCGAAACATTATCTTTAAAATCGGCGGCGACGGAGAAGCCATTCAAAACAAAGGAAACAACACCATCGTTCGAAACCTCTTCATCGACCCCCAACCCAACAACAAACATCATCGTGGAATTATTCGATTTCATAGTGGAGATATCCGTGGCTCCATCATTCAACGAAATGTCTTTTACGTAACCCAAAAAGAACTCATTCCCGTTTGCGATGGACCAAAAAGAGTAGGCGAAGAACAACCTCGATGGACCGACACCAAAGCCGATTTCAACCTCTACTACAACACAAAGGATCCAAACTGGAACAAAGATCGTCTAGCACAACTCAAAAAAAGAGGCTTAGAAGTGAACAGCATTATTGCCGATCCACTCTTCGTGGATGTCGAACACGAAAACTTTCAATTCAAGGAAAACTCTCCAGCACTCAAAGGAAAAATGGAACTAAAACAACCTGTTTTAGTCAATGAAACGGGGCCCCTAGAGCCTTTTGTATCTGCCTTTAAACCCAAGAAAAAAGAGGTAAAAACCCCAACAAAAACAATAAAAAAGAGCAAATAAAAAAATAGGAAAAACAAAACAGACGCAGAGGCCATGAAAAGATTAATAAAATTAAGTAAAAAGAATCCTCGCATTTTTGTTAATCAGACCATACCGTATCCTTCGAATTGATAAACAATTCCATCCAAAAATTTGGATGTTTGTAAAAGTAGTGCCCGATTGAAAAATTGGGATTGTATAAAAAGGCTGGAAACAGCCGTTGTAGGAGTAAGAAAGATTATGTCAGACCAACTAGAGACCGGCATTGTAAAATGGTTCAACGATGAAAAAGGCTTCGGCTTTATTGCACGCGAAAGCGGTGACGACGTGTTCGTACACTTTTCAGCAATTAATAGCGAAGGACGTCGTTCACTTCATGAAGGACAAAATGTTACTTTTGAAGTTGTTGCAGGACAAAAAGGCCCACAAGCCGAAAATGTAACTGCAGTTTAAAAAAAACATACGTCCGATATTCGGCTGTTTCCCAAGGTTGGAATTCCTTACATGGGTTCCAATTCTTGGTTTACTTGTTTTGCAAAAATAAAACAGGGGTATTCCATGTTTGTTTTATCCACAAACAAGAATGTCGTGGAGTTTTTTGTGCTTATTTTCTTGCGTTTTAGTCTGATTTTATAAAAACTCTCTTACTTCTAAATGCGTTAAATATCCACCCAATATTCCAAAGAGGAACGGAAGATGAAATTAATTCGAGTTGCTATACTACTCTCTGTAAGTGCTTTTTTTCTCTGCTCTTGTGTGAGCAGAACCACATACGACACACCCGAACAAAAAGGGGCCTCCGTAGAGAACCCAGAACGGACCGTTAAAGAAAAAAAGATCGTTTGGATCTGGCAATCTGAATTTTACAAATAATCTGGTGCTAGCCCATGGCACGATTTATTATAAAAGGTGGGAATCCCATCAGCGGAACATTTCACCCACGGGGGAATAAAAATGCTGTTTTACCGATGCTTGCAGCATCGGTATTAACCGATCAACCTGTTCGTTTACACAATGTCCCTCTCATTAATGATGTTCGTGTAATGCTTGAACTTTTGCAATCGTTAGGGGTTGAAGTTACATCAAACGAACACACCATAACTCTCTGTGCAAAAACACTCAAAACCACAACCCTTAGTCGTGAACAATGTGCACGCGTCCGAACTTCTATTTTACTTGCAGGACCTCTTTCCGCCCGCCACGGGAAAGCACTTATCCACCCCCCCGGCGGCGATGTCATCGGACGACGCCGACTCGACACCCACTTTTACGGACTGCGTACACTTGGCATTGAAATAGAAAGTGCAGAAGCTTACACCTTTACTGCAAAACAAATGAGCGGTGCTGATCTGGTTCTAGACGAAGCCAGTGTAACCGCCACAGAAAACATTTTAATGGCGGCAACACTTATCTCTGGCACCACCACTATTTACAATGCTGCTTGCGAACCACATGTGCAAGACCTTGCCCACTTACTAAACAAAATGGGTGCACAAATCTCTGGAATCGGAACCAACAAACTAACTATATCCGGAGTCAAAAATTTAAACGGCGCAGAACATCAAGTACAACCCGATTACATCGAAGTCGGTAGCTACATCGCCGCCGCCGCAACAACTGGCGGAACACTAAAAATCCCAAATGCAGGTGATCCTCTTGCTCTACAAGTCATGCAAAAAACATTTGGAAAAATGGGCGTAACCTGGAACACCGATCCCCAAGGAACTCTTACGCTCAACCCCTCAAAAACCCGCACCATTCAACCCGACTTCGGAAATGCAACCCCCAAAATAGAAGACGGAATTTGGCCCGCCTTCCCCTCCGACTTAATGAGTGTTTGCATCGTTTTAGCCACCCAAACCAAAGGGACAGCGCTCTTTTTTGAAAAAATGTTTGAAAGCCGGATGTATTTTGTCGATCACCTCATGGCCATGGGCGCAAACATTATCCAATGTGACCCCCACCGCGTTGTAGTTATTGGTCCCACCCAACTCCGAGGAAGCACCCTAACTAGCCCCGACATTCGCGCAGGAATGGCTATGCTCATCGCCGCATGTTGTGCCGAAGGCGAAAGCATCATTAAAAATGCCCAAGTCATTGACCGAGGATATGAAGCAATTGAAGAACGCCTCAGAAATCTCGGTGCCAATATTTCTAGAATTGATTGATCCTCTGTAAAAAACAGATTAAGAGATTACTTTCCAGTAGGCCAAAAATTCGATGTTTCCGGCGGGTCCTTTTATGGGAGATGTGCAGTGACCCATCCATTCAAATCCAAGTTCGTTGGTGCCGAAAGATTTTATTTTATCAATAACGTGTTGATGTACTGCGGGATCGCGAATCACACCGCCTTTTCCGACTTGATCTTTTGCGGCTTCGAATTGAGGTTTGATGAGCGAGATAATGTGTCCGCCTGGTTTAAGTAGTGCTTTTAGGGGGGGGAGAATTAAGGTGAGCGAAATGAATGAGGTGTCGATGCTACAAAAATCGGCGGGTTCTGAAATGTCGTCTGGCGTAAGATAACGGGCGTTGGTGTTTTCCATCACGACGACGCGCGGATCTGACCGTAGTTTGTAGTGCAATTGATTGGTTCCGCAGTCGATAGCAAAAACTTTTCGAGCACCGTGTTGCAGCATAAAATCGGTAAATCCACCTGTGGATGAACCGATGTCAAGACAGACGGTTTCGTTTAAATTAAAACCAAAGTGTTCATGCGCCCTTTCAATTTTTAATCCGCCTCGACTGACATATTTGTTTTTTTGTTTAATAAAAATCGAGGCATCGATAGGATGTTGAATACCGGGTTTGGTGGCGGATTGATCGTTCACTCGAACCTTGTTTGCATAAATCAACCGCTGCGCTTCTTCGGGAGTTTCTACAAGAAGCCGTTCAACAAGCAGTTGATCTAAACGTTTTTTTTTCACCGT
>Ga0256845_1001920_pt1 | contig 15897 bp, 9 predicted proteins | sample RiftiametaG_FD_189101 | JGI IMG/M metagenome (GOLD analysis project Ga0256845, IMG submission 189101) | Tube worm associated microbial communities from hydrothermal vent at the East Pacific Rise, Pacific Ocean - Riftia | ecosystem: Host-associated > Annelida > Integument > Unclassified ...
ACTTTTGGGATGAAGAAATATTCGCTGGGTTATTCTCCCTGCCCCAATGATACATTTATTTTTTATGCTCTGGTGCATGGCAAAATTGATCTAGCCGGTCTTTTTCTGGAGGAACCGGTTCTACAGGATGTTGAACAGTTGAATAGTTGGGCCCTGAGTGGTCGGCTGGATATTACGAAACTTTCTTTCCATGCACTTGGTCATGTCCTTGATGAATATTGCGTGCTCTCGGCGGGCAGCGCTCTTGGTCGGGGCTGCGGCCCACTGTTGATTGCCGGTAGCAAAATGAATACTGGCGATATTTCGAAAATGCGCATTGCCATTCCAGGGAGGCTGACAACCGCTGCCCTGCTGCTGCAGATGTTTTTACCAGGCTGTACCCAGCTTGTCGAAATGCGTTTTGACCACATTATGGATGCGATAATGACAGGTTATGTGGATGGAGGAGTTATCATCCATGAATCACGTTTTACCTATAAGGAAAAGGGGTTGATCTGCCTGCAGGACTTGGGAGAATGGTGGGAGGAAGAGACAGGAATGCCAATTCCTCTTGGCTGCATAGCTGTTAGAAGAGATCTTGGAGAAGAGATAATTGCACGAATAGACCGGGCAATAAGCGATAGTGTTGCCTTTGCTTTTGCTCAACCGGCCAGTTGTCTGCCCTATATCAGAAGTAAAAGCCAGGAAACTGATCCAGATGTTGTTCAAAGTCATATCCAGTTATATGTTAATGATTTTTCAAAGAATATTGGCAATGAAGGCTTGGCTGCGGTGCAACTTTTTCTGGAAAAAGGGCGAAAGGCTGGTGTGTTACCGGAAAGCAGCCTGGAGATAATGCAAAGATGAATAATCAGATAACGCACTTTTGGGAATTTCCAGTCTTTCAGGTTATCGGAGGGAGCACAGAAAAACGTACGGAGTGGATGCACTGGCTAAAAGGTGAATTGGCAAAACGTGGTTTGCATGCAGCTCTTGTCCCTCCTGGAGCACCTGTTGATCTCATCGAATTGTTCCACCTGATAAAGTGCAATGATATTGTTCTGATGGACACGTCTGGTGAGTTTGCTGTGCGTACAATCTTTCTTACTGATGGTAATAAAAAAGCAGATAGCGAATCAACGAACCTCTTTTTTACGGCCGGTGCTGAGCAGCATTTTATCCTTGAGCTTGTACAGAGCCTGAATGATCTGGTCAAAAGCAGACCAGTGTGGGCCTGTATTCTTATTGGTGGTAAGAGTTCCAGGATGGGGCGGCCCAAGCATCTTATTGAAGATTCTGGGGGACAGACATGGCTGGAACATACTGTCGCGACTCTGCGTCCATTGGTTGATGGGCTGGTGTTTTCCGGGGCTGGTGCGGTCCCGCAAACAGTGGTTGATGTTCAGCGCTTACCCGATATTCCAGGTATTGCAGGACCATTAACCGGTATTCTTGCAGCCATGCGCTGGCAGTCTGGGGTTTCCTGGTTGCTGCTTGCCTGTGACATGCCTCTTCTCAGCAGAGAGGCAGTGGATTGGCTGTTACAAGGTAGGCAGGCTGGGCAATGGGGGCAGGTTCCGCGCGTAAAAGGAAAGAGATACTGCGAACCCCTTTTTGCCTGGTATGATATATATGCAGCACAGCTTTTTGAAGAGCTGGTTCTGCATGGCAACTTACGACCAGGCAGTGTTGCCCGCCACGAAAAGGTGAATAATCCTGAAATTCCGAAGTCGCTGCAGTCCGCCTGGGAAAATGTTAACACCCCTGAGCAGTTACATGTGGTAGAAAAGGGTTCTGCGGCAGATTTGTTGGGAATTATAAAAAAAAATGTTAGTTTTTGATGCTGTTGCAGAGACGCTTCACCTTTCATGTTGTGTCGAGGGTAAACCATGAAGAAAATATGCGTTGTTTGCAAAGTCATAACAGGCAATTATGCTGTAGGGATGGCGGGATAGTCGTGTTTAAGAAAAGGTGATTTATGAAAGTTAAAACAATCGGGCTTATATTGTTGGCTGTGGTTCTCTTTGTAGTGGCTTTGCAAGAAATTTCAATTCCACAATTGCCTTCTATGGAAGAATTGCAATGGGATGTTTATCGCTTTAGGAGCAGGATAACAAGAATTTCTATAATGGGAATTTCTATATCCGCAGATAATAAGCTTTGGTTAAAAACATCAAAAGGATTATTTAGGCACAATATCAAAACTGGAGAAGTTCAAAAAGTAAAAACAGATCTCCTTGGTGCGGAACCTTTATTAAGTAGTGTTCTTGCTGACGGAAAGGGTGGAGTGTGGCTTGGAACCAGAGATGGTCTTACCCATATTGGTAACTTCAATGAAGGGCCCAGTGGCAGGTTAGTAAACTGTATGGTGAGGGATGGCGTAAAAGGTGTATGGCTTGGTACTGATGCGGGTTTGCAATATTTAGGTTTTAATGAAAAATGGAGTAAATTTTTTGATACTAGCAACTCTGGTCTCCCGTCGAATGAAATAAGATCTCTTATAAAAGATGGACGGGGAGGATTATGGATCTATGCGGATTTAGGACTCTCTGCAAAGCATGGCAAATGGTTGACTCATTTAAAGGCGGATGGTTCTTGGGAAAATATTGACTTGAAATTGTCAGAAGCATTTAAGCATAAAAAATTTACCAGTTTAGCAAGAGATGGGAATAATGGTATCTGGATAGGGGTAAGTGAGTTTGACACACGCAATAGTGAAGGAGGCCTGGCGTATTTTGACCTGAAAAAACATACCTGGAAATTTTATACAAAAAGTAATTCGGCCTTCCCGTCTGACGGTGTTTTTTGTTTAGAAAGTGATGGTAAAGGTGGCGTATGGGTTGGTACGACAGGTGGGTTGGCCCATTTCAGTGCAGATAAGGTTTGGCGGGTGTTTAGTTTTAATGATTTTCATTTTGGGGTATATGATATTGCAAAAGATGCTGCAAACAATATATGGCTTACGACAGCCAATGGTTATGCCCATTTTTACCCGTTCACTTTACGTAATATTCCTACATTGATCACCAGTTTTTTTTCTCATAAAAACAATATTCATGATCTAAGCCCGATAGAGACAACGACCGATGTTGACAGTACTCATCAGAATGGCTCCGCTAATTTTTCTGAAAATGATCCGCCTTTACTCACTTTTCATAACGCAAAACATCTGCTGGCAAATAAATTGTTGTCGGGTAGAAGAATAAAACCGCCTGAATCCGTCTATTTTGCAGATGAAAAATCTTTTTATTCAAAACTATTGGCAAAGGAAAAATATGATGTGTTAGTTGTGCCTTTTCAGACGCAGTACAGTGGCGTAGATCAGGTTGGCAGGTCTTTTATGACATATCGGCTGGCTTCGGAAATAGAAGCCGGTACTAACTTTAAAGTTGCGCCAGTTAATTTAGTATACAGGGCTTTGGGGAGCCATGCCAGGTATTATCAAGAGCAAGAGGTGTATAAGCTGGCAAACAAATTAGGAGTTTCACGAATTATTTGGGGATATGCCGGTATAAAGGTTTCTCGTGCGCTATCTGTGTGTGTAGCTATTCAAACGGGTAGTCCTCTATCGGAACAATCAAAACTACGATATAAAAACCTTGATTTCACCAAAATATCTTTTACCCATCTACCTTTCCAGGTATTTTCAGGTAATTTGAGTCAGATTATGACTTTTTTGCAGTTGCCCGATTACACTAAAAAATCTCTAAAAACATATTCAATTTTACCATATCCCACGTTGCCATCATCTCCTGTGATGTTATTTGATTTGAGAACGAAAAATCCTCTCCATAGGGCCTGTTATTTTCAGTTATTGGGGTTGTTGACACCGGAGGATAGTGAATATATCCGCAATTATTTCTTTATCCGTTCTCTGGTTGCAATTTCCCAGGTATCTTCAGAAAGTGCAGGCTATCGCCTCATTGCGGCCAGGGCATTGTTATACCTCCATCGACGACCGGCGGCGATGAAAATTTTTGATTCACCCAAAGGTGTTGAAGAGCAGGCGTTGCTGGAATTATTAAACGGTAATCTTACAGAATTAGCGGCACTGATCCCTCAAATGACACCTTCCATTATGAAATTGCTGTCAGAAATTGAGTTGATCGATCTTAGAGCCAGCTATTCAGTGAATCTGAATCAGGACTACAGCGCTGTAACCGACCGGTATCCGCAGTGGGAATATCTTCTTACACAGAGAATGGCCTTTGCTGATTACAGGAAATTACAAAGCAATCTTGAGATAAAAAACATTCTGGATCTGGATTTTCCCTTGGCAGGCTATAGTGTAAATGATCTGAAAAATGGAGCTATAGCTGCGGGTGAAATCAATAAGGTAGGGATCACTTTGGAGTTAGCGTATTTTGATCATATTAGGAAAATTCTCAAGCGGAAAGGAGAGTATTATTTATCTCTGAAACTGGCTGGTGGCCCCGATAGATTTGACTATCTGATGATGCTGTCGGGAAAAGGGGAAGCTAATTTACTAAATAGAATCAGATTTGAGTCATCTTGGCGGAAAAAATATAAGAGAGCTTTGACTCTTATAGATGTTTGTTCAAGTATATACAAAGATCATCCATCTTTTCTTTACCAGAAAATTTGGGCTCAATACTATTTACCGGCTAGGCAAGAGACAATGTTTAAAAACAATATTGAAACGGAAATATATAATAATATGTTGAAAATATTGTGGTGGAGCGGAGGGCTGGACAGGAAGGTAGAATTTCTGCCTCAATTTTTTAATGACGATTTTATGCAGGAAAAGGCAAGAATAAACAGAGGTCATCGTCTAACCCCAAGAGAGCTGAACCGGGTTTTTAAACAAGATTTTCCTCCTCGGATTGGTCATAACGAGTATTTGTATGTTGATGATGTAATGTCTTGGACACATGACAATTTTTGGATACTTCATAAAGAGCATTCCCGTTTAGTTAAAAAAAAATCATTTGTTGCCGCAAAAAAATTATTGGAAAAATACGGTCATCGCTTTCATGGTAATCCTTACATTGCGGTATTAAGTGCTGAGCAGGCAACAAATGAAGGGAATTTTAAAAAAGCAGAACGAATATATCGTAAAATAATCGCTGAAGATAACAATACTTGGATCTATTATCATGGGCTGGGGCAAATGTATATTGTCCAGGGGAAATATGATGAAGCCGGGAAAATGTTTTTAAGTTTCCCATTTTTTAAGGGTGAAAATTCATATGGTTACGGAAATGTTACCTTGTCCAACTATTCATATTATGCTGGCGAGGCATTATTGAGTCACGGTGCCTATAAACAGGCAAAGAAATTATTTGAGTGCTGTACCAGTTTTAATACCGGCAGTCAAAGTGATATGGCCAGCCACATACAATTAGCGTTAATGGACAACGATTTTAAAACGGCGACTTTATATGCTATTAAGCGGGCCAAGCGATATAATTCGGCGGAAGCCTATGGTCAGTATCTGACGCTTCTTCATTTACTCGGTGAATCGGACATGGCCTGGGCTTTATTTAATCAACGCTTAGGTAAAGATGCTGAACCGGATATCTGGTCGTCTGCTCTAGTTGGACACAGGATTGCAAATATGGATTTTATCGGGCTCAGCGATTGGTTTAATCAAATTGCCGAGTTGGATAAAACCAATGAAAAATGGCGATTTTTAGCGAGATACGGGATGTTGAACCTGATGGATAGAAAGCCTAATATGAAAATGGTCGATGTTATTCAATCTGTAGATGATCTGTCAGACTATTTTATTGCTAAAGGGACTATCGGTGTACATAATCCTATGGATGAGACGGTTGGACCCGGATTGATATTCCTGCATTCACAAGATAATAAAAATTTTAGAAATAATATTGTTATCAAAGTCCCCAACTACGCTTCAATTGCCAGGGCATATCTTTTACTGCAGCAAAAAAATTACAAAGCTGCCTATCATGAATATAAAAAACGTTCCACTAATTATGATTACCAAAATAAAATCTATGGTAAAGCTCTGCAATCTTATCTGGTTTGGGCGGGTGTAAAGTCAGGGGATAGGGAGAAAATGGCAAAATTCATTGAATTTGTCCACATGCGGCATAAAGGTTTCGGTAAGGATTTTGACTTAGAACTGGCGCAGGCAGCATTTGATGGTGGCATTGGTAACCACGTAACTGCTGTTACGCATCTGAAAAATGCATTTTCTGTGATCCCTAAAGTTGAGAGACGACCACAATTTCCCTGGTATCAGATTGTTGAATTATGTGAATGGTTATACGAAGATAGTGGAAATAAAGAATATAGAAATCTTGCTTTGCTGTGGGCCAAAAAACATCAAATTATCCAACCGATGTTTGCATGGGCCTATGGTGTCGAGGCTAAATATACAACAGATTCAGAAGATAGAATACGAGCGCTGGCATTTGCTCTGTACCTTGATGGTCAATCTCAACATATCAGTGGTTTTTCAAAAAAAGAAAAAGCGGCCGCCAATAAATGGATGGAAACACACAACCCCTTTATTGACAATGGAAATGGGGACAGTGTTCAAATTAATGGTGATAATAGCGCAATGAATACTACTATATTTACTGGTTGCGTTTGTTTTAACCATATACTTTTTGAAGACGACCTTTTAAGTAATTTTTTTCATAACGAGGCACGTTTTGCACAACTCCATCTTTTCTCTCCACGTTTTATGGACGGTATCATCGCAAATGGTGCCGTTGATGAACCAGCAAAATTGTCCTGAATGGAATTCCCATGCAGGGCATTGCGTTCTTTTTTCTTCCGGACAATTGCGTATATCCCAGCAGTTTTCATTTTCCAGCAGGTAATTTTTTTTTCTTGAAAGTAGAAATATCAGCTGGCGTTCAACGTGAACAGGTACTTTCCTCCAGCCCTGTTCATAGCTGCAGACGGCTTTAAGAGAAATGCCTAAAAGAACGGCAAGCTCCTTCTGGGTTTTTTGCAGTTTTTTCCGCATTATGATGAATTCATCACTTTCCATAAGTCCTCATACTGGGCTGTGCAGAAACAATAGAGTTAAATCGTACCACATCGTAATACATTTGCAAGGAGCAAGTGGTATTTGTGATGTATCTTGTTTTTGCTGATCTCGGATTTTCTCTTTTATTGTTCATTGCGATTTTATTTTCTTTTTCAAATAACGGGTATATTATATAGGAAGTGTTTTCAGGCTAAGTTGCAGCATCAGGGATCTTTGTTTGTTGGGAGAAAATATGTTTATCGATTCCGTTAATGTGATTTCAGATTTCGACCCGCATTTTAAGGTTTTTCACGATCTTATGCCGTTTAAGGTTCAGGATATTCTCCTTGTTTCCAGCCTGTATGATGCCTTTTTGATGGAGGAGGATGGCAGTCTTGCAACCCGGTTGATTAATGAGTATCAGGGGTTGAATTTAAGTAAAACACCTAAAATTACACGGGTTTCCTCTGCAGTTGAAGCACTTGATCTGATCGGAAAAAAAAGTTTTGATATGGTGATAACTATGCCTTTTCCCGGTGGAATGGATGCGTTTGCTTTAGGGAGCGCGATAAAAAAAATAAGGCCGGCACTGCCTGTAATACTTGTGGCTCATAATATGCGTTCGACCTTTCCTGATAAGGTAGAAAGCCATGGTGTTGACAAAATTTTTCTCTGGTGCTGTGAAGCCGATCTTCTTTTGGCCATAATAAAAAATGTTGAAGACCATCTCAATGTGGATGCGGATACAGAAAGGGCTATGGTTCGGGTCATTATCTATGTTGAAGATTCCCCTTTTTACAGATCGTTATTTTTGCCGCTTATTTACCATGAAGTTGTCAGACAGACCCAGTCGGTACTTGACGAAAGCCTTAATGAGCGGCATCGATTGCTGAGAATGAGGGCCCGTCCCAAGATCCTGATGGCTACAAATTATGAAGAGGCCATGGAGCTGTATGAAGCGTATAAACCATATGTTTTTGGCGTAATATCTGATGCGCGGTTTCGTAAAAACGGGGAAATAGATGGAGAGGCCGGGCTCGATTTTTTAACCTTGGTAAGGGAAGATATCAATGATTTGCCGCTGTTGATGGTTTCTTCTGAGGATAAGAATAAAGAACTCGCAGAGCATGTTCCTGCAGTCTTTATTAATAAAAATTCACCCTTTATTAAGGATGAAGTGCATCGTTTTTTCCTCAATCACCTGGGCTTTGGTGACTTTATATTTCGGTTGCCCGATGAGACACCTATTGGCAAAGCTTCGAACCTGCATGAATTTGAACAGCAGCTAAGAACGATACCTGATGAATCTCTGCAGTTTCATACCATTAGAAACCATTTCTCAAACTGGGTTATGGCAAGGGCCGAAGTTATTTTGGCTCGCAGGCTCCACGTGGATTATGTGCTTGATATTAATGACCTTGAAAACATTCGGGATGATCTGGTCTATAAAGTACATTCTCTGCGAAAACTCAGACAACAGGGGGTTGTTGTCAAATTCTCCTCAGACGACTATGACCCCGATATCATGGATTTCGTTAAAATCGGCAATGGTTCCATGGGGGGTAAGGCCAGGGGTATTGCTTTTATGTGGGCGTGCCTGCAGAGTGCTTCCCGGGAGGATTCTGTTCTTGCCACTAATGTTATTACTATCCCGAGAACCTGCGTGATAACCGCCGATGGATTTGAAGCCTTTGTTGAAGAGAATGGTTTGTCGGCAGAAGAACCCGCCTCTGATGAGCATGTTGCGGATATGTTTTTACAGGTGAAACTTCCTGCCTGGCTGAGAAGAGAGCTTCGATCCTTTTTAAAAAAATGCGACAAACCGCTTTCAGTACGATCATCAAGTCTTCGAGAAGACGGTCAGTTTAAACCCTATGCCGGTCTCTATTCCACCTATTTTCTGGCCAACAATAATCCAGATTTTAGCAAGAGGCTCGCTCAGCTTGAAAGTGCGATTAAACTGGTATATGCCTCAACTTGGTTTGAAAGTCCCATTGCTTTTTCCAAGATTTCCGGCCATGGGCGTGATGATTCCATGGCTGTTATTATTCAGGAACTGGCTGGGGCGCAATATGGTGACTACTGGTACCCGGCCCTGTCAGGGGTAGGGCAGTCCCATAATTTTTATCCGGTTATGGATATGCAATCTGAGGATGGTATTGCGCATATTGCTCTTGGTGTTGGCAAAACCGTTGTTGAAGGTGGCAAGTCCCTCTGGTTTTCACCCGTAAAACCCAAAAAACTTGTTCAGTTTTCTACGGTGGAAAATATGCTCAAATATAGTCAGCGCCAGTTTTGGGCTCTGGATATGAGACCGGAAAGTGGGTTGAAACGCAAAAGTTCCAACCTCGTTCTGCGTGATGTACAGGATGCCGAAAATGAATTGCCGGTGATGATGTTATCCTCAACCTATATCGCGGATGAACATCGGGTGCGGGATGCCTTTCTTCCCGGCATGAAAATAATGACCTTTGCCCGTCTGTTGAAATATTCAAGTTATCCTCTTGCTAAAATTCTTATAGAACTGTTGAAAATTGGTAAGGCAGGCATGGGTGTTGATGTTGAAATTGAATTTGCGGTTCATCTGGATGAGGATCCTGAAAAGTGCAAATTCTTTTTTCTGCAGATCCGGCCCATGGTAACCGGAGGAGAAGTGGCCGATGTACTGATTTGCGACCAGGAAATTGAGAACAGTTTCTGTTTTGTCAGTCAGTCTTTAGGTCACGGTAATTTTGACACCATTGCAGATATAGTTTATGTATGCCCGGAAATGTTTGATGTTGCCAAAACCCGGGATATGGTGTTGGAGATAAGTGAGATTAATCGTGTGCTGGTACAGGAAGAACGACCATATCTTCTTATTGGTCCCGGTAGGTGGGGATCTTCGGATCAATGGCTTGGTATTCCAGTACAGTGGAGTGATATTTCTGGTGTCGCTGCAATTATTGAGGTGCGAAATGATAAAATTCGGGCTGACCCATCCCAGGGGACACATTTTTTTCAAAATATAACTTCGCTTGGCATTCCCTATTTGACTCTTACTGAGAATGGCAGCGCAAAGAATAAAGGAAAAATGGATCATATGGATTGGCAATGGTTGGAAGATCAACCCGAGGCAGATAGAGAAAATGGTAAATTTATCAGACATATAAAATTGGATAAACCCTTTATTCTTAAATGTGATGGTCAAAAATCAGAAAGTGTACTTTTTCAGGAAGATGATACGTGCAAAAATGTTTGCACAATAGACGACCAGGAAATCTGGGATCAAAATACAATTATGAAAGGAGAATGTTGATGGAAGCTATAATGAGTCATATTAAGGAAAAAGACCCGGAGCAGCATGAATTTCATCAGGCTGTACACGAAGTTGTCGAGAGTGTGAAACCGGTACTTGACCGTAATATGGAATATCGGCAACAAGCCGTGCTGCAGCGCGTTACAGAGCCGGAAAGAGTTATAATGTTTCGTGTTCCCTGGATGGATGATGAGGGACAGGTACATGTTAACAGAGGGTTTCGCGTGGAGATGAACAGTGCGCTCGGCCCCTATAAAGGTGGTTTGCGTTTTCATGCCTCTGTTAATCTTGGCATAATGAAGTTTCTTGCCTTTGAACAGGTGTTTAAAAACTCGCTTACCACCCTTGCAATGGGCGGTGGTAAAGGTGGATCCGATTTTGATCCCAAGGGTAAATCTGATAACGAAGTGATGCGTTTCTGCCAATCCTTTATGTCCGAACTCTTCAGGCATATAGGACCAAATACCGATGTACCTGCGGGCGATATTGGCGTTGGCGCAAGGGAAATAGGGTATCTCTTTGGTATGTATAAGAAACTACAAAACGAATTTACAGGTGTCCTTACCGGGAAAAGTCTTGCCTGGGGTGGTAGCCTTATCCGTCCTGAGGCGACAGGTTATGGCACCGTCTATTTTGCGGCTGAAATGATGAATGTTAAGGGAGAGACGCTGGAAAACAAAACCTGTCTGGTTTCCGGGTCGGGTAATGTTGCTCAGTTTACCACCGAAAAGATTATAGAGCTTGGTGGAAAGGTTCTGACGCTTTCTGATTCCTCCGGCTATATATATGATGAACAGGGGATTGATACCCAAAAATTGGAATTTGTTAAAAATCTGAAAAACATACGTAGAGGACGAATTAACGAATATGTAAATGAGTTCCCCGGGGCGGAGTACACACCCGTTGATCCGCAGTTGAGTTACAATCCTCTCTGGGATCACAAAGCTGACTGTGCAATGCCTTGTGCAACTCAGAATGAAATTAATGCAGAAGATGCCGAACATCTGGTGAAAAACGGAGTGCATCTTGTGAGTGAAGGTGCGAATATGCCTTCAACGCCTGAAGCGGTTGAGATATTTCTGGATCATAAACTGCTTTATGCGCCTGGTAAGGCCGCAAACGCGGGCGGTGTTGCCGTGTCTGGACTGGAGATGGCACAGAATTCCATGCGTCTTTCCTGGCCGAGCAGTGAGGTTGATAAGCGACTGAAGCATATCATGAAATCCATACATAAAACATGTCTGGACGCGGGAGTTGAATATGGCGTTGAGGGGAACTATGTTGCAGGAGCTAATATTGCGGGTTTTGTAAAAGTTGTTCATGCAATGCTTGATCAGGGATTGGTGTAAGCAGGTTGGATTTCATGATCAATTATCGACAAAAGAGATAGGTGCAGAATTATGATGTCTATGTATGACGATCTGTGCTGCAATGAATTTTCTGTTTTACAGAGGACAATAGAGCATCTCTTTGTCGATATCAACATAGGGTGCCCTTATGGGTTACCCTATGTTGCAACGTTTCATCAGGCTACTTTTGCGCCGTTAAACGAGCGATTAATGGAGTTGTTTCTGGCAACCGGCCATCGGAGGAATGGTAATTCTCTGTACTGTATGTGCTGCTCTGAATGTTCGGCCTGTATTCCCATTCGATTGCATATTGATGAATTTTGTCCCAATCGTAATCAAAAAAGAGCAGTAAAGAAAAACAGGGACGTTGAAACGAAATTGTTGCCCCTTGGAGTCTCTCGGGAAAATATTGATCTCTGCGAGGATTTTCTTCAGGTCAGATATCCGCGCGAAAGTAATACGGCCAGAGGGTATTACCGGGATTTTTTTTTCAATACAATCGTAGACAGCTGCCAGCTGCAGTTCAGGCTCGATGGGAGGCTTATTGGCACATCCATCATTGATTATGGTAACAACTGGCTGAATGCGGTCTATTTCTATTTTGATCCCTGTGAAGAACATCGGAGCCTGGGAACATACAATATTATGTGCCTCGTGGATTTATGTCGAAAATGGGATATACAATACCTGTATCTTGGCTATCTTATTCGCTCGGTTTCGTCCATGAGGTATAAAAGTAATTATCGTCCCCATTATCTTTTTAAAAAAGAAAAATGGCAGTTTGAAAAATAAGTTCGTTCCTTGCACATTATTTGTGTATTTATCAAATGTTCCACACGATTAATGGTATCTGCAAAGCAGTAGAGTTAATCTGTGACAATATGTATTTATCTGTAAATAAATCATGATTACAGGAAGTTGGGGTTTGTTTAAGCTGGAGTCGATTTCAGGAAAACATGCTGGGGCCCATTTGACACCGTGAAAAAAAGTATGATATTCTAGTGTATGCTAACGGAGTTTAAATTATAATTTGTGTCCGTCCAGAAATGGCTGTTTTGTCCTGACTCTTCGTTGTTCTCAAAATTTTATCCTCGGAATATCAAATATATGCCTATGGTAAAATTTATCGAGCGCCTCGATTTAAACCAAAACACCTCATTTCTGGACGGACACTAGTTTGGAAGTACTTTTTTACAGGGGGGCCTATGAAAAAATGGCACATGGAAGGCATTGTTAACAGCACGATAAATACGCGCAAAAAACTGATACTTTGTGATCGTAATAAGATGTATCTGTCCGCAGAAGTGTATTCTTTTCAACCTCAGAAGAGATCATCTTTTGCAGGGGTGTTCAGGTTTTTTTCAGAACGTATTGCGCGGCGCAATGTGTAAGGTTTTTATCTGTTATGCCTGATACGGACGCTGTCTTCAACAGCAGATTGGATCCGCTTTATTTCTCTGTAGGAGACGGAGTGTTTCAGTGTGCACTGTGTGCACATGGATGCAGGTTATCTGAGGGTCAGAAAGGTTTATGTCAGGTTCGGATCTGCCGAAACAGCAGAATTGAAAGCCTTGTTTATGGCAGAGTGATCGCAGAAAATATTGATCCAATAGAAAAAAAACCTTTATTTCATATTCTTCCCGGGAGCCTTTCCTTTTCAATTGCTACTTCAGGCTGTAATTTCCGTTGCACTCACTGCCAGAATGCGTCGATTTCTCAGGTAAGCCCGGATGCGGATATAGAGACATCAGGAATATTTCAGGATCCTGAGATGATCGTACAAAAGGCTTTGGCTGGTGACTGCAGATCTATCAGTTATACCTATGTTGAACCGACAATTTTCTTTGAATTTGCTTCAGACTGCTGCCAGGCAGCGCGGGAGAATGGGCTTCTCAATATCTTTGTTTCCAACGGTTATATGTCAGAGACGGTTGTTGATATGCTTGTTCCTGTCCTGACAGGTATTAATATTGATTTGAAATCTTTTAGTGACTCTTTTTACAAAAAAGTATGTGGAGCACGTCTGCAACCGGTTTTGGATACTATTCAGCATTTTCAAGCGTCCGGGGTCTGGGTGGAGGTGACAACTCTTGTGATTCCCGGGATGAATGATTCATCTGAAGAACTTGAACACATTGCCGCATTTCTTGCCGAAATTGATAAAGATATACCATGGCATGTCACAGGATTTTATCCGGCCCATCGCATGTCTCATATTTCTGCTACATCGTCAGACGCTCTCGCCAGGGCGTATAAAATTGGTAAAGATCAGGGGTTGCATAATGTGTATACCGGTAATCGTCCAGGTACGGGGGGAGAGAATAGCTACTGTCACGTTTGCGGTCTGCCGGTTGTTATGAGGCATGGATTTCAGGTTATTGAAAACAGTATTCGAGCAGGATGTTGTCCGAGTTGTGGAACAGGGCTTGCTGGTATCTGGAGCTGATTGCTTACTGTTTTTTCATCTGTTTTATAAATAAACTTCTACTGATGATTGTTAGCAATATAGCAAAGATTGCTGCTGAAAGGCCGAGCAGAACATTGTAGAACGGGGGAGCAGCAAGAGCTATACGTATTATCAGGGTTGATAGTGCAAACCCGGAGTTTCTGAAAACCGCAAAAAATGACGGTTGATAACACTGGGATATAAGAACAACAAGGATGTCAGTGAGAATCAGGATAGTGTAAAATCCGTGGAGGAAATCTGTCTGTTCTGTGCCGGTTATTGTTGCAATACCGCTTTTTATTCCCATAAAAGTAAATATAAGTAGCAGAACCAGGGCGATGAATTTTTTTGCCGCTACAAAACTATAGAGATCCAGGGGTCTCATCCTCTCATCTGAAGCTCTGGTCTGGATAATATAGTAGTAGCCGAGTAGTGCAAAAATGAGCAGTGCGCCAAAACCATCTGAAAGGATATTGAGTATGGCCGCTTCATTACCTTTAAAGGTGATCGGTTCTGGGAAGTAGGAGAGTTCTTTGAATGCATTTCTCATGAGGATAAGTGCTAGAATCTCGAATTGTTTACCCACGGATCTACTGAAAGAGCAGGGGATTGTAAAAATAAGACTGATGACTTCGAGTATAAGCACAACGGTAAAAGCGCCTTGTACTGCAAAAAAGTGATTTTTTGGTACAAGTGCTTCGAGCGGGACGGGAAGGAGGTTCAGTCGGTTTAACTCAATGGCGATCAGGCTGATCATAAAAAAGAGCACGAGGGTGAGAGATATCTTCTTGTGTAATTTCTCATGCTCCCACAAATGGTGGAGTGGATCAAATATAAAGGTGATTTTGTCGTAGAGAATACTCATTGTATTGTTGTAAGAATATAGTGAGAATTAGCGGGGAAATATCCCCCGTATCAGTAACAACTTCTACCATAAATGGATGGAGATGGCAAACTACAGAAAGTGAACAGATGTAATGGGTATGACTGAAAAACAAAAGGGACTGAAATGTATATTTCAGTCCCGAAACGAGATTTTACGTCAGGTAGGATCTGGTGTTTTAGAGGTTTTATGGTGTAAGGTGCTAAATTGTAACTTCACCCCATACATCATCTGATTCAGGTTCAAAGTCCATCACAAACTCGGTCCATCCCCATGGCGCATTAACAATTTCTATACCGATTATTTTGCTGATTGTCTGTCCGTTTGCCCATCGGGGCCTGGCTTTCATTTTAAAGTTTTGACCGTTTCCCGAAACAATCAGGGATAACTTTTTTGCCCGTTCGTCAAGTTTTTTGGGGATATCGTTAATCTTGAGGCCAAAACGTGATACATCACTGACTGTTCCAGAGAAGACTCTCCAACCATCTGAAATATCAACGAGTAAATTACTTACTTCCATCCTTTGGTGTCGTCGTTTTTCCATTATAACCCGCCTTTTCTGAAATTGTACTGGACTGCACCAGCAAGAAACAAAAAACTACACATGTCAAAAGCTAATCTGACACTATTAATTGTATTGATTTTAAGAGAAAAAGCAAGGAAGAAAGCGAGGTAACAAATAGTCAGGATAGCGAGCGATTTTGAGTTGTGTTGGGATATCAAACAGTTAGAAATTGTCAAATTAATGGAGCTTTCGCCTAACTTGTTGGTGACTTTTGATATTAATTATTAAGATATCAAGAAGATGCCTATTCGTAAGGCATAAGGGGAATTTATTTTAAAAAAATTGGTAACTATTCAGGTCATTTTTTTAAAAACTAATTTTTGTCGGGACTAACTGATTCGTTCATGGTAAACATATTGGCATGAATGAAGCAATCACATGTCAAGGTCGACTCATCCAACAATCAGATC
>Ga0256845_1001921_pt1 | contig 15888 bp, 16 predicted proteins | sample RiftiametaG_FD_189101 | JGI IMG/M metagenome (GOLD analysis project Ga0256845, IMG submission 189101) | Tube worm associated microbial communities from hydrothermal vent at the East Pacific Rise, Pacific Ocean - Riftia | ecosystem: Host-associated > Annelida > Integument > Unclassified ...
CACAAGGTTGCCTGGTGGGAAAATGTCGGTACAGGTGCAGCATGGATATTACACATGGTAGACAGCGGCTTCTACAGCGCATCCTCGGTATATGCCGCGGATGTAGACGGTGACGGCGACACAGATGTGCTGGGTTCTGCCTTTGATATCAATGACATCGCCTGGTGGGAAAACACTGATGGCACAGGTACCGTGTGGACAAAGCATACAGTGGAAGATAGCTTCACCGGCGCAAACTCTGTTTATGCCGCAGATATAGACGATGATGGAGACATGGATGTGCTTGGGGCTGCGAGTAATCAGGGTGACATCACCTGGTGGGAAAACACCGATGGTACAGGTACCGCGTGGACAGAGCACACAGTGGACGACAGCTTCACCGGCGCATGGTCAGCGCTGGCTGCAGATATAGACGGAGACGGTGACGGCGATGTAATTGGGATTTCGTATAGTCAGGATGACGTTGCCTGGTGGGAAAACACCGATGGTACAGGTACCGCGTGGACTGTGCATACACTGAACGATAACTATAATGGAGCAACCTCAGTTTGTGTGACAGATGTAGACGGTGACGGTGACACTGATGTACTGGGTGCTTCATGTGGCAGCGTCAGCGGCCCGATCAAATGGTGGGATATTGTAGACTACCGCGCTTCAGGAACTCTTGAATCCTCAATTCTTGACGCAGGCACAGTGGAAAGCTGGGAATTCTTTGCATCCAACAAGCAGGAACCTGCCGGAACATCCTTAGGATTTCAGTTCAGAATTTCATCGGATTCCGCCATCATGGGAGCATAGTCTGATACGGTGTTTACTGCAGCTACCAACCTTTCCGGTATTCTTACCGATTCAACTCAATTCATGCAGTACAGAGTAATTCTGCAAAGCGCAGAATTCGCAGGAACACCGGTACTCAATGATGTGGTAGTTTCTTACTCTACTTATGTGAGTATTGGTGACAGCAACGCTGGTGAGGTAACGGCTGGGGTCTTGCACCTGCTGCCAACCCATCATTCGGCAACTTTGCGGTTCAGGTATCTGTACCTCATACTGAAATGGTCAACCTGGTTCTGCATGATATTTCAGGGCGTGTTGTTAGCAGCTGTTCACAGGAACTGTCTGGTGGTACACACCCTGTTTCTTTCAACAACCTGGCAGAGGGTGTTTACTTCTGCACAGTGTACGGGGACGATTTCACTGCAACAGAGCGAGTGGTTGTTCTGAAGTAGAATAGCGCCAGTGCTGCGTTTGATGTTTTAAAGCCCCTCCTGACATGCAGGGGGGGCTTTCGTGTTCAAGTCTTGCCGCTGGCGGGAATTAGTAAGATATTCAGCAGGACGGTTCCGGGGGGGCTTGGAAAGGTGTAGCTTGTTTAACAACATCTCTAACTCCACAATAGAGAAAGTTCTGTGCTCGATGTCTGAGCCGGTAGTTATTTTCAATGAAAACATGAGAGTTGTGTGGACCAATCCTTCAGCGGAGTTGTATTTCGGTCACAGCACGGAAGTTATGGCTGGAAAGAGATGTACCGAGTTCTTCAGGAATACTCTTGAATGCATAGAAAACTGTCCGGTTGAGAAGTCTTTTGCTTCCGAAGAGGAAGAAACGCTGGTAGTTGATGACCTGCTTGCGCCGCGTAAACTGATTGATGCTATTCCCTTTACGAAAAACAGCAGTAACCTGGTGATGGCAGTTGTACACTCTGTTCCGGAAATTGACAGAGACAAGGCTATCAGGCGCGAATTTGCGGCCCTGCTTAACAACAGCGCGACGCTGGAAGATGCCGCCAACAACATTTTGTGTGCTGTTAAAAACCTTACCTCTGTTTCCAGTTGCGGTATTTACACAGCATCAGGCAACAGCTTTGCTCTGCTGAGGGGCTGCGAAGCACCCAAAACCATATCAGATGAGGGTTTTAATTCACCGGTTTATCTTTCTCAGGACAGGCTTCCTTTCAGTGACACAAGCTCTTTCCCGGATGGCGCTGCAATTGTACCTGTGGTTACCCCCGACGGCTCTGTACCGGTGTTGCTTTTTGCAGGCCGTGGAACCATGTGCACGAATTCCAGAAACAGACTTGAGATGATGTCAGATGTGCTTTCCAGTTGTGTGCTGAGGCTGCTTCCCCATGGTTGATACTGTAAAAAAGGTTATCACAGCAACCATGCCCGCCATTGCGAACACCGCCCACGGGCCGACCTTTACCCACAGTATTCCGCCAATCACAGGCACTGTCATGGAAACTATGTGATCGATAGTTCCACCCAGACCTATGGTTGGCACCATTTCAGCCTCGTTCTGTATTATGCCGGAAAGATATGTGGTTCTTGCCATGGAAAGGCTGAACAGAAGCTCGTCAAGCACAAAGAAACAGTACAGAAGAGCAATAGCAGTTCCCGGGCCTGCAAGCTGCGGAACAACAGCATAGGCAGTGCTTAATAGCAGAATCAGAACTGCGTCTGCCATAAGAACAGTTCTTTCACCAAGCCTGTCTATAAGTTTGCCGAACACAGGTTTGAGAAAAATACCAATAAGGGCACTGGCTCCCATTGCAAGGGCCAGCTGGGGAGCTCTCTGGTTGTATACGGAAACAAGCAACCAGGGTGCGAAAGTAAGGAATATCTGTTTTCTGGCGCCGAAAAGCATGCAGAGAGCATAAAACAGCCGGTATTTTTTTCTGAACACAAATCTTTTTGCTGTGGTTCTGTTCCGGTCACCCGTTGAATGCGGCAAACTAAGGGATATGAAAATACCCGGAATCAGAAGGACTGCACCAACAATCCATGTAACCTTGAAATCGGTTTTTAGCTGACTCATAAGAAGCCACACAATAGCTGTTCCTGTGATCAGGCCGATGGATCTGTAGGCTCCTACCCTGCCCAATACCCAGCCTCTTCTGTCCTGACCGGCTATTTCTATTGCTGTTGTATCTCGAAGTGGAATAAAAGCATGCATCGCTGATGACCATACCACCATGAAAAGAACAAATCGCAGAAGGGAATTGGTGAAAAATGCAAACCCCAAGAAAGCTGCTATTCCTATGATAAACACCATGGCAATAGCTTTGCTCCGCTGGATTCTAACAAGAAAACCAGCTATGAACACCAGAAGAAATCCTGGAAACTCTCTTGGAACTTCCAGAGCCCCGCGGACTTCACCGTTAACACCCAGCTCATTTCTGAGGTAGTCGGGCATTACACTCATGAAAATAGTACTTACCGCTCCAAGCAGAAGAACTGTAACAAGCAGTTTTACAAGCGGGGTTTTCACCGACCTCTCCTTTCAGGAACCGGAAGATAATCACTTCAGAGACCGGTAACAAAACATGGCAGAAAATCAAAGACAAACATATTATACTACCGTAGTATATTCAGGAATTGGGCTACAACTAACGATTCCGCAAATCCGTATTGCTTTGCGGACTTCTCAGAAATACGAATGGATAGAACAAATGAATGAACCTGTAAAGAGATCTGATGTTCCTGTAAAAGACACATGGGACCTGACCGCAATGTACAAAACTGTTGAAGACTGGGAACAGGATCTGGAAAGCGCATCCGACCTTCCTGAAAAGATTGCTTCCCTCAAAGACACTGCAACAGAGTCTTCAGGGAAACTTCTTGAAGTAATTGAGGCCTTCCTCGATGCCAATCGCAAGGTCGAAAAGATAATCACATATGCCCACATGATTCTCGATCAGGATCTGTCGGATCCGTCAGGCAGCGAGATGAACCAGAAGGCAATGGATCTTATTACCAACCTCGCGGCCTCTGCCAGCTGGTTCAGCCCTGCTGTTCTTTCGGTGCCCGAAGACACAATGAAAAACTGGATTGACAACACACCCCTTTCCACCTACAAAGTCTGGCTTGAAGACATTCTACGGAACAGACCGCACACTCTTTCTGCTGCTGAAGAGAAAATTATGGTTCTCGCCTCTGACGCCACAAGAGGCTTTATGGGTACCTTTGGAAAACTGAATAATGTCGAGATACCAGCAAGATTTCCCGAGATATCCGATGATTCCGGAAAAAAGATCAAGCTCTCCCACGGAAACTTTATTCCCCTTCTTCAAGGGCCGAATATCGATGTAAGAAAAAACGCCTTCAGAGGTTTCTACAAAGAGCTGAGAGGCAACACTGAAACCCTGGCCTCCCTTCTTGACGGTCAGGTGAGAACAAACATTTTCCGTGCGAAAGCAAGGAATTTCCCGTCTGCCATAGAAGCTTCACTGTTTCACGACAGGGTGGGCAAAACCGTATACATGGCTCTGATAAACTCTGTGCACGAAAGCCTTCCGGTTATGCACAAGTACTACGCAATGAAGAAACGCGTGATGGGGCTTTCGAAAATGCACCTCTACGATGTTTACACACCCACTGTACACGATGTTGATGCAAAATACACGATAGACCAGGGCGAAGAGATGACCCTTGAGGCTGTAAAGCCCCTGGGAGAGCTCTACGCAAGCACTCTTCGTCAGGGTTTTAAAGACCGCTGGACAGACAGATACGAAAACATTGGAAAGAGAAGCGGAGCTTACTCCGGCGGCTGCTACGACAGCCACCCGTACATGCTGCTTAACTTCTCCGGTACGCTTGATTCTGTGTTTACAATGGCCCATGAGGCAGGCCATTCCATGCACAGCTGGTTCTCGAAAACCAACCAGCCCTACCATACATCAGACTACAGAATACTTGTAGCCGAGGTAGCCAGCATAACCAACGAGATGCTGCTGGCAAACTACCTGAGAAAGAACACAGACAACAAGGATATAATTGCCTATCTAATAGACAGCCAGATAAACGATTTCAGAACCACTCTGTTCAGGCAGGCCATGTTTGCCGAGTTTGAAATGCTTATTCACGATCAGGTTGAGCAGGGAGGTGCCCTCTCTAAAGACTGGCTAGACAAAACCTACTACGGCCTGGTTAAGCTTTATCACGGTGATGCCTTCGAGTATGACACTGACGATTCACTGATTGAAACAGAGTGGGCGCGAATACCTCACTTTTACTACAATTTCTACGTTTACAAATACTCAACAGGTCTGGCATCTGCCGCCTCAATAAGCAGCAGAATAATAAACGGAGACGCTGGTGTTGTTGAAAAATATCTCCATTTTCTCTCGTCCGGAGGGTCGAAGCCTCCCCTTGAGCTGTTAAGGGGTACTGGCGTTGATCTTGAAACACCTGTACCTGTTGAAGATGCCATGAAAAAGCTGGGCGGCCTTGTATCTGATCTGGAGAAACTGCTTGAAAAGTAAACAGGAAGATCTGGCCCGATACCTTGAACTCGCCTTTAACCAGGCCCGAGAGCTGGTTTACATCAAAGATAGTCAGCTGCGTTTTCTTACCTGCAACTGGTCATTCTCTGATTTCTTTGGCCTTGATGCCCCTGAAAATATTGAGGGGCTGAGTTCCGCAGACCTCATGCCTGCACTGACGGCAGAAGAAGACAACCGTACCGACCGTGAAGCCATGCAAAGCACAAGCTCACTTCGGGCAACACTCTCTTTCCAGGAAGGTGATAACAAGTCCAGGGTTTTCAGCTGTCTTAAAGTTCCCCTGCTCGAACTTGATTCTCCCATCGGCGTTTTCTGCATCATGCGCGATATCACCCATGAGGAAAGCGAAATGGAAAAGTACAGGAACAGAGAAGCCGTTAATTCGGCTATTATACGAAATGCTCCTGTTGGTATTTCCGTTCGCGATTCTGTTGGAAACCTTCTGTCTTACAACAAGGCTTGGCAAAGAATCTGGAACAACACCGATGAGTATATCAAGTCTGATATGGATCGGGTTCGTACAGAGTTAACACTTGATGATACCGACTCGTATCTGGCAAACTACAGAGAAAAACTCATGAATGTTTACCAGTCAGGCGGAGAATTCTTCGTACCCGAGGTTAAAACCAACAAGAGAAGAGACGGCCTGGAAGTATGGGTTTCACAACATTTCTACGCAATAATGAACCCCGACAATACGGTGCAAAGGGTGGTTGTACTTACCGTTGATATCACCGATCAGGTTTACGGCCGCAAGGCACTGAAAACCACACAGCAGAACTACAAGAAGCTCTCTGAGACTATTCCGGTGGGTGTTTATCGAAGTGAGATAAGAGAGAACGGTCTGATACTTTCCATGAATCCGGCGTTTCGAAGAATGTTTGGAATATCTGAGGAACAATCCCGCAATGTAAGAATATCCGATATTCTGGCTAATCCCGCCGATGAGGCAAACATCATCACACTTCTGCAGCAGAAAGGCAGAATTGATGATCGTGATATAGTTCTTAAGAAAACCGACGGTTCAACCTTCTGGGCTTCATTTACCATGAGCACGCTCACGGAGGCTGCCGTTTCCATTGCCGAGGGAGTGATCACCGATATCACCGGAAGAATGAATGCTTTCAAACAGCTTCAAAAAACAATTGACGGGGTTGTTCTGGCAATGAGCAGACTGGTTGACATGAAAGATCCCTACACATCGGGCCACCAGAAAAGAGTCGCCGACCTTGCCTGCGCCATTGGCGAAGAGCTGGGAATGAAATCGGAAATGATTGACGGTCTCAGAATTGCCGGGATACTGCACGACATAGGTAAAATGGCAGTGCCAACTGAAATACTCACCAAACCCGGGGTAATAACAAGAAGCGAAATGCTTCTGCTAAGAGAACATCCTGAAGATGGATACGATATACTGAAGTCAATCGACTTTCCATGGCCTGTGGCAGATATCGTTCTGCAGCACCACGAAAGGCTGGACGGCAGCGGTTACCCGCTGGGTCTGAAAGGTCCGGCCATCAGACTGGAAGCTAAAATACTGGCTGTTGCAGATGTGGTGGAAGCCATGGCAACCATGCGGCCCTACAGAGCCAGCCTTGGCCTTCATGAGGCCCTGCAAACAATTACCGCAGGCTCCGGCATCTATTTTGACAGGCAGGTTGTTGAAGCCTGCATGCGACTGTTTATGGAGAAAAACTACCGGCTGTCGGAAGAGGATTCTCTTCCTTACAGCGATTCCTGAGTTTCAGCTCTGCTGTTCAGCAGCTGCCGGTAACGTAAGCTCTTTTATTCTTCTCTCTACTGTAGCTATGTCTACCTGTGTGTCCAGACAGTCTCCCACCGGCCTTGTGTTCTCCACACCGGCCACTGGAACCGGGTGAGCATCAAGCATTCCCTGGCCCAGATCTCTGGGGCAGGCCACTGCCACAACCGCTATGGGTCTTGTTTCTTTAACATGGCGCCTTGCCAGAGTACCACCTGTTGCTATTGCTATTTTTACACCTGTTCTGTCTGCCAGGTCAAGAAGTTCACCAATAGGGCACCTTCCACATCTTACACAGTTGTAGGGGTCGTATGTTATTCTGCGCTGACAGTCGTGCCTCTGAAGACAGTGCGGAAGAAGAAGAAGGATTCTTCCAGGTGGAACACCGCCACCAAGTTTTTTAAGTGTTTTCTCGGAGCCGAGGGTAATAACCATCTCCTCCGCTGCAAAGCCCTCGCCACCAAACAATCCCGCCATTGGTTTAAGCACATGAAATGATACGGCCAGAAAGATGTTCCTTCTAGACAATCCAAGAATATTTATCAGAACAATTGATGCAAGGAACCAGATCAGTGAATGGGTGAGCAGAAGCACTATCACACCGGGAAAAAGTGAAAACACCGAAAGCCCCAGGTGATAGTGAAACACGCTGTTATGCTTCACCCAGAACGGCTCCCCTCTGAATTCTGTAACCTCTCACATACTCTTCCGATGTCATTTTTCGCTTGCCCTGAGGCTGAACCTCTAAAAGCCTGACGGAACCGGTTCCACAGCCAACAGTAAGCGGAGAGGTTTCAAGCACTACTCCCGGAGAACCGGAAATGGCACTGGTTTCTGCCCGGTATATCTTCAGGGTTTTAAACCGGAAGGCAGTTCTGGCTCCAGGAACAGGGTTGAACGCAAGAACCGCCCGCACGATATCCTCAGACGATGATGGCCAGGAAATTACAGCCTCTTCAGGGGTAACCTTCTCCGCGTAGCTTTCAGCTCCAGACTGTGGCACAGGTTTTATTGCTCCTGCTGCGTATTTTGTGAGAACTCCGGCAAGAGCCCCGGCCGCCAGATCAGCCAGTTTTACCTCCAGCTCACCCGCTGTTTCCGTACCATCAACGCTGCAGTGAACTGTGTGGAGAATATCGCCGGTATCCCACCCTTTGTCTGTAACCATGAAGCATACACCGGTTTCTGTATCGCCTTGAAGAACTGTTCTTATCACCGGTGCTGCCCCCCTGTGGGCAGGAAGAAGAGAGGGATGGATATTTACCACACCAAGAGGAGCCAGAGACAAAAACCACTGGGGAAGCCATCCGCCGTATGAGGCACTTACCATCACATCAGGTGACAGCCCTGAGACTGTATCCCTGATCTCTTTCAGCTTCTCGGGCTGAAGCAGGGGAATACCCAGCTCTTCTGCGAGAGCTGCAACAGGAGATCTTTTTAACTTCCTTCCCCGTCCGGATGGTCTGCTTGGACGGGAAACAACCAGCTGAACACTGTCTGCATCATGAAGTGCTCTCAGCGCAGGCAGAGCAAACGACGATGTGCCCAGAAAGACTACTTTCAATAGACACTCCGGTCGTCTTTCAGCCTCTTTATTTTCCCTCTGAGGAGTTTCCTCTTTATTGGGCTGAGCCTGTCAACAAAGAGGATTCCATTCAGATGATCTGTTTCGTGAAGCATCAGCCTGGCAGCAAGCCCGCTTACATCGAGTGTGAAAGTGTTGCCCAGCATATCCCTTGCCTTTACTTTTACCTGTGAATGCCTCGAAAGCACTTCATAGATACCTGGAATACTGAGACAACCCTCTTCTCTCTTTTCCATATCACCGTACGGCTGTATCTCGGGATTGATAAACACCACATGACCCTTCAGCTCTTCAAGATGGTTGGGCGCAGCGATAAACAACCTTACTGATTCCCCAACCTGCGGCGCTGCAAGACCAAGACCCTCCGCAACTTCAATAGTATTCAACATTCGCTTTACCAGGGTGTTGATGTACTGCACATCATCGGGAAAGATCAGGGGAGCGCCCTTCTTTCTGAGAACAGGATCACCGATAATTCTTACAGAACTTCCGGGGCTTGTCATTGAGCGGAAACTTCCTTCACTATTACGGTAAGAGCGGATTTGTCTACATCAATCTTAACAGAATCTGCAATACGCACTGTAACAACATCACCCTTAAGGTTTGTTATAACTCCGTGAATGCCACCGCCGGTAACAACACTGTCACCCTTCTGCATTGCTTCGCGCATTTCCTTCATTTTTTTGCTCTGCTTCTGCTGGGGTCTGATAATCAGGAAGTAGAAAATGGCAACCATGGCAACAAGTGGGAGAAGCCCCATTATTCCGCCAGTGCCGAGACAACCGGCAGGAGAAACCTCCGATGCCGCCTCAGCAGCATCCTGGGCAAGTGCAGCAGCTGAAAGAACAATTGATACTGTGACGAAATTTCTGATTCTCATTTTTACCTTTCCTTCTCGTATGAACCGGCGAGGGCACCAACAGTTCCGGTAACCGCGCCGAGTAGTATTACCATGGTCATCCACGAAACGGGCATAAACCTGTGGGCAACTGCGCCTGACAGCACTTTAGACAGAACCGCCGCCAGCAATAACCCCCCTGCAGAACCTGTTACACCCATAAATATACCCTCTACAACAAATGGAATTCTTACAAACCACCAGGGAGCCCCCACAGTTTTCATTATATCAACGGTAAGCGATCTGCGTACAACAGACAACCTTACCGTGTAAAACACCACCATGGATATGCTAGAAACAAGAACAATACCCAGCAGAATAACAAGCCTTCTTATTGTTGTAACTGTTTTCAACAGCCCGGGAAGATAGTCTTCCCCATAAACAGCCTCGTCCACCCCGGCAATAGCTTGTATCTGCCTGGCCAGTTCCGACATCCTTCCCTGGGTCATTGCCTCATCTCTAAAAACGATCTGAAGCGATGCAGGCAGTCTGAAATCATCCCCCATAACATCCAGGAGATCGGATCGCTCTGGAAGCTCCGCCCTGAACAGAGCCTCTGCCTCTTCAGGCGAGACGAAGTACACCGACAGCACATCCGAAAAACTGCTTATATTGTCGCCGATAACTCTGCCCTGAGCCTGCGAAAGATCTCGCTGCAGAAACACCTCCATGCCAACTGTATTTTCTTCACGATCCATGAGTCCCTGAAGGTTCCAGGAGATAATCAGAAAGGTATCAAAAACTATAAACGCCAGAGCCACCATAAGAAGAGTAACAAAACGGGCACCTGGTTTTGAGTGAAGGTTCAGAGAAACTTCCCGCGCTGCAGACTGCAGAAGACTCATGATTCCTCATCCAGTTCTGCCCATCTGTCTGCTCTTCGCAAAACACCTCTGTCCAGGAAAAGGAACCGGCCTTTCCCGGCAGGTACCTGCCTTGGATCGTGCGTGGCCATTACCACTGTGGTTCCTCCTCTGTTGATTTCAAGCAGAAGATCAACAACCTCTCTTGAAACTTCAGGATCCAGATTTCCTGTGGGTTCGTCTGCCAGAAGAATCTCAGGGTGAGCAACCATGGCCCTGGCAATAGCCACTCTCTGCTGTTCACCGCCACTGAGCTCGTGAGGAAAGGCATTTCGTCTGTGACTGAGGCCCATTCTGGCAAGCAGAGAAATAACCCTCTTCTGAACAGTTCTGTTACCGGTTCCTGTAACCTGCAGAGGCAAAGCAACATTATCGAATACCGTTCTGCCATCGAGAAGCCTGAAATCCTGAAACACAATACCGATCTTTCGCCTTAACCGGGGCAGTTCCCTTCTCCGTATTCTGTCTGACCGGAAACCGCTTACTTCCACAAATCCTGAATCAGGACGATCCCCCATCCAGATAAGTTTGAGAAGAGTGGTCTTCCCTGCACCGCTGGGGCCTGAAATAACCAGAAACTCTCCCTGTCGGATTTCCATTTCCACATTATCAAGTGCCGGCCATCTGCCGTAACTCAATCTGACAGAGTTCATGGTTACAAGCAAGTTCATTCCTCTCTGTTTAGAACGCTGTAAAGCAGTTTTCTGTCTTTCCGGGACACATTTGTGTTTTTCGGAACGATCAGAACTTTCAAAGTAAGTTCTGTTCCGTCTGGAATTATCAGTTCAATCACCGAACCCGCTTCAACTGATGCCGATGCTTTTGCTTTGGCACCATTCAGCTTAACTGCTCCGGAACCTATGGCCCTGGAGGCTATAGATCTGGTCTTAAGCAGCCCTGACACCTTTAAAAACAGATCAATCCGCATTACAGATTTATCTCTACTGGAATATCTGACCGAAGCGAGTCAATCATGGAAGTGTAGTACCTCTGCCAGTAAACAGACTGAAGCATGGAATTGAGTTCCTCATCTGAGAAGTCGTTCCAGGCCACCGTCTGGTCTTCGCACATTCTGAAAACAACAACAGCCATGTTCTGCTCTACAACAACAGGCCGGGACAGTTCGCCCGGATTAAGCCCGGAAACTGAGTTTTTCATTTCGCCTTCCCACGCTCCTGTGTTCACCGTTCCAAGGAAACCGTCTACATTACCAGGGTCAGGATCATAGCTGTACCTTTGAACTTCCTCTGCAAAATCAGCACCTTCGCTGATCTCTGCAATGATACTTTCCGCCTGTGCAACTGTACGATCCAGATCTTCCTGCTGAAGATTGACGACAATGATTATATGGCTGGCCCTGACCTGATCTTCATTTTTGTCGGTAAGCTTGATTAGATGCACCCCGAATGGTGTAAGAAATGGGCCGCCGATCTCCCCGGGCTCGAGCGAATAGGCTACTTTTTCGAACACAGCAGTCATGTCACCACGGCCAAACCAACCCAGATCTCCGCCTGAAGCGGCGGAACCATCCTGTGAGTACTCTGCCGCCGCTGCTGAAAATGTTGTTTCCCCTGCTTCAATGCTGGATCTTACCTGTGAAAGAGTATTCTCTGCTTCTGCGGTATCCCCAGGTAAAACAGGAAGATATATCCAGCTAATGTTTGCCGGAGCAAGAACCTCCTGAACGATTTCGGGATTGTCATTGAAGTAGGCAACCGGATCTGAAGGCAGTGCCGTCATGGCTGTTCCAGCCTTCTCGCGAACATAGTTCTCACCGGCGAGCTTGTCGCCCATCATGGAGGTATAGCTGTTACGAAGCGCCGAAACCGTTAACCCCATGGATGCAAGGTAGTTTATGAATTCCTGCTCGGAGGCGAAACCGTTTCTTGCTTCCTCCATAGCCTGGTCAACTGCATCCTGTATTTCCTGCCTCGCAGGGTATATTCCTTCCCGTCTGGCAGCCTCCACAAGAAGCTTTTCCTCTATGAGCTGCTGCATGGCCAGCTGGTAAGAAGAGCTTGACGGATCAATTTCGTAAGCCGCTTCCTGCCCGATGCCTGATTCCACAAGAAGAGAAACCACATCCGAATGCAAAACAGGTTCAGACCCGACAACGGCAACAACTCTCTCAAGAGTAATCGGTGCGGACAACAGAACAGCAGTACACAATACAGCGTTTATCACCTGTTTACCTCCACAGTCAATCTATTTTCTGCTGCATGCAGCACACTGTCAATCGCGGCATCAATCCTTGCGTTGTACAGAGCTTCAACAGCACTTCTGATTACCCTTACAGAATCCGTCAGCTCGCGGGTTTCAGAAACCTTGAAAATGTGATAACCGAGGTTTGACGGGACAACCTCACTGAGACCGTCAAGAAGGGCTATTTCCATGGGAAGCCCCTGTATAAGCATTTCTCCGCCTGTAACAAACCCCAGATCTCCTCCTATGGCTGCTTTCTGCCCCAGGGAGATATTCTGAGCGGTAATCTGAAAATTCTGCCCCCACCCGAGACGCACATGAAGAGACTCGGCAACAGAGCTGTCTGCCGCAATTATCTGGAAGTAATGCCTCTCTACAAAAAATAGTTCAGGGTTTGACTGCATATAGACGAGTGCCTCTTCTGAATCGGGAGAGGTCACAGAATCGATTACATGCTGAACCATGAGGTCACGCAGATAAAGCTGTTTCGCCCTCGCCTGTACAAATCTGCTCATGGCGGAATTCTCAAGGCCGGCTTCTTCAGCTGCGCACGCAAGAAGCTGATCACGTACCCACTGATCAACAGCGCCCTCTCCGGCCCGTGTTGCTGCAACATCTGAAGCATACAGATGGTAGTTGCCTACTGTGGCAATAACTTCTCTGCCTGTGTCACCTGGATCAGGAGCAGACTCACTGTTTTCTGCCGTTCCCGAAAATGAAAGCAGTACAAAAACAGTCGCTCCCGTAACAACCACTGTGAGTATCCACAGAGCCACTGATTTTCCCATAAAATTCCCCGCTTCTTATATGTGGTTCAGCAGTCTGGCAGGCCAAACATTAACTGTGTGCGTCTCTCGCAAACTGTCGAGCATCTCGACCAGAAGCAATTCCTGTCTGGCTGAAACCAGCTCGGAAGTTGCCAGTTCAAGTGTCTGCTCTTCAGTCAGCGGTGTTTCGAGAGTAGCTTTTTCCAGAAGCTGAATGATATGGTAGCCCATGGGAGTTTTTACCACAGTGGATATTTCCCCTGTGGAAAGTTGACACACAGCCTCCATGAAATCAGGAGAAGCCATACCACGAGACATCCATCCAAGATTTCCACCGGAAGACGCGCTTGGGCCCACAGAAAACTGAGCTGCAAGTGCAGCAAAGTCTTCGCCCGAATTCAGCCTGGAAAGCACCGAGGAAGCAAGTGTTTCATCGGGAAGAAGAATGTGCCGTATATTGTACTGCATTGTGTAGGTTTCGCCCCAGACATCTAGGTAGTTTTCAACCTCAAGCCTTGAGACTTCAACGTTGTCAAGTACATCGCTGACATAAGCTTCAAGAAGAATCTGATTCACCGTCTGCTTTATGACTGCAGCCACATCAGGCCTCGATGCAATATCACTCTCTTCTGCGGCTTCAAGAATAAGTTGTTCCCTAACCCAGGATTCAAGAATTTCGGCAGCACCGTCTTCAGAAGTAATACCAAGACGGGAGATCTCTTCAGGACCTCCCACAATTCCAACCAGGTCTTCCCATGAAAGCTCTCTTGAATCTACAGAGGCAAGTACATCACCGGAGGCGGTTCCACTTAGAGCAACAAGAATCATCACAAATATCAGTTTGTTCATACTCAATTTCCTTCCGTTTACCGTGTGCTGCCCCAGAGATCAATGTTCTCTACAGCAGAGGTATCTACAGTTACAGAGTACCGTGCGTAGAGCTCTTCCATCAAGTTGTCAAATCCGGAAGAAAAAAGCGCGGATGCTGCCATTAACTCGGCCAGCGAATACACATCCTCAAGACTGGCAGTTTCCGGAGGAACAATTTCAATTACCTCAAACCAGGCTGCAAGTTCCCCGTCAAGATCAACCGGACCGGTGAAAACACCGGAATCTGCAGAGAATATCTCGGTACCGAGAACATCGCCGAAAGTCTGTTCGATTTGAGGTGGAGTGGGAACCATTGCTCCACTCTGGTCAACAACAGTCCGACAGTTCGGCAAACTATCGAAACCTGTTACGGTTCCGCAACCAACTGTTGCAGTGCTGTCTGTATAGCCCAGAAAAACACTTCGTCTTTCCGGGATAAGAAAGATATCTGTGTTGTTCTCGAACCACTCAGCCACCCCTGCGCTGTCTGGTTTGCTGCTTCCAAGAACTCTTGACCTTACAACACTCTCGGCTCTGGCATAGTCAAGTGCATTTTCAGGAAGAACAATGCCCTGCTGATCAGCAAGTTTGGCAAGACAGTATCTCTGCGCTATTGATTCCACATAAAACCACAAAACCACCTCCGCTGAGGTAAAAAGCTCCGGAGAAGAAAACATCGCTATTTCCTCGGAAACCTCTTCCGGGAAATTCGCCGGGTCAGCCTTTGCCATAATATCCAGAATATCGGCAACTGTAAGCGTATCTTCCTCCATCAGAACAACAGGTTCCTGTGTACCTGCTCTGGAAGGTACAATTCTGTTATCGGTTATTGTGCAATTCTCGGTCAGGGATGAAATGCCTTTCGACAAAACCACATGAGGCGTTGCCGAGGCAACAGCAGCAAGAAGCCCTATGCCCGGTGCTGTATCATCTGCAAGCCAGTCTCCTTCTATGAGATTAAGCAGCCCAACACACCATTCTCCATACATTGGAATTACATGTGCAACACCGTGTTCCATGGTCAGCAAAGGAAGGAGTGTATTTGTAATACGCTGAACGGGACCGTTGATAGTTCTGTAGCTTGAACCATCCGCAAGACTCCATGGGGCAACCATGGACTGAACTGAAATATCGAAATTCCCGGAATTCCACTCTTCAGCAATCGAAGAGGCACTGGCAGAGTCATCAACAAGAACAACCTGCAAAGAAAAACCAGAGTATCCACATGAGGCAATAGAATCTGTGTAAACCTGCGGATCAAACTGCATTCCGATCCGGTTGAACACAGAATCTGACAGCATTGAAACTCTGTAGAGTTCTTCCCAGCCCTGGGAAACTGAGGTATCCTCCTCCCAGGCGGCAAGAAGTACCTTCTTCATCACAATTTTCGTCATCAGATTCATTCTGCCTCCGGGTTCTAGAACTGCAACCTGTAAATCGGCAGGAAGACTGTTGAACACAGAAAGATACTCGTCTGTGGTCACAGCAGAACCATTCACAGAACCAAGTTCCCCGGAATTCCCGCAAGACAAAACAACGAGCACTGTAACTGCTGTAACAACATGAAGAAGCGTTCGCATATATATCACCTCAGCTTACTATAGAATTAGTGTTAACGATTCCCGAAGTATTGGGCGAATATACGCAAAACAGTGAG